>OBID01000835.1_pt1 | contig 11478 bp, 10 predicted proteins | sample 1519781 | NCBI WGS metagenome assembly OBID01 (sample SAMEA3991478, study PRJEB22521) | metagenome | biome: anthropogenic terrestrial biome; feature: sewage plant; material: sludge | place: Sweden | collected 2012-09-26
AACCAGATTGCCTGGCCAATCAGTGTAGCGTTGATATTCACGCTAACCTCCTGGTAATAAGGGTTACAGGGGCGCGGTTAATTACTTCAGCAGAGCCAGGAACGGGTTTGCGAAGAGCAGGAACAGAGCGATACCAACGCCGATCATGGTCACGGCGTCGAGCAGACCGGCGACGATGAACATCTTGACTTGCAGCGTGGGGATCATTTCCGGCTGGCGAGCGGCGCCTTCGAGGAAGCGGCCACCCAGGATACCAAAGCCAATAGCGGTACCCAGAGCGCCGGCGCCGATCAGGATGGCTACAGCGATAGCGGTGTTGGAGAGAACGGTTGCGAGTTCCATGTTTACTCCTCAGTAAGGTAGGTTTGTTGCGGGGTTAAAGTTAAAAACTACTGAAAAACTGCTACTACGACTTAGTGCGACTCTGCGGCCATCGACATGTACACGATGGTGAGCATCATGAACACGAAGGCTTGCAGGGTAATAATCAAGATGTGGAACAGTTCCCAAGGCAGGGCCAGGGGCAGCTGGTAGATGCCGAGAAGGGCGATCAGGATGAATACCATTTCACCGGCATACATGTTGCCGAAAAGTCGCAGGGACAACGAGATCGGTCGGGCGATTTCTTCAACGATGCGGAACAGGAGGTTAACCGGTGCCATCTTCAAACCAAATGGGACGGCAAATACTTCATGCATGAAGTGGCCGAACCCCTTCACCTTCAGGCCCATGAAAATCGAGATGGCGAAAACCGTCAGCGACATCGCAAAGGTCAGGTTGGGGTCCGTGGTCGGTACAAACTTGAAGGGCAGATGGTGATTGCCGGTAGCAGCTTGAAGCGCCGTCGGCAGGAAGTCGACCGGAATCAAGTCCATGGCGTTCATGACGAACACCCAGACGAAAATGGTAATGGCCAGCGGGGTAACCAGGGCGCTCTTGCCATGGAAGGTGTCGCGAACTTGTTGATCGACAAGGCCGACAACCATTTCGACGAAGTTCTGACCGCCAGACGGAACGCCAGCAGTGGCTCTGCTGGCCATTAGGGCCATGAAGCCGAAAACAACCAAACCCAGAATGCCGGAAACCAGCAGGGTGTCGAGGTGGAATGTCCAGAAACCGGTACAGACGCCATCTACCTTGGCGCTGTCTGCACAGACAGCCAGATTGGTGAGGTGGTGTTCAATATAACCTGTGGTGGTCAGTGTGCCGCCGTCTGCGCTCATGTTTTCTCCAGTCTGTCTAGCGTTGCTTCAGCAATGCCATCCAGTAGATGACGAAGGTTGATGCGTATCCAAGAAAGAGCGGCAGTACCGCCACCCCCTTGTACCCTAAAAACACTAGCGCAAAGCCGACGAGAGTGAGTAAAAACTTGAACCCCTCTCCGGCGGCTTGCGCCTGATATGCCTTGACCGGGTCGGCCCCCGAACTCATTCGCATGGCTCTCAGGACGTATCCGAGATTGGCGATGACTCCGATTGATCCCCCGATCAGAACCGAGACTGCTGCATTGACATTGACAAACAAGCCCGCCGCTACGGCCAGGATGATTGCCAGTGCCGCCTGGCGGCTGAGTATCCAGCTTACCTGTGGATGCAAGACATGCCTCGATCAATAACCGTGCGAGTGTAACTGAGTCTTATAGAGGAGTCAATTTCCGGAGTGCAAAATTTAAGGGTTATCCCGCATATTTTGGGCGTTTCGATATGTGACATCGGTTATGTATTGAGGCGGGAAATCAGGCCGTCAAGTTGGTCAAGGCTTGAAAATTCGATGGTTACCTTGCCGGCGCCCTTCTTGTTCGAGCGAATGGCGACATTGGTGCCCAGGCCGTCGGACAAGCGTTCCTGCAGACTCAGCAGATCGCGGTCGATGGTTTTTTCCGGCGCATGCTTAGGTGGATTCAGCAGTTGCTGGACCAAGCGCTCTGTTTCGCGGACCGACAGTCCCTTCTGGATAATCCGCTGGGCAACGCCGACCTGCTGGCCTGTGGACATTGGGAGCAGGGCGCGGGCGTGGCCCATGTCGATCTGGCCGGTCATCAGCATTTCCTGGACTGGTGCGGTCAACTGCAATAAACGCAGCAAATTGGAAGCGGCGGGGCGGGAGCGTCCAACCGCATCGGCGGCTTGCTGGTGGGTCAGGCCGAATTCGTCGATCAGGCGTTGCAAGCCCTGGGCCTCTTCAAGCGGGTTGAGGTTTTCGCGCTGGATGTTCTCGATGAGCGCCATGGCCAGCGCCTGCTCGTCGGGGATGGTGCGAACGAGGACGGGAACCTCGGTCAGGCCGGCCAGTTGGGCGGCACGCCAGCGACGTTCACCTGCGACAATTTCGTAACGCTCAGCGCCGGGAGTCGTGTCGACAGCGCGCACGAGAATGGGTTGCATGACGCCCTGAGCCTTGATCGAGGCGGCCAGTTCGGCCAGCGAATCCTGATCCATGTGGGTGCGCGGCTGGTATTTGCCCGGTTTCATGCGCTCGACGGGCAGATTGCGCAGTTCGTCATCGGCCTTTGCGTCGCTGCCGGAAAGCAGCGCGTCGAGGCCGCGGCCGAGTCCTTTCATCTTGATCATTGGGCGACCCTTTCAAGAATTTCCTGGGCGAGCGCGCTGTAGGCCTGCGCACCCTTCGAGTTTTTGTCAAAGGCGAGGACCGGCTTGCCGTAGGACGGCGCTTCGGCCAGTCGCACATTGCGCGGGATGATGGTCTTGTAGACCTTGTCGCCGAAGTGGCTTTCGAGTTCGCTGGATACTTGTTGGGTCAGCGTGCTCTGGCCGTTATACATGGTGCGCAGCAGGCCTTCGATTTCAAGGCGGGAGTTCAAATGATGACGGACCTTGCGTAGCGTTTCGACGAGATCGGACAGGCCTTCCAGCGCGTAGTACTCGCACTGCATCGGAATGAGCACCGAGTCGGCGGCAACCAGCGCATTGACTGTCAGCATGTTGAGGGCCGGCGGGCAGTCAATCAGCACGAAATCATATTCTGCATGATTCTGGGCCAAGGCCTTTTTGAGGCGGTATTCGCGTTGATCGAGTTCGATCATTTCTACTTCGGCGCCGGCCAGTTCGCGGTTGGCGGGCAGGATGTCGAAGTCGAAGTCGGTCTTGATGCAGACCTCTAGCAGCGTCGCGGCGCCGATCAGCAATTGATAGACGGTCGGCAGCGCTTCTTTCTTGGTGATCCCGGCGCCAGTGGTGGCATTGCCCTGCGGATCCATGTCAATCAACAGTACGCGCTTGCCCTCGGCAGCCAGCGAGGCGGCCAGATTGACGGCGGTGGTCGTCTTGCCGACGCCGCCTTTCTGGTTGGTGATGGCGAGTACTTTCATGACCCGGCTTTCAGAATGATCAAATGTCGTTCGGCATCCAGCCCCGGCACGGTGAGCGGGATGATCGCTTCCACCGTGATGTCGGCCGGCAGTGCATTTAGTTCGTCGTCTGGTCGCACGCCTTTCATGGCCAGCCAGCGACCGTTTGGGGCCAGCAGGTGGCGGGTCAGGCTGATGAAAAGGCCGATTTCGGCAAAGGCGCGCGAGCTGATCTGGTCGTATTGCCCTTGCATTTCCTCGACCCGGGCGTGGTGCACCGTAACATTCTTGAGCGCCAATTCGATGACGGCCTGCTGCAGGAAGGTGGTTTTCTTTTGCACGGTGTCGACCATGCTGACCGACAGGTCAGGCCGGGCGATGGCCAGCGGGATGCCGGGCAGGCCGCCGCCACTGCCGACATCGAGCAGATTGCCGGCGCTGACATGCGGCAGGATGGCCAGCGAATCGAGCAGATGGTGCGATATGGCCTGGGCCGGATCACGCAGGGCGGTCAGGTTGTAGGTCTTGTTCCACTTGAGCAGCAGGTCACGGAAGGCGAGCAGCTTGTGTTGCGCTTCGGCCGCCAGCGTGATGTCGAGGGCGGCCAGGCCGCTGGCAAGGGCGTTCTGGCTCATGCGGCTTGCGACAGGTTGTGGCGCTTGAGGTGAATCAGGAGCAGCGAAATGGCGGCAGGCGTGATGCCTTGAACACGCGAGGCCTGGCCGATGGTCTGCGGCTTGTGCTGGTTGAGCTTCTGCTTGACCTCGTTGGACAGGCCGGCGACTGTGCCGTAGTCGAGATCGGCGGGCAGGATGGCATTTTCGTAGCCGGCCGACTTGGAGACTTCTTCGGCCTGGCGGTCGATGTAACCCTGGTACTTGGCCGAGATTTCGAGCTGTTCGACGACGGCCGGATCCATTTCGATTTTGGCCAAATTTTCCGGTTGACCGTGGCAGGGCAGCGTGAGCAGCGCCTGGTAGCTGACTTCGGGCCGGCGCAGTAATTCGAACAGGTTGTACTCGTGCTCGATCGGCTTGCCCAGCACGCGAATACAGTCTTCGACCGGCGTCAGCTTGGGATTGACCCAGGTCGATTTCAGGCGCTCCTGCTCGCTGGCAATGGCATCGCGCTTCTGGCAGAAGGCGGCCCAGCGAATGTCATCGACCAGGCCGAGCGCCCTGCCCTGTTCGGTCAGGCGCAGGTCGGCGTTGTCTTCGCGCAGGCTCAGGCGGTATTCGGCGCGGCTCGTGAACATCCGGTAAGGGTCCGAAACGCCGCGCGTGATCAGATCGTCGACCAGCACGCCGAGGTAGGCTTCGTTGCGCTTCGGGCACCAGCCGGCTTCGTCGCGGACGTGGCGCACGGCGTTGATACCGGCTAACAGGCCCTGCGCAGCAGCCTCCTCGTAGCCCGTCGTGCCGTTGATCTGGCCGGCGAAGAACAGGCCATTGATGGCCTTGGACTCCAGCGTGTCCTTGAGGCCGCGCGGGTCGTAGAAATCGTATTCGATGGCGTAACCGGGGCGCAGGATGTGCACGTTTTCCATGCCGCGAATTGAGCGGACCAGCGCCAGCTGGATGTCAAAGGGCAGGCTGGTGGACACGCCGTTCGGGTAGATCTCGTGCGTCGTCAGGCCTTCCGGCTCGAGGAAGACGTTGTGCTTGTCCTTGTCGGCGAAGCGGTGGATCTTGTCTTCGATCGACGGGCAGTAACGCGGGCCGACGCCTTCGATGACGCCGGTGTACATCGGCGAACGGTCCAGGCCGCTGCGGATGATGTCGTGGGTTTTCTCGTTGGTCTCGGTGATCCAGCACGGCAGCTGGCGCGGGTGCTGGCCGGCGTTGCCGAGAAAGGAAAAGACCGGCATCGGGTCGTCCGAATGCTGCTCGTCCATCACCGAGAAGTCGATGGTCTTGCCGTCAAGGCGCGGCGGCGTGCCGGTCTTGAGGCGGCCTTGCGGCAGATTCAATTCTTTGAGGCGGGCGGCCAGCGACACCGAGGGCGGATCACCCATGCGCCCGCCGGTGTAGTTCTCCAACCCGACGTGGATCTTGCCGTTGAGGAAGGTACCCGCTGTCAGCACAACGGCGCCAGCCATGAAACGAATACCTAGCTGCGTCACAGCGCCAACAACGCGCTCGCCTTCGACGATAAGGTCGTCGCAGGCTTCGGCAAAAATGGTCAAATTAGGCTGATTTTCCAGTCGACCGCGGATGGCCTGCTTGTACAGCACGCGGTCGGCCTGGGCGCGCGTCGCACGGACGGCCGGGCCTTTCGAGGCATTGAGGATACGGAACTGGATGCCTGCTTCGTCGGTCGCCGCCGCCATCGCCCCGCCCAGCGCATCAACCTCGCGGACCAAATGGCCCTTGCCGATGCCGCCAATTGACGGATTGCAGCTCATCGCCCCGAGCGTGTCGAGGTTGTGCGTCAGCAGCAGCGTGTTCGCCCCCGCCCGGGCCGCGGCAAGCGCAGCCTCGGTGCCGGCGTGACCGCCGCCGACGACGATGACATCGAAACGGGTGGGATAGAGCATAAATTTGGCTTTGTTGCAGCGCAGTATCGGACCGCGGATTCTACGTCATGTCGCTGAAAATTCACAGTTTCCGGGAACTCCGGCCCCTCTGGAGGAGGCCGGAAACTGATGCAAATCCCCGTCGGCGGATCGTTTTTAGTCTAGCGCAGTGGCAGCGAGATTTCCCTTGGCCGGATTGGCCTTGTGCCAGGCGATAAATTCCGGAACCGGGAGGGCCGGAGAAAACAGATAACCCTGGGCATGCCGGCAGCCGAGACGTTCCAGTTCGTTGCGGGTTTCTATCGTTTCGACGCCTTCCGCAATAATGCTCATGCCCAGCTTGCTGGAAAGCTGGATGACGGCGGCGATGATTTCGCGGGCCTTGTCAGAATCGACGACCTGGCGCACGAAAACCTGATCAATTTTCACCTCCTGGACGGGCAGGCGCTGGAGGTAGCCCATGCCGAAATCGTCGATCGACAGGCGCAGGCCCAGCTTGCGCAGACGGTTCAGCACATCCATGACTTGCCAGCTCTCTTCGATCATCATTGTTTCGGTGATTTCGAGCATGAATTGCTGTGGCGCGATATCCCAGGTGGCGAGCGCCTGACCGATGATGTCCGGGAGCTCGACATCAAGGAGGTCGTTGGCCGACAAATTGAGCGACAGGGTGATGTTGATGCCGCTATCGAGCAGTTGTTTCTGGATTTGTGGCGCCTGATGCAGCAGCCAGCGATTGAACGACTGGCGCTGCCCCAGACGGTCGATCGCTTCGAGAATGCGCGGCGGCGCAACCCATTCGCCGTTGTCTCGCTGCCAGCGCAGCAGGGCCTCGGCGCCAATGCAGCGACCGCTGGTCAAATCGACTTGCGGCTGAAGAAATAGCTTCAGCCCGCGTTGTTCGTTAAGCGCCAGGCGCAGGTCGTCAAGCAGGCCGCGCTCGTCATCCCCTTCGGTTTCCATGGCTGGCTGGTAGCAACGAATGTCGGGTCCGCCCTGTTCCGCAACCAGGCGAGCTATTCTGGCTGACTGTACGAGGAACAACGAGTCTTCACCATCGTCAGGCCACATCGCTGCACCCAGCGCCAAGCGTGGCATGCGGGTCACAATTCCTGGACGCCCGGCAAGTGCGGTCAGGTTGTCGCGCAGGCGAATCATCGCCAATGTGATTGCGGCACTGCTGATCAGATTGGGCTGAACAATCAGCCATTCCTTCAGGCTCACCGAGTAGACGCGATCCTGCAGGCGCAGCGATGCCTGAATTTCCTGGGTGGCTAGGATGCGCAAGCGGTTGATGGCATCGCTAGACTGACGCAGAAGATGGGGGTCTGGGACCACGGAGAGCGAAATAATGCCGATCCGGTGATCTGCGTGATTATCCCTGATTATTTTGGGTAGATCGGCCAAGGCGCAGGCGATCAGCGGTAACCGGGTTGTTGGATCAATGCGGTCGCTTTCGCGAACAGTGAACGCGCGATCGCTCATCTCAGTTCAGATAGAACTCGGAGGGGTCGATCCCATACGAATTGGCTGGCAAGGCCTGCATGATCCGGTAGGGTTCGCCGGTCGGCGTCGGTGGGTCCATTATCAGGTCGAGCGTTATCGGATGGCGCTCGATGCTCTTGTCGGGGCCGAGCAGAATCATCAGCCGCGGTTTGAGGCGGCGTACCTGGTTCTGCTGGATGACGACGCCAACTTCGCCCGTATTGAGTTCGACCAGGGTCCCGATCGGGTACAGGCCTACGCATTGAATAAACTGATCTATGACGGCATCGCGAAATTTGGTGCCGCGCATGCGAATCAGTGCTTCGAGTGCCTTCTGTGACGAAATGGCCTGACCGTATGCGCGGTCGCGGGTCATCGCGCAATAGCTGTCCACTACGCCGGCCAATTCACCATGAAAGACAATGCGTTCGCCTTTCAGTCGGCGCGGATAGCCGCTGCCATCAGCCCGCTCGTGATGGCTGGCCACGATTTCGAGAATGCGGGTGGTGAACACGGGCTGACCGAGCAGCATTTCTAGCGAACTGGCAACGTGCGACTGTACCAAGCGGTATTCTTCGTCGGTCAGATTTCCCGGTTTGCTGAGAATTTCGGTCGGGATGTCGATCTTGCCGATATCCTGCATCAGGCCGGCGACACCCACCTCCTCGACCGCTTTTGGCGCGAGTCCAAGGAAACGGGCAAAAACCATCAGGTGTACCGAAACATCGAGCGCGTGGTCATACGAATATTGGTCGCTCGAGCGCAGACGGGTCAGCCAGATCATGGCTTCCGGGTTACGTTCAACGCTGTGCGCCATTTCAGCGACCTGTTTGCCGATTTCGTTCAAAGAGACCGTTTCGGCACAGGCGATGGCCTCGCGAATCGACTTCAGGGTGCGTTTTACATCATCAATGATGGGGGCCGAGTAGAGCAATTCAGCCTCAAGGCGGCTCTGGTGGTCGGTCGGGCTGAGATCGGGTGCGTAGCGAAACCGACGCAGGACGGGCTCAGTGCGCAGATGCCGGCAGATGGCAGCAAAGTCATCTGGCTGAGCATCGCTGACCTGATGAAAAACAGGCAAGGCTCCGAGCAGACGTGGGGTGTCGCGACCATGATCGCGTGGGGCATATGCCTCGCCGAGCGACTGGCTACGGTCGACCGTGACCTGGCGGCAATAATGCTGGAGGGTTGCAATCTGCGCCTCATTCTCGATGAGCAACCCCTGCATGAGAAAAGGGGTGTCAATCCAAGGTCGATCCAGATCGCTGACGAACATGCCGATCTGGAGGTCGAGCGTGAGAACGGTGACTTTGTGCAACATTCAGGCTGTGTCGTGGGTTGCGAAAAGGCTTACGACAATACCATGCCGGCTAGCCTTGGGCCAGAAAGGTCTGATGACTTTTTCGCCCCAGTAGAGCCAGTCTGCGGCCTGTGCTCACTGCTTCCTTGCCCTGTCTTGTGAACTCAAGTAAGTTTGCGAAATGACTACAAGCCAAGCCAAAGGGCCCAGCCCTCTCGACAACGACGAGATGCTGCTGGTTCTGCAGCAGTCACTGACCAAGAAAAGGGTGCTGATTGTCGACCGCCATTCTCCGGCCCGTGATTCCCTGCGCCTGATGCTCGGCGCACTTGGCGTGACCCTCGTGCATGGGGCCGGCAATTCGGCCGAAGTCATTCGCCAGGTCAAGGCCAATCGTTTTGACATCGTGCTCTCTGATTTCGTCCTCGACGACGGCCGGGATGGCCAGCAATTGCTTGAAGAGCTGCGCCATGCCCACCTCATCCCGTTGTCGACGGTCTACATGATCATCACCAGCGAGCGTGGCTATACCAACGTTGTGTCGCTGGCCGAACTGGCGCCGGACGATTACCTGATCAAGCCATTTACCGCCGACCAGTTGCAGGCCCGACTGATCCGGGCCATCTACAAGAAACACGTGCTGCGCAAAATTTATGAGCAGATCGAGCGTGGCGCACTGCAGGAAGCCATCGTCGCCTGCGACCGTGTGATCCAGCAGCAGCCGCAGTTTGTTTACGATGCCCTGCGTTTCAAGGGCGATCTGCTGCACACGCTGGGCCGGACGCACGAGGCCGAGGAGGTTTTCCGGCGCGTGCTCGAAGGGCGCGTCGTGCCGTGGGCCAAGATGGGCCTGGCGACGGCGCTGCGCGACCGTGGCGCGCTCGTCGAAGCTGAACAACTGGCTGAACAGGTCACCGCAGAGGCCCCCGATTACCTGTCGGCCTACGATTTCCTCGCCTCGGTGCATGAAGCCCAGGGCAAGCTGGAGGCTGCTCAGCAGACCTTGCAGCGGGCGGCTGATGCCTCTCTGCACAACACGGTGCGGCAGCGGCTGGTTGGCGACGTAGCGGCGCGCAACAAGGATCTGCTGGCGGCCGAGAAGGCCTACGGCAAAGTCATCGAGCGCAGCAAGGGATCAAGTTTGCGCACGGTGGATGACTTTGCCAACCTGTCGCGTGTTCTGGTCGACCGGGGGGACGTGGCAGCCTCGCGCAAGATTGTTGCCGAGATGAAGCGTGAGTGGCGCGGCGACAAGCAGGCCGAACTGGCGGCGCTGGTGACCGAAAGTCTGTGTCTGAACAGCGAAGGCGCTGCCGAGAAAGCCCAGCATCTGGTCGATCAGGCGCTGTCCTTGCAAAAAACGATCAGCGAGGAAGCCGCCGAGAAAGGCAAACATGTATCGCAGCGCCTGGCCGTTGATCTGGCGCACGCCTGTTACGCCACTGGCAAAGAAGGTGAAGCGACGAAGATCATGCGCCAGGTGGCGGCCGAAAACCACGAGGACAAGAACCTCATCGAACACATTACCGGCGTCTTTGCCAAAACCGGCCAGCATGATGCCGGCAAGGCGCTGCTTGACCAGGTGGGCAAGGAGATCGTCGAGCTCAACAATAAGGGCGTCCTGGCTGCACGCAGCGGCGATCTGGAAGGTGCCGTCCAGTTGCTGATTCAGGCCGTCGAGCAGGTGCCCAACCTGCAATTTTTGGTCAATGCCGCCAAGGCCATTTTCGCGTTGATGGACAAGAAGGGCTGGGATGAACCGCTGGCGGCCAGAGCCCTCGACTATTTGCAGCGCGCCCAACGCAAGGACCGAAAGAGTGCGAAGGTGGCTTCGGCCCGAGAGCTCTACGTCACGGTCGCCAAGAAATACGGTATTGCCACCGACAACACCTGAAAAACCAAGGCCGCAACATTTTGAAACCATTTAGTTGCCTCGTCGGCGCATCCTTTCTCGGGTTGGCGCGTTGATTACTCAGTAGCCCGCCTTGTCGTGCGGGCAGCGCATTTCCCTCGGGAGTACACGAATGCTGCAATCCATGCATAAATTTCTGCTCGCACTGACCATGGCAGTTGCCCTGCCCGCCATGGCGCAGAGCGATCCGCCTGCCCGCGTCGGGCGTCTGGCCCATATTGAAAATCAGGTCGATTTTCGGGTTGACCGTAGCGATCAGGGTGGCCCGGCCACGCTCAACTGGCCGATCAGCAGCGGTGCTGTGCTGGAAACCGGGCAACGCGGCCGGGCCGAGGTGTGGATTGGTTCCACTGCCTATCGCCTTGCTGACGACAGTCAGATCGAATTTTCGGTTGTGGATGATGCGCGTGTCGATGTCCGAATGAATGGCGGCAGTCTGGCGGTCAGCATCCTCGATCGCGATCAGGTTGATGACGTGGTGATCTCCACACCGGATGGAAATATCCGTTTCCTGACCCCGGGGCGCTATCGCATTGACGTCTTGGGGGATCGTAGCGAACTGAGTGTTCAGGCTGGCCGCGCCATGTTCGATGATGGCCAGCGGGCGACACCGGTTGCCGCCGGCCAGAAGGTAGGCCGCCGGAGCGACGGCAACGAGCAGCTCGTTGCAGACCGTAGTAACGACGGCTTCGACCGCTGGGTCGCCAATCGCGAGAATGTCACGCTGGCCAGTCAGTCCCGTCGCCACGTTTCGCCGCACATGACTGGCTATCAGGACCTCGATGCCCACGGTGACTGGCAGACCGCGCCCGACTACGGTTCCGTCTGGTATCCGCGCGCCGTCGCCGACGACTGGGCCCCCTACCGCTACGGACGCTGGGCCTGGGTTGCCCCTTGGGGATGGACGTGGATCGACCAGGCACCATGGGGTTTTGCCCCCTTCCACTATGGTCGCTGGG
>OBID01000842.1_pt1 | contig 11438 bp, 12 predicted proteins | sample 1519781 | NCBI WGS metagenome assembly OBID01 (sample SAMEA3991478, study PRJEB22521) | metagenome | biome: anthropogenic terrestrial biome; feature: sewage plant; material: sludge | place: Sweden | collected 2012-09-26
TCATATTGTTGGAAATGTTGGGAAATTATTGAATTGAATTTATCATAAAACTATAATTTAGCCTAAACATCAGGTTGCCTAATTCTAAAGATTTAAGTTAAACTTTCGTCTCAAAAGTATCTAAAATTTAAGGAGAATCTATGAAGCTTTATATAAAAAAACTGAATGATAATGCCATTGTCCCAAAGCAACAGACCACAGGAAGTGCTGGTTATGATTTATCAGCGTGTATTAATTCTCCTGTTATGATAAATCCAGGCGAAATCAAAAAAATCCCGACAGGCTTGTCTGCTGCACTTGATGAGAATAATGCAGTAATTTTAATTTATGCAAGAAGTTCACTTGCAACAAAATTCGGACTGACACTTGCAAACTGTGTTGGCGTTGTCGATAGCGACTATCGTGGCGAAATTATCATTGCTATGATAAATCAAGGCAATCAGCCATATATAATAAATAATGGCGAGCGAATAGCACAGATGGTTATTACACCAATATATACACCTAAAATTGTGGAGGTTGATGAGCTTTCCGAAACCGAAAGAGGCACAGGTGGCTTTGGCTCGACAGGTAAACAATAACAACGTAGAAACTTGGAGGTATTATGTATATTTATAACGCAAAAATCTTCACTATGGAGAAAACAATTATCGAAAAAGGTTTTGTAATGGTGGAGAACGGAAAAATTGCAAAGGTTGCTGAGGGTACACCTTACGACACAACTGAAAAGGACATTAACGCAAACGGTGCTTCAATATACCCTGGTTTTATAGATGCACATACTCACCTTGGAATAATCGGTGACGGAATCGGATTTGAAAGTGATGACTGCAATGAGGAAACTGACCCTGTTACTCCACAGCTTCGTGTTATTGACGGAATAAATCCTTTTGACAAATGTTTCGAAGAGGCTTTAGCATCAGGGATAACAACCGTTCTAACTTCACCGGGAAGTGCAAACACTATCTGCGGTCAAATTTCTGCTATAAAAACTTATGGCAGAAGAATTGATGATATGGTTATTAAGAATGTTGCTATGAAGTTTGCTCTCGGTGAAAACCCAAAAACAGTTTACAACGATAAGGATGAAACCCCAGTCACAAGAATGGCAACAGCAGCACTTATCCGTGAGGCTTTATACAAGGCAAAAAGATATTTTGCGGACTTGGAAAAATCAAAGCACGATGAAGATTACGACGCACCAGAATATGATATTAAATGTGAGGCATTGTTGCCGTTATTAAAAAAGGAAGTTTCAGCACACTTTCATTGCCATAGAGCGGATGACATCTGCACAGCAATAAGAATATGTAAGGAATTTGATATTAATTGTGTTCTTGTCCACGCTACAGAAGGCTATAAGATTGCTGATATTATTGCAAAAGAAAATGTCAGTGCTATTGTCGGACCGATTATCTGCGACCGTTCAAAGCCAGAAATGAAGCAGCTTGATACAAAAAATGCAGGAATTCTTTCAAATAATGGTGTTGAAATAGCACTCTGTACCGACCACCCTGTTATTCCTGTTCAGTATCTCTTTATGAGCGGGGCTGTTGCAGTAAAAAACGGACTCGACAAATACAAGGCACTTGAGGCAATTACAATAAATCCAGCAAGGATCTGCGGAATTGACAACAGAGTCGGTTCACTTGCTGTCGGAAAAGATGCTGACATTATAATGTTCAAGGATGATCCGTTCAATATTATGGCAGAGCCTTTGATGATAATGACAAATGGTGAAGTTGTAAAGTATTAATAATATTAAGCAACATCAAGGAGATTGACAATGGACTTTATACTCAGGAAATGGAAAGTGTCAGACGCAGAAAGCATTCAGCCAATTGCTAATAACAAAAAAATAGCAGCAAATTTAAGAAATGCTTTCCCTTATCCTTATACATTGGAAGATGCAAAGGGATATATTGATATATGTTTAAATACAGATGAGAGTAAAAACCTTTTTTATGCAATAGAAATTAACGGCAAGGCTATCGGAAGCATAGGGGTTTTCGTCAAGGATGATGTTTACTGCAAATCAGCAGAAATCGGCTACTGGCTCGGTGAGGATTACTGGGGCAAGGGCATTATGTCTGAGGCTATAAAAAGAACCTGCCAGGAAGCTTTTAAAATCTTTGACATAGCAAGAATTTTTGCGGAGCCTTATGCGTATAATATGGGTTCAAGAGGAGCACTTGAAAAAGCAGGGTTTAAGCTTGAGGGTGTGCTTGAAAAAAGCGTATACAAAAATGGCATGTACTTTGACTCATGTATTTATGCACTCATACAATAATGCTTTTAATATGTTGACTTTGCTCATATAAAGTATTATCGTTATTAAATAATTTTATAAAAAAGGTGATATTAATGAGCAATATAGCAGTGATTTTTAAATCAACATACGGACATACAAAAAAATATGCAGAGTGGATAGCAAAGGAATTAAATGCAGATTTATTTGATCAATTAAGAGTAAAACCTCAGACTCTTGAAAAATACAATATAATTGTTTATGGTGGCGGAGTATACGCAAGCGGCATAAATGGTGCAAAACTCTTATGCGATAACGCTAAATTGTTTTTAAAGAAAAAGCTTGTCGTTTTTGCTGTGGGATTGTCAGATGATCTTTCGCAGGAAGAACAGGCAAAACTGCTTACACATAACTTCTCAATCCCAATGCAGAATAATATGAAGTTCTTTTGTTTAAGAGGTGGGATAGATTATAAAAAGCTTTCACTTGTGCACAAGATGATGATGTCAAAACAGAAGACAATGCTTGAGCAAAAGCAGGACAAAACAAAGCAGGATGAATTATTCCTGAAGACATATGGTATAAACATTGATTTTACCGAAAAGAAGAACATTCAGCCGGTTATAGATTATGTGAATTCTCTGCAGATATAATTATCATAAAATAAAACATAATTAAAGGAGTGCTAACAATGACAGCATTAATCTACAGATCAAAACACGGATATACTAAAAAAATTGCTGAAACAATAAGCAAGGAACTTAACGCAGATTTATTTTCAATCAAGGACGCAAAAAACCTCGACACCTCAAAGTATGACAGCTTTGTCCTCGGAAGTTCTGTCTATGCGGGAATGCTTGGTGGAAAGGGCGATTTTTTAAAGCTGTACCAGAAAATCTCTGATAAGAAAACTGCTATCTTCACTGTTGGCATGACAAGCCAAAAGGAAGAAGAATACTATAAAAAGCTTGACGATATGAATTTTGCATCATTTAACTTAAAGGATAATGCAAAGGTTTTTCACCTTATGGGTGGAATAGATTATGAAGAACTCGGCTTTATGTCAAAGAAAATTATGGGTATGATTGTCGGCCAGTTGGAGAAGAAGGAAAACAAAACCGAAGACGACGAAAAGATGCTGAAGATGAAGACAGAAAAGGTTGACTTGTTCAAAGAAGAAGATATTATTCCATTAATTGAATTCATAAAAGGCTAAGGTGAAGACAAATGCGAGAAATTCCAGCAATGAAAATTGAAGAAGCAGTAAAAGAACTTTGCATCAAGGCAAATGTATATCTCCCGAAGGATTTAGAGGAATGTATAGGATGCTGTGCAAAAAAGGAAGACTCCCCTGTCGGCAGAGAAGTCTTTTCTGATATTACAGAAAACATTCACGTCGCAAGGAATGAGAAAATCCCTGTATGTCAGGATACTGGAATGGCAGTAATATTTGCTGAAATCGGACAGGACGTTCATATTACTGACGGGCTTTTTGAGGAAGCTGTCAATAATGGTGTATCAAAAGGTTACATTGATGGAAGACTTCGCTGTTCAATAGTTTCTGACCCTATTGAAAGAGTCAATACAGGTGATAATACTCCTGCTGTAATACATACAAGAATTGTTGCTGGTGATAAAATTAAAATAATGGTTGCGCCAAAGGGATTTGGCTCGGAAAATATGTCAGCGCTAAAAATGATGACGCCTTCTGCTACAACAGATGACATTGTTGATTTTGTTGTCGATACTGTATCAAAAGCAGGGAGCAATCCTTGTCCGCCTATTGTTGTCGGTGTCGGCATTGGCGGAGATTTTGAGTACTGCGCATATCTTGCTAAAAAAGCATTATGCAGAAGTGTTTCAATAAGGAACCCTAAAAAGCTTTATGCAGATATGGAAGAGAAAATGCTCGAAAAAATCAACCGACTCGGTATCGGCCCTCAGGGCTTTGGCGGAACAGTAACAGCTCTCTGCGTAAATATTGAGCAATACCCGACACACATAGCGGGTCTGCCTATTGCTGTAAATATCGGTTGCCACGTGACAAGACATGCAGAGATTATAATATAAACATTAATTATTGACATATAAGGAGTGACGGAATGAAAAGTTTATGTAAAAAGGCGATTGCTTTTTTGGTTCTTGGGGTAATGATGTTTTCTTTTTTCGGGTGCAACAAAGAAGTAAAAATAGCAGAAAATGAAAGGACATATAAGAGCATAGGTAAGTTCACTAAATATGAAGTAAAAGACACAAAGGGCATGAAACTTTTTGAGACGGATAGATACAAGATATATTTTACAAAAGACTCAAAACTCTGGAAAGAAAATGAGAATGGCAAAATTTATTATGATAAAACGGCGGACTGTATGTTTACTATGGAAAATGCAGAAAAGGCTCCGGATTCTTTAAATGAATTAAGTGAAAAGCAAAAATTAGAACTTAAAAAAAGGTATAATCTTGACCCGGATTCTGGATATGAAGGCTTGCAGCTACATTATACATTACTTTCAGAAGATACAAGAAAAAAGGATGCGATTGCCCGCGAATTATATGATAAGAATAAAGAAATAGTGATGGAAAAAGAGGTACTAGCTTTTGACAATGGAAAAGTAAAAGGGTTTGTCTGCTGGTGGGGGAATATGTATATGGTTTACTTCTTCTCAGAGGATGAAACCAAATTTTTTAAATCATTAATCAGAGCAGACGATGACATTGTCTGCACAATAGTAAACACTTTTGAATTCAAATAATCACGTACATTAAAAGCTGAAAGATTGACAATTTAGGAGTGACAAAATGGCAAGACATAATTATGTGCACAGATTTTTTGCCGGGTTTATTGCTGGTATATGCTGTGTATTTCTTGAAGTAATACTGAAATTCTTTAATGTGAATTATATTATTGGTTCATTTGGCTTTTTGGCAATCATTCTTGTAATGGCAGTCTATGAAATTAAGATAAGGGACCGTTACAAGTATATGCCGACACTGATTGAGGAAGATTGTGATCCACAAAGTATAATTGATGAAATGACTGAATTGCTCAAAAAAAGGTTTGTTTTGAATTACAAGAAAAGACTGAGCAACAATGATGCACAGATATGCTTTGTGATAAAAATCATATGTCACATCAATGCGGGAGAGTATGATAAAGCGTCTGAAGATTTATCAAATATAGATATTAAAATCCTGAGCAAGTATCCGAAGTGGGCAATAAGGTTTTATCTTGCTTTGAGTGATATACAACTCGAAAACAATGATATTGAGAAAGCAAAAAAGTATCTGAATGAGGCGTTGTCAATTATTAAAATCAATAAGAAAATGATACATAATAATTTAAATACTATTGCCTTGCTAAAAGCTAAAATGAGAATAAAAGAATCAGATTACTATAAAGCTGAGAAATGCTTGAATGAAACAGACGATAATTGCTCTACTCTGGAATTAATAAAAAAGTCATATCTTCTGGCGTTAATATATATGCATAACCAAAGAAACATTGAGGCAGAAGAAAAATTGAACTATATTATAAATATCGGCAATAAGCTTTGCTATGTAGAACTGGCAAAGGAAATGAAGAAAAGTTTTTGCAAATAAAAATATTTGTTCAGTGGTTCACAAATAAGAGATGCAACAAAGACATAGGAAGTGACTTTTATGGACAGAGAGACAGCTCTTGCACAATTAAAAGGTGCACAAGTTTTTTATGAGAAAATTGAGAAGCATATTCTTGACCGCCATTCTGATAACACTGTAATTTTAAAAGGCGCAAAAATCGGAACTGCAAGCTTCAGATTTTATCATAATGGGAAGTATATAGCTTATTGCAATGTTCATGACGGTTGCTTTGATGTAATGATGAGGTATACAGCGCCTGACATTCTTAAAATCAGTGAGATTATTGGTGGAATGTCTGATTATGCAAAGGAAGTCTGGGAGGATAGGTATCCTTGCTCAACAGGTGCATGGATACATTATTATGTGAGCAGTGACGATACATATAATGAAGCTGTCAGACTAATAGATATTAAGCTTGAATCACTTATAAAATAGAAATAAAACAAACCCCTTCAGAATTTAACAAGTCCAGTAAAAACGGACTGCTCAGTATTCTGAGGGGGCATTTTTATTGCAAAAAAAATTTATAAAGATAGGGGGACACTTAATACACAAAGGTGTTATTTATGATGTCACTGACGATTTTATCAGGAAAATAAATGGAGTAATGTTTTTATAAGTATAAATAGTTTTATTCCTACAATGCCAATAAACATAACCACAATACTAAGTATTAACTCACCATCTGGCGTCTGATAAACAAGAAACGAAATAGCTTTGAAAAAAGTTGTTATAAAATAAAAAATCAAAAACAAGGAAAAAGGAAGTGTAATGCAGGCTAAAATATAGTTAGGAGGAACAGATTTCTCAAGATTAACCTCCCACGGACAAGTAACAGGTGGCTTGTAATCATCAGTCAGTCCGTTGTCGCCGAACAGATTATTTAGGAGTGATTTAACCCCCACATCTTTGGTGACATCCTTCATAATAAGCTTATCCGATAATTTGTTTTTTGCTAAGTATGAAGCTGATAGCATACATAACATTAATATTATCAGGCATATTGAAAAGCACCAGTTATCTTCTATCCTGCCAAGTATAATTGCCAGCGAAAAGAAAACTATAAAAAATAACATTGCACAATACCGACGTTTCAAAGCAAACATTGATACAGGAAAAAGTGAATATAAAAACTCCAAAGCATAAATGTCATTTTTATCCTCGTAAAATTGCTGTCCGTTATTAATTAAATTGAAAAATTCTCTAACATTAAATTTCGAAGTATATTTATCAGGAGGCAAAACAAGATATTTTTCAGGAGCCTTAACTGGTTGAATTTGTTGGTTCTTAAGAAGTTTAAGACTTTTCTCAACAGACTCACCACATTGCTGACAATTATCCTTGTTTTTATCGGTTAATGCCCCACACTTCTGGCATCTGATAAGACTTCTTTTATTTTTCATTATGTCACCACCACGTCGTCATTTTATATATAATAGCTTTAATTGTAAATATTGTCAACTATTCCCCGTTCCAGAGGCATTTCTCCATATTTACTCTTCCGTCAGGGAGAAATTCTACGCCCTCAGCTTCAAGTAGCTCGCGCTGTCTGTCACCACCACCGAACTTGAATGCGTCGGCGGTTTCACCGAAGCGGTTTACGACGCGGTGACATGGAATTGTCTTAGGGTCAGGGTTTGAATGAAGTGCAAAGCCAACAATCTGTGACCATCTTGCATTCCCTGAATAGAGTGCAATCTGCCCATAAGTTGCCACATTTCCGGCTGGAATTCGTTTAACTGTTTGATATATAAGATTAAAGGTTTCACCTGGCATAAAATCGTCTCCATTTCATACACTATATACAGATATTTTATCATAAATTTAGTCTAATAAACAAGATTGAGAAAGAATTAACAATTTATACAACATAAAACTTGTTGTTTTTTACAAAAGTATCTATTTACTTTTAATATGTGTTGTGCTAAAATAAGTAGTTGAGATACTGGGAAAACCATATCATTAATTCAAATTAGAGGAGGACTATCAATGGCAAGAAAAATGAAAACCATGGATGGTAATAATGCTGCTGCATGGGCATCATATCCGTTCACAGATGTTGCTGCAATCTATCCAATCACCCCTTCTTCAGTAATGGCTGAAGTTACAGACCAGTGGTCTGCAAAGGGACAGACAAACATTTTCGGACAGGAAGTTCGAGTTGCAGAAATGCAGTCAGAAGCTGGCGCTTCAGGAACTGTTCACGGTTCTTTGTCTGCAGGAGCTTTGACAACAACATATACAGCATCACAGGGCTTGCTCCTTATGATTCCTAATATGTATAAAATCGCTGGTGAATTGCTACCTTGCGTAATTCACGTATCAGCACGTGCACTTGCTTCACATGCACTTTCTATTTTCGGCGACCACTCAGACGTTTACGCATGTCGTCAGACTGGTTTTGCTATGCTTTGTGCAACAAACCCACAGGAAGTTATGGATTTAGGTGCTGTTGCTCACCTTTCAACAATCAAGGGTAGAGTTCCAGTTCTTCATTTCTTTGATGGTTTCAGAACTTCTCACGAAATTCAGAAGATTGAAACATGGAATAAAGAAACACTTGCAAAAATGCTTGATATGGACGCTGCTAAGGCATTCCGTGACAGAGCATTGAACCCAGACCACCCTGTATTAAAGGGATCAGCTCAGAACCCTGATATCTTCTTCCAGGCAAGAGAAGCATCAAACATGCAATATGATGCATTCCCAGCTGTTGTTGAAGAATACATGAACAAGGTTAACGCTGAAATCGGCACAGACTACAAGCTCTTCAACTACTACGGTGCTGCTGATGCAGAACACGTAATCGTTGCAATGGGTTCTGTTTGTGACACAATCGAAGAAACAATTGATTTCTTGAATGCAAACGGCGGTAAGTACGGACTTGTTAAAGTACGTCTTTACAGACCTTTCGTTGCTGATAAATTCCTTGCTGCATTCCCTGCAACAACAAAGAGAATTTCTGTTCTTGACAGAACAAAAGAACCAGGCTCACTTGGTGAACCTTTATACCTTGACGTTGTTGCTGCTCTTAGAGATACACAGTTCAACACAACACCTATTTTCAGCGGAAGATACGGTCTTGGCTCAAAGGATACAACTCCTGCACAGGTCGTTGCTGTTTATAAGAATACAGAAAAGAAGAGATTTACAATCGGTATCAACGACGATGTTACACACCTCTCACTTGAAATCGGTGAAAATCCAAACACAGCTCCTGCAGGCACAACAGCTTGTAAGTTCTGGGGCCTTGGTGCTGACGGTACTGTTGGTGCAAACAAGAACTCAATCAAGATTATCGGTGACCATACTGACATGTATGCTCAGGCATATTTTGCATATGACTCAAAGAAATCAGGCGGTGTAACAGTTTCTCACTTGAGATTCGGTAAAACACCTATCAAGTCAACATACCTTGTAAATATGGCTGACTTTGTTGCTTGTCATAACGAAGCTTATATCGACAAATACAACATGGTTCAGGATATCAAGCCAGGCGGAACATTCCTCCTCAACTGTCAGTGGGATATGGCAGAGCTTGAAGAAAAACTCCCTGGACAAGCTAAGAAATATATTGCAAAGAACAACATCAAGTTCTACACAATCAATGGTATCAAGATCGGTAAGGAAATTGGTCTTGGCAACAGAATCAATACAGTTCTTCAGGCTGCATTCTTCAAACTTGCTAACATTATTCCAATCGACGATGCTGTTAAATATATGAAAGATGCTGCTACTGCTTCTTACTCAAAGAAGGGTGACGCTATCGTTAAGATGAACCACGATGCTATTGACGCTGGTGTTATGGGAATCACAGAAATCAAAGTTCCTGCTGAGTGGGCTAATGCTGTTGATTCAAACATGGGTATTCCATCTGTAACAGGCGACAATAAGACTCTTATCGAATATGTTAACGAAATCCAGAATCCTATCAACGCTCAGGAGGGTGACAAGCTCCCTGTTTCCAAGTTCGTTAAGTACGCAGACGGTGAAGTTCCACAGGGTTCTGCTGCATACGAAAAACGTGGTATTGCTGTTGATATTCCAGCTTGGAACAGCGACAACTGTATCCAGTGTAACTTCTGTTCATACGTTTGTCCTCATGCTGTAATCCGTCCTGTTGTTATGTCACAGGAAGAGCTTGACAATGCTCCAGTTCTTGCAAAGGAAAAAGCAAAACCAGCAACAGGTATGCCTGGTTATTACTTCGTAATGACAATGTCAGCACTTGACTGCACAGGTTGTGGATCATGTATCAACGTATGTCCTGGTAAGAAGGGTCAGAAGGCTCTTGCATTCGCTCCACTTGAAACTCAGCTTGCTGAGCAGGAAGTTTACTACTATGGTCAGTCACTTGACACTAAGCCAGAAGTTTTTGAAAAATTCAAAGATACATCAGTTAAGGGTTCACAGTTCAAACAGCCACTCCTCGAGTTCTCGGGTGCTTGTGCTGGTTGTGGTGAAACTCCATACGCTAAGCTTATAACACAGCTCTTCGGCGACAGAATGTTCATTGCTAATGCAACAGGATGCTCATCAATATGGGGTGGTTCATCACCTTCAACTCCATACACAACAAACAAAGAAGGAAAAGGTCCAGCTTGGGCTAACTCACTCTTTGAAGATAATGCTGAATATGGTTACGGTATGTTCCTCGCTCAGTCTACACTCCGTCAGAGAGTAGTTTCTAAGGTTCTTGAGCTTCAGAAGAACGCAGACAACGCTGAAGTTAAGACAGCTATTGAAAATTACCTCTCAACAATGACACTTGGTAAGGAAAATGCAATTGCTACAAAGGTTCTCGTTGCTGCTCTTGAAAAGTGCGGATGCGAAGCTGGAAAAGCAATCCTTGATGAAAAAGATTTCTTGTCCAAGAAGTCAATGTGGATCTTCGGTGGAGACGGTTGGGCTTACGATATCGGATTCTCTGGTCTTGACCACGTTATCGCTTCAGGCGAAGACGTAAACATCTTTGTATTCGACACAGAAGTTTACTCAAATACAGGCGGACAGTCATCAAAATCAACACCAACAGGTGCTATCGCACAGTTTGCTGCTGCTGGTAAGGAAGTTAAGAAGAAAGACCTTGCTGGTATCGCAATGAGCTACGGTTATGTATATGTTGCTCACATTGCTCAGGGCGCTGATTACAATCAGTGTATCAAGGCAATTGCTGAGGCTGAAAGTTACAATGGCCCTTCACTTGTTATCGCGTATGCTCCATGTATCAATCATGGTATCAAGGGCGGTATGAGCATTGCACAGTCAGAAGAAAAGAAGGCTGTTGAAGCTGGATACTGGCACTTGTACAGATTTGACCCAAGACTTACTGCAGAAGGAAAGAATCCATTCCAGCTTGACAGTAAGGCTCCTTCAGCAAGCTACAAGGATTTCATTATGGGAGAAGTTCGTTACAACGCACTTGCTCGTTCAAATCCTGAAAGAGCTGAAAAATTGTTCAACATGGCTGTTGACAATGCTTCAAAGAGATATGATTACCTCTGTCGTCTTTCAAAGCTTTATGACGCTGAATAATTAACCACATAATATTAACCGCCCTCAAATTGTT
>OBID01000849.1_pt1 | contig 11318 bp, 9 predicted proteins | sample 1519781 | NCBI WGS metagenome assembly OBID01 (sample SAMEA3991478, study PRJEB22521) | metagenome | biome: anthropogenic terrestrial biome; feature: sewage plant; material: sludge | place: Sweden | collected 2012-09-26
CAGATATTCCAGCAGCTCCAAGAGGTGTTCCTCAAATTGAAGTAACATTTGATATAGATGCAAATGGTGTTTTAAATGTATCTGCAAAAGATAAAGGAACTGGAAAAGAGAATAAAATTACTATTTCTGGAAGCTCTGGATTAAGTGATGATGAGATTGCAAAAATGGTTGCAGAAGCTGAAGCAAATAAAGATGTAGATGCTAAAAGAAAAGCATTAATTGAGACAAGAAATCAAGCAGATGCAATGCTTCACTCTACAAGAAAAACTTTAGAGGAGAATGAAAGTTCTATTAGCGAAGAAGATAAAAAAGCAATTGTTGATGCAGCAGCAGAGCTTGAAGAGGTTCTAAAAGATGATAATTCTACAAAAGAGCAAATTGAAGAGAAGTTAAAAGTTTTAACTGAAAAATCTCACAAATTAGCAGAAGCTATGTATAAAAAAGATGGTGAGGCTGCTTCTGGAGCAGATGCAAATCAAAAAGCAAAAAAAGATGACGATGTTATCGATGCTGAGGTAGAGTAAAACTCTGCCTTATGCAAACACTTATTTATATTTTTATTCTTTTTATAGTAGTATTACTCCTAATATATATCTTTTTTAAATCAAAACAAAATCATCTTTTTTCACTATTAAGTGGTAGTTGTCCTAGTTGTTTAGAGACAAGAAAAGTTTTTTTTGATAAAAATAGTAATACAAATTTTACACAAGATGTAATCAAAACAACTGTTTTAAAATATCATGGTTGTTCTGGTATAAAAGATGTAGAGTTTTTATGTACAAGTTGTGGTTTAAAAGAGATACATTCAATAAATTCTCAAATGGAGTGTAATATATGAAGAATTTAATATTTTTAAGTTCACTTATTTTTTTAATAACGGCTTGTTCGAAAAAAGATGAAAATATAAGTATAGAAAAAAAATATTCACAAAATAGTCTTGAATCAAAATATGAAAAAGAGATTTTAAATAAAATGGAAAAAGTTCCTTTTTCTCAAATAAAAGGTTTTTTTGATGATGATTTAAATCATGCATTAGAAGTTTTTAAAAAAGATTGCCAAAAATCACAAAGGTATGAAGAGTTAAAAAATGTTTGCCAAAAAGCACAACATACAAATGATGGAGCTATGTTTTTTGTATCAAACTTCCAAGCATATAAACTTTATGATAATAATTCAAATGATGAGGGAATGATAACAGGTTATTATGAACCACTGTTATATGGAAGTTTAAAAAAAACTCAAAGGTATAAATATCCAGTTTATAAAATTCCAAAAGATTTAGTTCTTTCAAATACAAATAGTTTACAAGGGTATAAAAATATTGGAAAAAAAGTTGGTAAAAAAATTGTTCCTTATGATACAAGAGCTTCTATAGAAAAAAATCCAAACAATAAAAATCTTGAAGCAATAGCTTATGTAGATGATAAAATAGACCTATTCTTTTTACAAGTTCAAGGAAGTGGGAAAATACAACTTGATACTGGAGAGATTTTAAATGTTGGATATGCTGGACAAAATGGACGAGAATATAAAAGTATTGGAAGATATTTTATTGATAATGAGATAATTTCAAAAGAGGATATAAGTGTTCAAGCAATAAAAGAAGCCTTACTAAAAAATCCTTCAAAAATAGATGACATTTTAAATATAAATGAGAGTTATGTTTTTTTTAAAGTTGCAGATCAAGGAGCTACAGGAGCTTTAAATACTGTTTTAACTCCAAAACGAAATATAGCAGTTGATAGAACATATATTCCATTAGGAATGCCTGTTTTTTTAAATACACAAAATCCTATTTCAAAAGAACCTATAAATAAACTAACAGTCGCAGCAGATGTTGGTGGTGCAATTAAAGGTGAAATACGCGCTGACTTTTTTTGGGGATTTGGTCCTGAGGCTTTAAATTATGCTGGAAGAATGAAAGAGAAAGGTAAGTTGTATGTTCTAAAGCCAAAGTACTAAAAGAACAACAACTTAGCTTAAAATATAAAATAAAGATGTCTTTTAATTTTTTAGTTGATTAAATTCTATAATAAAATCAACTTCAATTCCTAAATTTGTATTTTTCATCAAAATAGGTTTTGAAATAGTTATAGAGTATAGCTCACTATTTATATTTGTAAATATATTGAATAAATCTTTTGGTTCTTTTATAATAGTATTTACACTAAAACTGAAAATCTCAACTTTATTTGCATTGTATGTTTCGATATATTTTATTATAGAGTGTTCTGGTAAGAGAATTTTTAACTGTTCATTTATACTCTCTTTATCAAAAAGTTCATCTTGTAAATAATCTTTTGTGAATATTCCATACACAACATCTTTAAGCTCTAATTCATCTTTTGCTACAACTATTGCCTCAAAATTATTATCTTGTTTTTCATCTAGTTTTTTTGTCTCAACAATTTGATATATATTGTTTAGAGATTGTTTTAGTAAATCTAGATTTTCATTATCTTTTGATGTAACTTTTAATTCTAATACTTTATTTTTTAAAACCAACTCATTTATCATTATATTTTGTGGAGTAGTACTAAAAATAGCTTTTATTCTATGCTCAATTTTACTATTATTTAAAATATGATCAGGAAGTTTTTCAAGATTTATAGTTTTAGTTGCTTCTATTAAATTTAAGTTTATTGCAATTTTTCTAAAATCTATCATATTGTAAATTTTGTATCCACCGTAAAACATCATAGCAAATAGAATAAATACAAAAATATATCTAGAGTCTTTCTTTTTTTTCTTTTTTCTAGGAGTTACAAAACTTTTTAAAACATTTGGATTTCTTGATAAGCTAAAAAGTTCATCATGAATATCAACACTATAATCATCTACTTTGAGCATCAATTCAAGACTTAGATTTGTTAACTGCTCTTTTGTAAGATTTCTTAGGGCAAACAAAAAAGATATTTTTTGTATAAAAATCTCTTTTTGAGACTCATGAAATTTTTTTAATATTTTTTGTAAAAGTTCACTAAGTTCAAGATAATAAAGTTCATCAAAAAGTTTTTGACCCTCTAAATTATCTTCATAAAAATGTGTTCTTTTTACAGCATCAAAAGTTAGTAAATCTACAACTTCATTGTAAACTATTTTACTATTTTTATCTACTATTAAAATATAAGCTCGGTCATTGTATATAAAAAATAGAAGTTCATTTTTTGAGCTTTGTTTTTGAATATGAGCATTCATTATATGAAAAGCTGAATATATATAATCAATTCCAGTTTTTCCAAAATAATTTTGTGTTTCAAATAGTGTTGTTTTTAATACAACAATATCGTAAGCATCATTGAAATTTATAATTTCACAATCTTTTACTTTTGGCGATATTGATTTTGGGATTAATTTAGTTGTGTCACTTAAAAGTAGAGTTGATATATAGCTTAAATCATTCTCATTTTGTAGATTATTTAATTTTTGGACAATATTATCGGGTAGAATATCTCCATCTAGTAAAAATGTTGAGTTGTCTTCACTTATTTCTTTGTTATTTATATATTTTTTATATTCAACTTTTAGATTGTTGTTTTGTTTTACAACATTTATAAACATAGTCTCTTTTTTAAACATTTTTTTTCCTAATTTATATTAAAGAGTGTTGTAACATCTTTGTTTTTATTAAAGATTTTGCATCTTCTAGTTCCATATCTTTTACACTAAAAGGTTCGCTTATGTAAAAATCTATTTTACCAAAAGGTTTTGGTAATACAAATTTATCCCATGAGTTAAACTGCCAATATTTAGAAGGTATGGCATTAAAACATCTAATATTTTTTCCACTTTTTTGTGAAATTATTACAACTCCATCTGCAATACTATATCTAGGACCTCTAGGACCATCAGGAGTAATTGCTAGGTCATTTCCAACTTTTAACTCTTTTAATGCTCTTATTAAAACTTTTGAAGCACCATGTGAGCTAGAACCACGAACTGCTCCACAATTAAAAAGTTCTGCTGTTTTTGCAATAATCTCTCCATCTCTATTTTCACTTATTAAAGCTTTTACAACCCAACCTTTTCGAAAGTGATGATAATTAAAGATTTGTGAAAGTAAATCACCATGCCACATACATAAAACAAAAGGTTCTTTGTCATCTTTTGGATGGTGATAAACTTTTTTATTTGTTGCATAGATAAATTTTGTTATTAAATATAACAAATATGGAGCATACTTTTTTTTGATTGACTTCCACATTACTCTACTATTTCGCCTTTTAATGATGTTCTTGTTGCACTTGTAATTTTTACATTTACAAATTTCCCAAGTAATTCATCACTTCCTTTTGTAAATACTAAAAAGTAGTTATCTGTGTATCCACTTACTTCACCATTTGGTTTTAAACTCTCAACTAAAACATTTACTGTTTTTCCAATCATATTAGGCATTGAGTTCTCTAAATATCTTTTATGAAGTTCTATTAACTCATCAAGCCTTGCACTTCCAATACTATCTTCTATTTCTAAATCTTTTAATTCAAGTGCTTTTGTATTTGGTCTAGGAGAGTATTTAAAATTGAAAATTTGATCAAATTTTACTTGATTTACAACATCTAAAGTATCTAAAAAGTCTTCATTTGTCTCTCCTGGAAAAGCTACAATAATATCTGTAGTAATTCTTAAATCAGGAATTAACTCTCTCATTTTTAAAGCTCTATTTAAAAACCACTCTTTTGTGTATCCTCTTTTCATAGCTTTTAAAATCTTTGTAGAACCACTTTGAAGAGGCATATGAATACATTTTGAGATTTTTGGATTTCTTGCAAACTCTTCTATGAACTCATCATCCATATGAAGTGGATGTGGAGATGTAAATCTAATTCTCTTTAGACCATCTATTTTTGATATATCTTGAAGAAGTTGTGTGAAACTATATTTATCTCTATTATTACTAAATCTTTTTCCATAAGAGTTTACATTTTGTCCCAAAAGAGCAACTTCAACAACACCATTATCAACAGCTTTTTGTATTTGTGAAACTATCATTTGAGGTGGAATAGATATCTCATCACCTCTTGTGCTAGGAACTATACAATATGTACACTCTTTATCACAACCAACAGAAATATTTACACTTGTTCTAAAGTTGTTGTTATTTGCTATTGCAAATTCATATTGTGAGTCATCATTATCAATACTTATTTCAACAGAGCCTTTTTTATCAACAACATCTTTTATTTTTGAAATATTTCTAGCTCCCAGTACAAAATCAACATAAGGAGCTCTTTTTATAATATCTTCACCTAAATGAGAAGCAGTACATCCACAAACACCAATTTTTGCACCATCTTTCTTTTTCTTATTAAACTGTCCAATTTCAGAAAATAGTTTTTGAACTGGTTTTTCTCGAACAGAACAAGTGTTTATAATAATTAAATCAGCATCTTCAATATTTTGTGTAGCACTATAACCTTTGTGTTTTTCAAGTTCTGCTTGAATATGCTTACTATCGGTGTCATTCATTTGACAACCTAAAGTTTGTATAAATAGTTTTTTGCTCATATTTTTTATCACTATAAAATATTAAAGTGCATGAACCTCATACATATACTCATCATCAGCTAATCCAAATTTAATCTCTCTAAAATAGATATTAAATCCCTCTTTTTCTAAAGCTTCAACTAGAGCCATCATATCTTTGTGAGAGTTATCTCTATCAAAGTAAAATATTTTTTGACCCTCTTTTTTTAGCTCATCTTTAATCTTTTCCAACTGTACTTTTTTTGGCTTTTCATTTAATTCATTTCTAGCAATTAATAATTCCATTTCATTAAACCTTTTTTTTCAAATAATCGTATATTTTAGTCAAAAATTGCTTTAATTTCTATAAAAGGTAGTTTTGATATACTATTGTCCTAAAACTTGCATTGAAAATCAAACTTACCATTTCAATGTTAAAAAAACTATAGGAAATAATTATGGATAAAATAATAGATATTTTAGACTCAATAGCTTATGAAAAGGGTCTTAAAATTACTGATGTAGAAAATGCTCTAAAAGAGGCTTTGATTAAGACTGCTCAAAAAATGGTTGATTACACTTTGATTTTTGATGCAAAAGTAGATAGAGCAGCTAAAAAATTAACACTTTTTCAAAAGATAGAAGTTGTAGCAAATGATGATAAAAGATTATTTGAAGATTTAGTAAATGAAGACGGAACTCCTATAAATAAAGAGAATTTTATAGCAATAGATGAAGCAAAAGCTATCAATAGTGATTTAGAACTTGGGGATCATTTGAGTTATGAGTTAGAATTTGAAAATATGGGAAGAAATGCTGCAACAATTCTTTCAAGTAATTTTGAATATAAACTTCAAAGATTTGTAGAAGAAAATATAATGGCAAAATACAAAGAAAAAGTTGGAAAAACTGTATCGGCTGTTGTTACAAGAGTAGATAAAAATGATAGTACTTTTATTGAAATAGGTGAAATTAAAGGTATTCTTCAAAGAAAAAATAGAATAAAAGGTGAGTATTTTAAAGTAGGAGATACTCTTAAAGCAGTTGTAAAATCTGTAAATATTGATAAAAATATGGGCTTGATGGTAGAGTTATCAAGAACAAGTCCTAAGTTTTTGGAAAATCTACTTACTTTAGAAGTTCCAGAGCTTAAAGATGAAAAAATTATTATAGAATCAAGTGCTAGAATTCCTGGAAGCAGATCAAAAATAGCACTTATATCTACAAGCCCACAAATAGATGCAATTGGAGCAATTGTTGGTGTAAAAGGTGTTAGAATAAATGCAGTTTCAAAAGAGCTAAATGGAGAAAATATAGATTGTATAGAGTATTCAAGTGTTCCAGAGATGTTTATTGCTCGTGCTTTAAGTCCTGCTTTAGTAAATAGTGTAAAAATAGAAGAACATCCAAAAAATGGTGAAAAAGGTAAAGCAGTTGTTACAATTAATAGTGAGCAAAAAAGTAAAGCAATAGGAAAAGCTGGATTAAATATAAGATTAGCTTCTATGCTTACAAAATATGATATAGAGATTGTTGAGATTGAAACAGGTGTAACAACTTCAAATCTTGAAACTAAAAAAGATGAAAAGATAAGTGATGCATCAAGCCTAGAGGCACTATTTAAATAGTATGAAAAAGATATATTTTTATGATACATCAAAAAAAACAAAAGTAGAATTTGTATCTTTAAAACCAAATATTGCAAAAATATATGTATGTGGACCAACTGTTTATGATAATTCTCACTTGGGACATGCAAGAAGTGCTATTGCTTTTGATTTACTTCATAGAGTTTTAAAAGCAAATGGTTATGAAGTAGTTTTTGCAAAAAATTTTACTGATATTGATGATAAGATTATCAAAAAGATGAAAGAAGAGGGTAAATCTTTAGAAGAGATTACAACTTTTTATATAAAAAATTATAAAAATGATATGGAAATTTTAAATATTTTACCAAATAGTTTTGAGCCAAAAGCTACTGAAAATCTTGATGCTATGAAAGAGATGATAGAAAATTTACTTTCAAAAGATATTGCATATAAAACAGATGATAGTGTATATTTTGATGTTTCAAAAGATAAAAATTATGGTTCATTATCCAACCAAGCAAGTGATGAAAATTCACAAGCAAGAGTTGAAATAAACAATCAAAAAAGAAATAGTTCAGATTTTGCTCTTTGGAAATTTGAAAAAGCTAGTGATGTATCTTTTGCTTCAAATTTTGGAGCAGGTCGCCCTGGATGGCATATTGAGTGTAGTGCTATGATTGAAAAACATTTAGCTTATAAGGATGAACCTTTCCAAATTGATATTCATTGTGGTGGAGCTGATTTACTTTTTCCTCATCATGAAAATGAAGCTAGTCAAACAAGATGTGCAAGTGGACAAAATCTTGCAAAATATTGGATGCACAACGGTTTTGTAAATATAAATGGAGAAAAGATGAGTAAATCTTTAGGGAACTCATTTTTCTTAAAAGATGTTTTGAAATCTTATAGTGGAGAAGTTGTAAGATTTTATCTTCTAAGCTCTTCATATAGAGCAAATATAAACTTTAATGAAGAGGATTTACTTGCAAGTAAAAAAAGACTTGATAAACTTTATAGAGTTAAAAAAAGAGTTTATGAAGTAACTGCTTCAAAAGTGAATGAAAAGTTTGAAAACACTGTTTTAGAAGCACTAAATGATGATTTAAATACATCATTGGCACTTAGCTTTATTGATGAGTTTATAAATAGTTCAAATGATAGTTTGGATAAAAATCCAAAAGATAAGACTCTAAAACAAGAGATAGTTGCAAATATTGAGTTTGTTGAAAAAGTTCTAGGTTTTGGTGGAAGTGATGCTTTCTCTTATTTCCAATTTGGAGTTAGTTTAGAGCTAAAAAAACATATAGAAGATTTGATTTCAAAAAGAGCAGAGGCGAAAAAAAATAAAGATTTTGCAAAAGCAGATAGTATAAGAGATGAGTTATCTGCTATGAATATATCAATTATGGATACAGCTTTGGGAGTTGTTTGGGAGTATAGATAATTTTTTAGTTTTAAATTTTTTGTTATCAACAAAAACTCATAATATACACAAGGTTACAAAATGGCATTAAGTTGGAATGAGATAAAAAATAGGGCAATAAATTTTTCAAAAGAGTGGGAAAAAGAGCAAAGAGAACATGCAGAATCTCAAAGCTTTTGGAATGATTTTTTTAATATTTTTGGAATTAGTAGAAAAAGAGTAGCATCTTTTGAAGAGCCAGTTAAAAAATTAGGTGAACAAAGAGGTAGAATTGACCTTTTTTGGAAAGGTACACTTTTAGTTGAGCATAAATCAAGAGGTAAAGATTTAGCAAAAGCTTATACTCAAGCAATGGATTATTTTCCAGGACTTAAAGAAGCTGAACTTCCAAAATATATACTTATCTCTGATTTTGAAACTTTCAAACTTTATGATTTGGAAGAGGATAAAAACTATGAATTTACACTAAATGAACTCTATAAAAATGTTCATCTTTTTGGCTTTATTGCAGGTTACACAAAGCATAAAGTAGTTGCAGAAGACCCTATAAATATACAAGCTGCCCAAATGATGGGAAAACTTCACGATAAGTTAAAAGATGTTGGATACGATGGACATCCTTTGGAACTTTTTTTAGTAAGACTTCTATTTTTAGGATTTGCCGAAGATACATCTATTTTTGAAAAAAGAGCATTTCTTGAATTTTTGGAAAATAAAACTAGCGAAGATGGAAGTGATTTAGGAAGTAAACTAACAGAACTTTTTCAAGTTTTAAATACTCCTTTTGAAAAAAGATTAAAAAATCTTGATGAGAGCTTGGCAACTTTTCCTTATGTAAATGGAAAACTTTTTGAGGAGTTTTTACCTATTCCATCATTTGATAGTAAAATGAGAGAGATACTTCTTGAGTGCTGTTATCTTGATTGGAGCAAAATATCTCCAGCTATTTTTGGCTCACTTTTTCAATCAATTATGGACAAAGAGCATAGAAGAAATTTGGGAGCTCACTATACAAGTGAAGCAAATATTTTAAAACTAATTCGTCCTTTATTTTTAGATGAACTTTATGAAAAGTTTGAAAAAGTAAAAAAGAATAAAAAACAGCTAGCTGAATTTCACAAAGAGTTATCAACTCTACACTTTTTAGACCCAGCTTGTGGAAGTGGAAATTTCCTAATTATTGCTTATAGAGAATTAAGAATTTTAGAGCTTGAGATACTAAAAATTCTTTATAGTGAAAATGTACTTGATATATCTTCAATTGTTTGGTGTGATGTTGATCAATTTCACGGAATTGAAGTTGAAGAGTTTCCAGCTCAAATAGCTCAAGTTGCAATGTGGTTAATTGATCATCAAATGAATATGATGATTAGTGAACATTTTGGGCAATATTTTGTAAGACTTCCTTTGAAAAAATCGGCAAATATAGTTCATGCAAACTCACTTCAAATATCTTGGGAAGATGTAATAAGTAAAGAAAAACTAACTTATATTTTGGGTAATCCACCTTTTATAGGGAAACAACTACAAAACAAAGAGCAAAAAGATGATATGGCAAGAATATTTAACAAAGTTCAAGGTGCTGGAGTTTTGGACTATGTAACTGCTTGGTATTTAAAAGCTTCAAAATATATTCAAGGTACAAATATCAAAGTGGCTTTTGTATCTACAAATTCAATAGTTCAAGGTGAGCAAGTTGGTATTTTGTGGAAAGAGTTATTTTCAAACTATGGAATAAAAATCCACTTTGCACACCAAACTTTCAACTGGAGCAATGAAGCAAAATCAAATGCAGCTGTACATGTTGTAATTGTAGGATTTGCCTCTTTTGATACAACAAATAAAAAGATATTTGAATATGAAAATATCAAAAGTGATGCACTTGAAAAAAGTGTAAAAAATATAAATCCTTATTTAGTTGAGGGAGATGATATTGTAATAGAAAAAAGAAGAAAACCACTTTGCAATGTTCTCAATATTATCAAAGGAAATTATTATGCTAAAAGTGAAGGTTTAATTATTGAAGAAAAAGATTTAGATTATTTGGTAAAAAATGAGCCAAATGCAAAAAAATGGATTAAACTTTTGATTGGTGCAGATGAATTTATAAATAACAGAAAACGATATTGTCTTTGGTTGGTTGATTGTCCGCCTGATGAACTAAGAAAGATGCCATTAGTAATGGAGCGAGTTAATCGTGTTAGAGAAGATAGACTTAAAAGTACCGACAAAGGTATGCAAAATCTTGCTCCTATAAGATTCCGTGAAACAAATAATCCTGATAAATGTATTGTAATTCCAGTAGTGTCTTCTGAGAAAAGACCTTATATTCCTATAGGATTTATTGATAAAAATACAATTTCAACTAATGGTAACTTAATAATCCCAAATGGAGATTTATTTTTATTTGGACAACTTACATCACTTATGCACATGGCATGGGTTAAATATACTTGCGGAAGGTTAAAAAGTGATTATAGATATTCAAAAGATTTAGTTTACAACAACTATCCATTTCCAAAAAATGTAAGTGAAAAACAAAAAAAAGCTGTGGAAGAGAAAGCACAAAATGTTTTAAATATTCGTTCACAATTTAGTGATTGTAGTTTAGCCGACCTTTACGACCCACTTTCTATGCCACCAAATCTAAAAAAAGCTCATCAAGAATTGGACAAAGCAGTAGATAACTGCTACGGCACAAAATTATTTAAAAACGATAAAGAGAGAATTGAGTTTTTATTTGGATTGTATGAGGAGTATTTAAATACTCAAAAGTAAAATATATTAATTTTATATTTATATTCAAATAGATATACTTTTGGATATATTTTATAAAGGAT
>OBID01000853.1_pt1 | contig 11268 bp, 4 predicted proteins | sample 1519781 | NCBI WGS metagenome assembly OBID01 (sample SAMEA3991478, study PRJEB22521) | metagenome | biome: anthropogenic terrestrial biome; feature: sewage plant; material: sludge | place: Sweden | collected 2012-09-26
GGAAATTTTAACCCTGCTACCCTCAGCTGGTATCAATCTCCAGCCTCCAAATGGGACGAGGCGCTTCCAGTCGGTAATGGCAGATTGGGGGCTATGGTGTTTGGAAAAAATCAGGAAGAAAGGATTCAATTAAACGAAGAGACTTATTGGTCAGGAGGACCTTATTCCACGGTAGTCAAAGGCGGCTACAAAGTATTGCCGGAGATCCAAAACCTGGTCTTTAAGGAGAAATACCTGGAAGCTCACAATTTGTTTGGCCGTCATCTCATGGGCTACCCGGTAGAGCAACAGAAATATCAATGCCTGGCCAACTTGCATTTATTTTTCGAAAACCAGGACACAATAACTCAATATAAACGTTGGCTCGATCTTGAAACCGGGATTGCAGGAGTGTCATATCGATCCCAGGGGGTAACCTACCATCGGGAAATATTTGCTTCTGCCCCGGACCAGGTCATTGTAATAAGACTCACCGCAGATCAGCCAAATAGTATTTCTTTTGCAGCCAATCTCAGAGGTGTTAGAAATCAGGCACACTCTAATTATGCTACGGATTATTTTAGAATGGATGGCTTCGATCGGGATGGTTTGATCTTGACAGGCAAATCGGCTGATTATATGGGCATAGAAGGAAAGCTGCGGTATGAAGCTCGTATCAAAGCAGTCCCTGAAGGCGGCTCCATGAAAACCGATGGCGTCGATCTGATCATCGATCATGCCAATGCGGTCACCTTGTATTTTTCAGCGGCTACCAATTTTGTGAATTATAAAAATGTCAACGCTGATCCACATCAAAGGATGGAAGCTTGTTTTAAGAGCATTCAAAGAAAATCTTATCTGGAGATTTTTAAAGCTGCTTTGAAAGATTATCAAAATTATTTTAATAGAGTCTCGCTGACCTTACCTGTCACTGAAAATTCGTTTCTTCCTACACCGGATCGAATAAGGAAGATTCAAACAGCCCCTGATCCTGCACTCTCGGCTTTAAGTTATCAATTCGGAAGATACCTGATGATCGCCTCCTCGCGCGCGGGCACGCAACCCGCCAATCTGCAAGGCATCTGGAATGACGATATGAATCCAGCCTGGGATTCAAAATATACGACCAATATCAATACTGAAATGAATTATTGGCCTGTAGAAAGCAGTAACTTATCTGAATGTGCTGAGCCATTAATCACCATGATCAAAGAACTCTCGGATCAGGGCAGGCAGGTAGCACGCCAACATTATGGTGCTAAAGGTTGGGTCTTTCATCAGAACACGGACTTATGGCGGGTGGCTGCACCGATGGATGGACCTACCTGGGGCACATTTACTGTCGGTGGCGCCTGGCTATGCACCCATCTGTGGGAACACTACCAATACACGATGGATGTCAATTATTTGAATCAAATATATTCCACTTTGGAGGGATCCGTACAATTTTTTATGGATTTTTTGGTGCCGCATCCAAATGGCAAATGGCTAGTGACCAATCCCTCTACTTCGCCGGAAAATTTTCCAGATGGTGGAGGTAATAAACCTTATTTTGATGAAGTCACTGCAGGATTTAGAGAGGGCACTACCATCTGTGCAGGATCCTCTATCGATATGCAGATATTGTATGATTTGTTTGGATATTTTGTAGAAGCTTCTGCAGTACTGCAAAAGAAAAATTCCTTCATCCAAGAAGTTAAAGTCGCAAGAGAGAAATTGGTCCCTCCGCAAATAGGGAAAGATGGATCCTTGCAGGAGTGGGCAGATGACTGGACTTCTTTGGAAAAAAATCATCGGCACTTCTCTCATATGTACGGTTTATACCCCGGTAAAGTATTGTATGATAAGAAAAACCTGGCTTTGATCGGGGCTTATAAAAAGGTATTGGAAGAAAGAGGGGACGGATCTGCAGGTTGGTCAAGAGCTTGGAAAATGGCTTTGTGGGCAAGACTGGGCGATGGCAACAGGGCAAATAAAATCTACAAAGGATTATTAAAAGATCAAACCTGTACTTCTTTGTTTTCTATATGCAGCAGAGCCATGCAAGTAGATGGCAGCTTTGGCACTACCGCAGCTATCACCGAAATGTTGATCCAGTCACAAGATGGAAGTATACGATTGCTGCCCGCTTTACCTGATGAATGGAATGATGGGCAGTATAAAGGGGTCTGTGCACGAGGCGGATTTGAATTGGATTATGCCTGGAAGGATAGACAGATTACGCACCTGGTAATAAAATCCAAAGCTGGTGGATTATGTAGAATGGAAGACAAACCAAATTTAAAAATAAGTAGTGAGGGACATCGTATAGAATTCAATAGAACTACCGGCGGGAGTGTTGAATTCAATACAGATAAAGGTCATATTTATATTATTGAATAGCTTTTGATTTATTCATTCCTGATCTCAACATGACTACGGCAGTATACAATATCACCAATATCACTAACCACCTCAATGTATCCAAAGGCAATGATTTCACAATCAATGCAGCAATCAATACGGCTACTATAGAAGGAATAGCCATACCGATGGCTGCTTTTCTGTTATACGCTCCCTCTCGAATAAACCGTATCGATGCAGGTGGCATTAAAAATGCACATGAACCCATCATGATAGGAAAAGCTACCTGGGGCGATAATCCGAGTGCATACACCAAGGCCATACAAGGTGCATATAAGCCGATGCCCGCTGTCATCAAAGCACCTAAAATAAAATTTACAATTACTGCAATAATGAGTTTACTATAAGGAAGCCCAATCGCCGTGCCACCTCCTTTGATCCAATCCAGCTTTCCTGCAAGCATAAAGCCGGCGGTAATCAACAAAGCGATGCCCATGGTCAACCTTATCTTTCTTTCTGACATCTTAGCGACGATACCCGCCCCCAGGATTGCTCCGGCTGTCGCCGCAAGGAGCATAGAGATCAATGTTGTCGCATCCACTTTTATTACCGTTATAAATATTATAGCCTGAATCAGTACCGGTATCGTATTGGCCACATTCATCGTGCCTGGTATGAGCCGATCTTCCGTTTGGTTCGTGAATTTTAATAGTGCTGTCTGTGGTGCAAAGGCTCCGATACCAAGGACATCAAAAAAATTAACCACAAAACCAATGGCGCCGGTTTTAAACCAGCTGACAGGTTCGAGACTATTTTTGTGTTTAAAATAATCATCAATCAATATTACGGAGTAACCGATAGTCAATAATGTAAGTGAAATCCAGATAAAGATTATCATTTCCGATCAAATGTATAATTAATTTAAATTTAATTATTTTGGGGAATTATACATGAAGATATATTTTAAAATAAGCACGTTAATTTTTTTTTTGACTTATCATCTCACTTCTGCTCAGCAGATCAAGTCGCCCTTAGAAGCATCTTTTGATGATTATCAGCATTTAAAAGAGGATTCCCACTTTCATCTCGATTGGGTTTCACTTGGACCAATGCTCAATTCTGCCCGGGCAGATGTCGTGCAGTTAGATGCCAGCCATCCCGGCACGATGTATGTAGGCTTTGGTTCAGGGGGGCTGTGGAAGACCATTGATCATGGTGTCACCTGGCACTGCGTATTCGAAAATCAGGCTTCAATGGGCATTGGAGATATGGAGCTTGCTCCATCTGATCCTTCTATTATTTACGTAGGTACCGGAGAAAACTTGAAGAAACCAAGAAATTTTACCTTGCCTGGCACAGGGATGTATCGATCAGGTGATGCTGGTAAAACCTGGACGCATATTGGTCTTGAAGACTCCTGGTCGATCGGAGAAATAGCCATTGATCCAAAAAATCCCGATATCGTTATGGTGGCCGTGCTGGGGCATCTTTGGTCAAAAAATAAAAATAGAGGATTATATAAGACGATCAACGGTGGAAAGACCTGGCAACAAGTATTGTATAAAGATGAATCAACCGGAGCGAATGATATTGTCATCGCTCCTGCTAACCCTAAGATCATGTATGCCTCTATGTGGGAAGTTTATCCGGGAGTCAGTGGTAAAAACAGCGGAGTATATAGAAGCAAAAATGGAGGGAAAACGTGGACTCCCTGCGTTGATGGATTGCCATCAGGTGCCTTAGTGGGTCGCATTGGACTTACAGTCTCTCATACTAATCCATTAAAAGCTTATGCATTCGTGGATAATCTAAACAATCCCGAAGGGCAGACTGCGGAATTATATAAAACCATTGATGGAGGTGTTACGTGGAGTAAAACGAACACACAACCATTCTTTATTTTTTCTGTGATCGGCTGGTATTTTACAGATGTCTATGTTAACCCAAAAAATGATGAGGAGGTTTATTGCCTTGGAATAAGATTAGCCCACAGTATAGATGGAGGTAAGACTTTTTCATTTATTGGCGGCCAGGTCAATCGGGTGATGCCCAGTGCAGCAAAGGGATTCCATTTGGATCAATCCGAACTTTGGATTAATCCAGAAAATCCCAATCATATTGCAGCAGGAAATGATGGTGGCTTTTATGAAAGTTTTGACAAAGGCCTGTCCTGGATACATTACAACAATATTCCGGTAGGAGAATTTTATGATATTGAGATCGATCACAAGAATTATACCATCTATGGAGGTACTCAGGATGATGCCACTGTCTACGGGCCGGCCAAAGAACTAAATATTCATCACCCCGATCGATGGAAATATCTATGGATAGATCCCTGGGACGGAGGGGATGGTTGCGTATCTGCTATAGATCCGGATGATGACAATACAGTATATTACAGTGCACAGCATGGCGATGCCAGGCGGTATGATAAAAAAGCAGATACGGCCACAAATATCAAACCTGAGCTTCCAAAAGTGATCAAGGATACGCTTACCTTTAATTATATCACGCCTTACTTCGTTTCAAACTACGATAGTAAAACTTTATACCACGGAGGAAACTATATCTTTAAAAGCAATGACCGGGGGGATAGCTGGAAGGTCATCAGTCCCAATCTTGCCCGATCCTCTAACGCAGATAAGAAATCTTTTTCTATGGGTGCTCTGGCTGAGTCATTGATAGAAAAAGGATTATTGTATGCCGGCACAGATCATGGCGCACTTTGGGTCACTCACAATGAGGGTGAAAGCTGGACAGAAATAGATAATGGAATTGCTGATAATTACATCCGGAGCATCTGCCCTTCAAGATTCTCCAAGTCAAGAGTTTATTTGGCTATGACCGGCATTAATTACGATGACCTCCATAGCTATGTCTATGTATCTGAAGATTATGGGAATAACTGGATCAGTATAACCAGGGGCTTGCCGGACGAACCAGTGAATGTAATCTTAGAAGACCCTACCTATGAAAATATCCTATATGCGGGTAGTATTCGTGGTGTATATATCTCGACCGATAGAGGTCGTACCTGGTCGTATCTTGGCAAGCATATGCCCGGCACAGCCATTGCTGATCTCGAAATTCATACCCCGACCAGAGAATTAATTGCCGCAACGCATGGACGAGGGATATACAAATTAAACCTGGAGCCGATCTATACCTTGATGGCTGATAATCTGTCAATAAATCAGGATCATTTATTTGAGCTCAAACCAATCACCTTACCCTGGTTTCATTCCGTTTCAGGTGTTGCTGATTATCGTACCGTTGAAAAGACCAGTATTTCTTTTTGGATGCATGAGACAAAGCCCGTTAAGATTACCATTAAAGATAAAACGGGTAAAGAACTATGGAAGGTAGATATGAAAGGTCAGCAAGGGTTTAATGAATACCGGTGGGATTTAATTACAAAGAGACAGGACAGCTTATTGCCTTATTTTACAGAATATGAGACCTATATTCGACCGGGGGATTATACTTTGGTGTGGTCCGATGGAAGATCAGAATTGAAGCGTGATATTAGAGTGCAAACCAGGGAAAGGCCACAAAAGGAATAATACTGATTTAATTAATAGCCAAATACAGGATCGAACAGAAAAATCCAAACAAGAATATTTTTTCTTCAGTTGCTACAAAATACTTTGATGGTTTTAGTGGTGATTAGTTTTTAATAAGGCTAAACACATTTTTGCCCTGCATGACTAATTTTTTACTATTCAATACAATGCGTTGGACCTGGTGGCCATCCCATTTGGTTTTAAAGCTACTGTATTCCATCCCTTCGGTAGAAGGAAATTCTGTACTCACTGACCATAGGTTCGGATCATATTGAATCGAATACGATGCTTTTTTGGGTGTGGTTAATACGATTTTACCCGGTTTTGATAGATCTACCTGGCAGACAGTCATAAAAATTTGTTGCAACGAAGTTGGTTTTTGTGTCAGTACATAGTCGTCTGTGATCTCCAACTGGTTTTTGAAGCGATTGAGATTTACGGTACGATTCCAGGAGGTTATGCCAGCATCCTTATCATAGGCACCTGCAATATCCATATTCAGTGAAGCCTGACTTTCATTTATTTTGTTTTGCACATTTTTTGCTTCATAGTCCCGGCCGGCCCTTTGACCATATCCATTGACTATCGGAAGATTGTGATATTGTGATTGAGTAAACCATAACTCATATCGTTGGGCTGAAAATGTACGAGCTGTATAGTTGCCTCTTCCTGCATCGATGATCACTGGTTCACCATCAGCATACAATAGAAAATCACCTACATCATTGTGATTATGACTTTCGGCATTGTGTCCGCCGTGGGTAGCTAAATAGAATCCATTGGAAGCACGAGCTGTGAGCACTTGAATATCACTGATCCAGGCATCAGGCAAAGGAGTATATACCGGAGTGTTTTGACCGAGCTGATGTATTGTAAGCAGGTTCTCCACTTTTCTTGGTCGCTGGAAACCGGAAAGTCCTATGGAAGCAGATGGGAAGGTATTGAACGCCCATTTACCCATACCGATCATGGTGTTGTCCCTGATAGCTTTGCCAAAACGATACAACATCAGACCATCCGGCATCAATTTTGGATCGGCATCAGCAAAATTGACAAAATAGTGGCCATCGATATGTGTCTTATAGATGTAGGAGGCCATTTTTTTGATGAGAGGATCATCGTAGATATTTATTTTGGCTTTTGTTGCTCCTTCAAGTAATTCAAGGCAATCGAAGGCACTTGCTCCAGCTGCAAACCAATAGCTGGGACCTTCATCGCAACCACCATCTTCACCCAGGCCATTGAAGTATAAGTCAAGGCCGTTCATGGATTTATAGGTCATCTCTGCTCTTCGGTCCTGATCAGGTTCGAGGAGCAAAGTGGCTGCTATCCAATTGGACATGATCCAGGGATTCCAATTATTGACGGTTCTGTTTTTACTCATCCAGCTATAATTATCGGATTTAGTGAGCAGCGGAATAAAAAATCGTTTATTGGTTTCGAGGTAAATGCGTTTGCGTATAAGAGGATTGATTTTGTCCAGTTTTTCACCTATAAAATAATCGGCCAAACTCAGGGTAGCGGCTGTTTCTGCAGTAAATAAATCAACAACCGGGTCATCGACATCCGGCAAGCCGGTAGGTCTAATATGAGCAGGCACTCCCCAATAACTTTCCTCACAAATGGACCAAATACCATTCAGGATAGCCTCAGTAAACCGGCCCTTATCTTCCATACTTTCCGCCAAACTCAGATTTATCAGTGCATTGCGTTTTTCAAAAGAAATAGTAGAATGCCTGATGCGGTCGCCGGACCGGACAAAATCCAATGCGATGGTAGCGGAGATCGGCTCAAATTTGTAATCCAGGAGCTCTTCTGCTGTTTTTATAATGGATGCTAAAACTGAATCAGGCACTGCTGAGGCCCAAGTTGCAGGTGTCTTTGGATAGGGTTCATATTCTGCCCGGGACAAAAGGGATTGTTGCACTTGCTGCAAAGTATATTTTTTGCTTAAAATATTGCGCTGGATGACCTGAGCCACAGAAAGTGTACTCGTAAAAAATAGAATTAAAAGGACATGATTTTTCATGGAATATATTTTTTTACTGGTGAATAATACGCTCCTGATTTGACAGGTCACTCGTTTTTACAGGATTAATTTATTGTAAGATTGAACCGTATTCATGCATTAGAAATGCAATGAATTCCTCCTCCGGAGCTGATGAAAGTTTTTTCCTAAGGGGAAAAACTTTATCAGGGTTAACCCTGACCAATGAACAATGCATCTAAAAGATGTTTCTATTGCAATGCATTTAATGTGCATTTTTCATTGCGTCAGCCCTCCGGGCAATCCATGCCTAATGCATGGATTGGGTTGAAGTTAATGCAATTGTCGAATAATTCTCCAACTTGGGGGTTTGCCAAATTGTACAAAAATTTTGCTATTTACCCCATCCCTTAAGGAAGAACAATTATTGTAGAATGCGATTTGTCATTCACATTCCAATCTGGAGGATATGCCGAGAACCAAAAAGATTCTATATTTTACAGAATAAATTTACTCTTATTCATTATGCGACTTAAATTTTCAATCAGTTTGTTTTTCGTCATCTCGGCTTTTTTAACTGCTTATACTCAGCAAAAAACTTTGACGCTGGAAGATATTTATACCCATAACCTTTATGCGGCCAGGGGAGTTGGCTCACTGCGCTGGATGAAAGACAACATGGGATATTCCACCCTTGAAAAAAATGAAACTGCTCATGGCAATGATCTCGTGCGGTATGATGTACTGAGTGGTAAAAGATCAATCCTGGTAAGCGCCAATCAATTAATTCCCGCTGGGAGCTCCCTTCCACTGACGATTGAAGACTATACCTGGTCGGAAGACAACAAGTCAGTCCTGATCTTTACCAATACCCGAAAAGTCTGGCGCCTAAACTCCAGGGGAGATTATTGGGTACTTCATCTCAATACCGGTAAGCTGAAAAAGTTAGGTAAAGGCTTAGAGGGAGCCACCTTGATGTTTGCTAAATTTTCCCCAAAAGCGGATAGGGTAGCTTATGTGAGTAAACTGAATATTTACGTGGAAAACTTACTGACGGGGGTTATCACTTCCTTGACTAGAGATGGGGGCAAAAATATCATCAATGGTACTTTCGATTGGGTATATGAAGAAGAATTAGATGATCGGGATGGATTTAGATGGAGCCCGGATGGGAAAAATATAGTCTATTGGCAGTCTGATACAAAAGGAGTAGGTACATTTTATCTGATAGACAATGTCGATTCGATATATTCAAGACCAATTCCTTTGCCTTATCCCAAAGTAGGTACGGATAATTCTGCTGTAAAGATCGGCGTAGTGGCTGCCGGCGGAGGTGCTACCAAATGGTTCAATATACCCGGTGATCCACGCAATCATTATTTGGCTCGCATGGATTTTATACCTGGTTCTGATGAAGTCATGATTCAACAATTAAATCGTCTGCAGAATACCAACAAGGTTTGGGTCGGAAATGTTAAGACCATGTCAGTTAAAAACATAATGACTGATCAGGACGAGGCCTTCCTGGATGTACACGACAATATAGCCTGGCTGGATCAAAATCAATCTTTTACCTGGACTAGTGAGCGGGATGGATGGTTGCATCTCTATAAAGTGTCCCGTGATGGTAAAAATATCGCTCTGATCACAAAGGGCGATTTTGATGTGGTGAACATTAATTGTATTGACCCGGTAGGAGGTTATGTATATTATATCGCTTCGCCGGAGAATTATACCCAGCGATATCTATATAGAAGCAAACTTGATGGAAGTGGCGATGCCCAAAGGGTTTCTCCGTCGTCAATGGCTGGGCAACATAGTTATCAGATATCTGCGGATGCCAAATACGCCATTCATACTTTTGAAAATGCAGCCACTCCCCGTCGCATCTCCGTTATTGATCTGGCTGATCACCGTGAAATCAGGATTTTAGAAGACAATGCAATTTTAAAATCCAGAATAAATGAATTGGGACTAAGGTCCAAAGAGTTTTTTAAAGTCGATATCGGTGATGTAGTGCTCGATGCCTGGATGATAAAACCCAAAGATTTTGATCCATCGAAAAAATACCCGCTCATCATGTACGTGTATGGAGAACCGGCTGGATCAACGGTGCAGGATAATTGGGCGGGCGGAGACCTATGGCATCAGTATTTGGCCCAACAGGGATATGTGGTCATGAGTGTGGACAATCGGGGGACCCGGGTACCTCGTGGCAGGGAATTTAGAAAATCTATTTATCGCCAGATTGGATTATTAGCCTCTGATGATCAGGCCAAAGCAGTGAAGAAAATTACGGGAACCTATCCCTTCGTAGATGCCACCAGAATCGGAAGCTGGGGATGGAGCGGTGGTGGTCAAATGACTTTGATGGCGATGTTTCGGCATCCTGAAATATATAAAGCAGGTATAGCCGTTTCGTTTGTAGCGCTGCAAAATTTATATGACAATATTTACCAGGAACGGTATATGGGACTGCCTAAAGATAATGTTGATGGATATCGGGAAGGCTCGCCTTTGAATCATGCGAAAAACCTGCAGGGAAATCTCCTGATCATGCATGGCACCGGCGACGACAATGTACATTACCAGAACTTCGAAATGCTGGTCAATGAATTGGTCAAACATAATAAGCTCTTTAGCATGATGTCCTACCCCATGAGAGATCATGGTATCTATCAGGGGGAGAATACTACCCTGCATCTGCGTAGAACGATGGAGCAGTATTGGAAAAAGAATTTGTAATAGTTGATGACCATCCAGACGATTTAATGACGAACTATACCCGAAAACAAGAGATCGTGCATGGCCTTACAGCCGGTCCGGGAATCTTGTTTGGAGTGAGCGGCATACCTGTATTGATTGGATTGGCTATCGCTCATGACAATGTACCAGGCATTATTGGATCAGGTATCTATGGTTTTTGTTTTTTATTTCTATTCACCAGTTCGACGATTTATCATTTTGTGCAGGAGCCTGGGCTGAAAAAATTATTTAGAATCATCGATCATATCAGTATTTACTTTTTAATATCGGGCACTTACACTCCTTTTTTATTAGTGTATATGCATAATGGTTTTGGATTTACCCTCTTGACTATATTATGGATCATGACAGCCCTGGGTATTATTTTCAAAATTTATCTTACCGGCAAATATGAATTTGTGTCTACCCTGATGTATGTATTGATGGGTTGGATCATGCTGGCGGGTGGGAGGAGATTTTTCCATGAGCTGCCTTTGCCCGTAATCGTATTAATTGGTGTAGGGGGTTTATTGTACACGACAGGGGTGATATTTTATACCAGGGACAGGCACCTGTATGCTCACACGGTGTGGCATCTTTTTGTTCTGGTAGCAGCCATAGTGCATTTTGTGGATCGGAAGAGCGTCG
>OBID01000854.1_pt1 | contig 11232 bp, 11 predicted proteins | sample 1519781 | NCBI WGS metagenome assembly OBID01 (sample SAMEA3991478, study PRJEB22521) | metagenome | biome: anthropogenic terrestrial biome; feature: sewage plant; material: sludge | place: Sweden | collected 2012-09-26
TAAAAATCCCATCACAAATATCAGGACATTTCTATTTAACACAGATTTGAATCTATCTTGTATGGAAAGCAAATGGAACAAACTTACTACAAAGTCACTAAAGATACAATGATGAGCATGGTTTTTTTGCCCCCCGGATATTAAATATCATTATGTCAATATGAAATATTAACCATATTGAAGCCCCACAAATGATATTTGTACATATAAAACACGGCATTCATTGATGGAAATATATCTTTTATTATAAAATATCTATTGCATGCAAAATCATATTATGATTATGGTATTCAGCATATGTTTATCCCAAAAAGCCCCACTGCTGGCGCAAGTTTGAAACTTGTGCCTTTACCACTAATAACTAAACACATAACCTTCAAGACTCCCAGGTCTTTCTAATATTTCTACATTAAGAATCCCTTTTATACCTGCATAATCCCTGGCACTACTATGTAAATAATGCTCAGATTCGCTCACTATACCCGCTGCTAATGGATTATTATGTACATAATCGATTTTCTGAAATGTTACTAATGGACTAAAAAGTTCGATAGGATGGTTATCTTGTTGCCAAAATTGATAATCTTTATTATTACTTTTCTTTTGTCCGGCATTGCGAAATATACTCATCATCCATTCTTTTCTGCTTTCAGCAGGATTGTTTTCAATTGCTTCTATTAGTCTTTTAGATGTAAATTTTTTAAGGTCTCTCAATATATCTGAATGGCTATATAATCCCGATCGGGAAAATACCAAATGGACGTGATTGCTCATCAAACACCATGCATGCAAATGGAGGCCTTTGTTTTGTTGACAATATTGGATGCTTTCGCAGAATATATCCTTATAAAGAAGTCTCGTAAATACATCTACCCATGATACTGTAGCAAAACTAACGAAATACAATCCATCATTATCTAAAAATTTATATTTAGTGCTCATCCATAAATAAATTTAACACACCGGTATTATCGACAAATATCTTCTTACAAAATTCCTACCAATATGTCTTTGTTGTAAGTCCAAATGATAATAAATGATGACAAGCTCAGGTTATTGTCTGTATTAAACTTTGACAGAACTTGGTATGAGTCTTTAGGCACAAGTTTGAAACTTGCGCCAGCAGGGAATTAATTAAAAAAGGGAACAAAATCTGTTCCCTTCTGATTAACCAACTAATACATTTGTTTTAAAAAACCTTTCTGTTGTCTCCGCGTGACATTCTTCCTTCTCCCGGGGTAAACTGACCTCTGCCAGCTGCTCCTTTTCTCATCTTTTTGTTTTTATGCTTGTGATGTTTTTTACAGTTTTTTTCATTTTTTTCATTTCTGAATTCGCTTCTCTCAGTCCTTCGCTGATCTGATTTGTTTCTTCCTGCAATATTCTGAGCATCAACTCCCTGTAGTAATCCGAAGAAGAACAGGAAAACAATTAATAATGACTTTTTCATTTTTCAAAGATTTAGTGTGAATAAATATTTGACCTTTGGACAAGGGATCGTCCATCTGGTTTAAAATGCTTTTACAACCTTAACTTTATTTTAACCTCAATGCCTGAATTTGGGTTAAATCACCTGTTTTTTTGCAGAAGAATTTTGTCTTTGAGCCTTTCATATCTTGTCAGCAACGACGACATCCAGGTTCCAAGTAATATTAGAGCGATAATAGAAGGATAGAAAAATAGTCTCAGTGTGTTGTCGAGATCCTCACCTCCAAGTGCCGGATTACCTCCATTGCCGGGATGCAGACTGTCTGTAAGTCTGGGTATCACAAAAACAAGTGGTATCAATGCCAGAAAAGCAAATATAGAGTAGGCTGCTGACATTTTTGCTCTTTTGTCATGATCAGATGACGAACCGCGTAAAACCAGATATGCCAGATAAATGAGCATGGCAACAGCGGTCATATTGAGTTTTACATCTGTAGTCCAGAATGTATTCCAGGTAAATTTTGCCCAGATTGATCCGGTGATAAGTCCGAAAACTCCATACATAATGGCTATGCGGTTGAAAGAAGATGACCTTATATCGTGGTCGTATTTTCCGGTTCTGAGATATTGGATAGCATGATAGAGCCCGGCGATGAGCAGCGTGAACATAGCAAACCATAAAGCCACATGGAAAAATGTATTTCTTATAGTCTCATTCAAAATATTTCTGTACGGAAATCTGATGCCTTTGGCGGTATTAAAACTATGCATTCCCGCCTCAGTCCACATTTCCCGGGATGCCGGTATGGTGTCAGATATGGTAATAAATACAGCATTGGGTTGTACAAAAGCGCCGTCCGTCTCATTGTCAAAAACCAGCGTCATAGGTCTTACTTTGCCATCACCCGGAAATGAAGTGGGTATATCAAATGTCAATCGGACAACATTATCTGACTCAGGATTTATTTGTATCGCTCTTACAGCATTTACGGAGTCAAGTTTTAGCCAGGCGCGGTTCTTTAAAGCAGCGGCAAAATGGGTGTTGTACCCGGTTATTGTCAGATTTAATTTCTCTCCGCTTTGCGCATGATTCGGATTGGACGCGGTAATCCCGGGCCTCAATGCAACGGTCATACCTCCGATGAGAACATAAATGAAGATAATTGCTCCTGATATTTTCCACCACAGACCTTTCATTTCTTGTAAATTTAAGACTTCCATAAAGCCGGAAACAACAACAGCATTGCTCCGAATAAGATACTATCAACACCCAGTAATAACCATACGTCCTGCATAATCGCAGTATCTGTCAGCAATCGTACACTAACAGCGGTAATTTTCAGTAAAAGTAAAACAATCGGCAATACCAGGGGTAAAGCTAAAATTGACATCAGCGTTGCATTACCATTGTCTGAAGCTGATATCACAGATACAAAAGTAAATACAACTGAAATCCCGAATATCCCGGAAACGGATCCTATTAAAAAAAGTGATAAATCCCGTACCGGAAATCCCGAAAATACACCCAGGAAAATCAGGATTATTGCAAAAATAAAGCAAAGAAAAACAAAATTATAAAGCAGCTTGGCGAGTATAAGATCAATCGGGTCAAAAAGCGTGTAGTAGTACAGATATGTCTCTTTCTTTTCCTGAAGAAAACTTTTCACGACAGCGTTGAGGCCCGCAAAGAGCATGATTATCCAGATCAGGATGGTCCACTCCCTCGGAGAAATACTATTAAAAGATTTATAAATGATAAAAACTGTGGTGGCCGCAAATAAAAATATGCCGCCTATAGCAAACTTCTGTCTGAATTCAACAGATAGCTCTTTAATAAAAATATCTTTTACCCTTGCTACATTCATATACGAAACGGAGCAAAGGTAAAAGATTTTGTTGTTAAATTTTATTCAGAAAAAATATAATGTCATTAAAGGAACCCTACATGTTTAAAAACAATATTCGCCTGCTTCGATTAAGGTATCTGCTATTTTTCTGCGGTTTTCCTTCACATTCTGCAGCGGATATTTTATATATTTCCTCAATCCTGAAATGAATCCGGGCTGAAGGTCAGGAGATATAAATGATGCGATGGCATCAGTAGCCTGCTTGGTTACTCTGCCCGAAGCATCATGCAGATAAGTATTCAAAATGGCATTGTAGGGAATGATATTTTTGTCAGGATGATTTTCAGCGATTTTCTGAACCCGCATCAGGGTGCTTTCTGCATTAAAAATCTCAATTATTATGTCTGCCATATTTATTAAAATTTCCTGCTCTGATTTAAGGTCAAGTTTTCCACCCATAGCCTGCTGTGCAGCAGATCCCAAAAGCATGATGAGTATTTTCTTAAAATTTGAAACAGCAGTTTCTTCTGCTCTGTAGTCACCTGTAAAGGTACCGCCGGTAGTTGATCCGTTTATCAGTTCGTTTTGTACTTCCATACCTGGGGTCATCAGATCCAGCTCGCCTTTCATGGCATTTTTTAGTATGGTACTCAGGATGACCATCCTGTTTATTTCATTTGTACCTTCGAAGATGCGGTTGATCCTGGAGTCTCTGTATGCTCTGGCAATGGCTCCTTCTTCTGAATAGCCCATCCCACCATAAATCTGAACGGCCTCATCTACAACGTAATCCAATGTCTCCGATCCTATTATTTTAATAATGGAGCATTCTATTGCATACTCCTCAGCTGCATCTCTTTTGGAGGTGGCGAAATCTGCTCCCGCGGCTGCCAACTCTTCTTCAGATTCCTGTATAAGCTGTGCTGTTCGATAAGTGGCCGTTTCAGTGACAAAAGTCCGGATTGCCTGTTCAGCCAGCTTATACTTAATGGCTCCAAACGAAGCGATTGGTTTCTTAAATTGCTCTCTTTCGATGGCGTATTTGATAGAAACGTCCAGTATCTTTTTACATCCACCCAAACATGATGCCCCAAGTTTGAATCTTCCTGTATTGAGTACATTGAATGCTATCAGGTGACCCTTTCCGATTTCACCAAGAAGATTTTCTACAGGTACTTTGACATTTTCCATAAAAACCTGTCTGGTGGAAGATCCCTTGATACCCAGTTTTTTTTCTTCAGCACCCAGTGTAAATCCTTCCAAACCTTTTTCAAGGAGAAACCCGGTAAACTTATTTCCATCTACCTGGGCAAATACGGTAAACAAATCTGCAAATCCGGCATTGGTTATCCACATTTTCTGGCCGTTGAGTATATAGTGTGTACCTTCAGCATTCAGCACTGCAGTAGATTTTGCGGCCAGTGCATCCGAACCACTGGATGGTTCTGTCAGGCAGTAACTGGCTTTAAGTTCTCCGGTAATGAGTTTCGGCAGGTATTTTCTTTTCTGGTCTTCAGTACCATAGTACAATATCGGTAACATACCTATTCCGGTATGTGCATTATAACTTACACTGAATGAACCGGATGGGCCGACTTCTTCTCCTATTAATGTATTGGTGATATATCCAAGATGACTACCCCCATATTCTTCCGGCATATGTGTACCTAAAAGGCCAAGTGAAGCAAATATGTCCAACCTGGAAGGAATGAGACCTTCTTCCAGTTTTTCTATGCGGTCGGTTATGGGCATGATGTCCTGCTCAACGAAAGTCCTGACGGTCTCTTTTACCATAAGTTGCTCTTCGTTGAATTCTTCAGGAATAAACATTTCCTGATGTAGAGAGTCTTTTATAAGAAATTCTCCGCCTTTTAATACTTTCTTTTCGATAATGGATGATGACATGTTACAGTTAATTTTAAAATTTAACTCAAAGTTAAATTATTTATAAATAACAGTCAATAATATTTCGAATATTTTTTATTTTATGCACATATTCAGTATGTTACATGGAAGTGATTTCTATACTAAATGTTAAATAATTTGATAAAATAAGTACAAGTTTGCCAAATATTATTTTTATTTGAATCGAATAATGCCCAAAGGTCAATATTGTATTTTGATTTTCTAAACCAGGGCTACGGAAAAGAATTATAATTCAAAATTCGGTTATTCATTTTCAATAAAAAGAGGAATACGAGTATCTTTACAAAAAAAATGCTTTATGAGACTTACCATATTTTGTTTGCTATTGATAATACATGGTGAAGCTTATCTCCAAACTAACTTAACCACTTCAAATCTTCCCATTGTAATCATAAATACAAATGGTCAGGGAATACTTGATGAACCCAAGATCACCGCTGATATGGGGATCATCTACAACGGGCCTGGAAAAGAAAACAAAATTACCGATGTGCAGAATGAATATAAGGGCAAGATAGGAATTGAATTGAGGGGTTCGACATCACAGGGATTTCCAAAAAAACCATACGGTTTTGAAACTCGTGACAACACCGGAAATGATCTGAATGTAAGTCTCTTGGGCATGCCTAAAGAGAGTGACTGGACCCTAAATGCTACGTACAATGATAAATCCCTCATGAGAGATGGTCTTGCTTATATGTTTGCCGGATCATTTATGGAGTACGCACCTCGGGTCAGATACTGTGAGCTGGTGCTGAATGACAATTACCAAGGGGTGTATATGCTTATTGAAAAAATCAAGAGAGATAAAAACCGCGTGGATATTGCCAAAATGGGAACCACAGATATAAGCGGAGATCCGTTAACAGGTGGATATATTATTAAATTAGACAAAACAACAGGTTCGGGAGGCGGACAAGGGTGGACATCTTCTTTTGCTCCATATCCCGGAGCCTGGCAAACTACCTATTTTCAATATGAATATCCAAAGTCTGTGGATATAGTTGACCAACAGAAAACATATATTAGAGGGTATGTCGAAGAAATGGAAAAGTCATTAGCAGGCACAGATTTTAGAGATCCTGACAAAGGTTTCCGAAAGTATATAGATACGACGGCTTTAATGGACTATATTATCATAAATGAGCTCACCAAAAATCCGGACGCGTACAGGCTGAGTACTTTTTTTTACAAAGAAAGAGATAGTGATGGGGGAAAAATTAAATTTGGTCCGGCATGGGATTACAATCTGGGCTTTGGGAATGTAGATTATTGTACCAAAGGAGATCCCGAAGGCCTGGTTTTATATAATTTTAATCAGGTCTGCCTGAACGATAACTGGGTAGTTCATTTCTGGTGGAAAAGATTTCTGGAAGATGCTACCTTTTATTCCAGTCTGAAACAAAGATGGAATACACTTCGGAAAAACCAGTTATCAGACAACAGAGTAAACTTTATGGTTGATTCGATATCAACGATGCTCAATGGAGCTCAGACAAGAAACTTTAATAAATGGCCGGTCCTTGGAATTTATGTCTGGCCTAATTATTACGTAGGTGCTAGCTATACTCAGGAAGTATCCTGGTTGAGTAAATGGCTCAAAGACCGGCTTGCATATCTGGATAGAATATGGTCGATTGCATCAGGTGGGTCAGATCCGGAAAAAAAAAATGAAATATTCGCTCACCCCAATCCTGTAAAAAATACTTTGTTTATCACTTTGCCCGAATTAGTGCCTGATAATTCAGATATATTTTTGACAAATATTGCTGGTAGGCCTGTACAGATTTCTACTTTTACCCGGGTCGGACGCAATATTGAAATGGATTTATCACAGGTTGTTCCGGGGTTTTATATCTTATTTGTACGTGACGGCAAAGAAATGATACCTTTCAAAATAGTCAAACAATAATGACAGGCTATATGAAAGGTAAACATCTTTCACATACCCAGACCAATCTAACAATCATCTTGGGCTCAGTGGTTTTGGCGATTCTTTTTTATCATGCTAATATTTTTAAACTGGATCATGCCGGAATCAAGGTTTTATCAGTCGGTCTCCTGATGATCTTATTATGGGTGAGTGATGTTGTGCCTATGCCTGTGGTAGCAATTTTTCCATTAGTACTCTTTCCCATTTTAAAAATTAACGGAATAGAACAAACTGCCAAATCTTATGCAAATCCGGTCATATTTTTGTTTCTGGGAGGATTTGTCCTGGGGTTGGCCATTGAAAAATGGCATCTTCACAAAAGGATAGCTCTGAACATTATCAGAGCGACAGGTACCGGAGGGGACAGGATAGTACTCGGCTTTATATTGGCTACAGGCCTGCTTAGTATGTGGCTGAGCAATACAGCAACCACTATGATGATGTTTCCCATTGCTGTATCTGTCATCTCTGTCATGTCTGAAAGAAAAAACCACAATGGCAATCTGGCTTATTTTAATCTTACGATTATGCTGGCAATAGCTTATGCATCCAATATAGGAGGCATAGCTACCATCATAGGCACACCTCCCAATGTAGCTTACATCGGATTTTTCAGAAACAAATATGGAATAGAAATTGATTTTATGAGCTGGATGGCATTGTGTCTTCCAATTGCTTTGTTGCTCCTGGCGGCATTATATATCGTAATGGTTAAATGGCTATATCCCAACAAAATTTCTTCCGATGCTGCTACTACATCGTTTATCAAACAGGAACTGCTTAATATGGGTCCAATGAGTATGGCAGAAAAAAGAGTACTGATAGTTTTTCTTGCTACTGCATGTTTATGGATATTCAGATCCCTTATCAATGATATTCAACCCTTTTTTAAGCTGGATGACACTATAATTGCATTAATAGGAGCCATAATCATGTTTGTGATTCCATCGGGCATGCAAATATCCGAAGATAAACCTATCCTCCTGTGGAGCGATACAAATAAGTTGGCATGGGGTATTTTATTACTTTTTGGCGGGGGCATAGCCCTTGCTGATGCGTTGGAAAATGCGGGCATCATTGCAGCCTTAGGACACTGGCTGGCTGAGTTTTCGTCAGGAGTTTGGATTATGGTGTTTATGATTACAGTTATATCCATATTTATGAGTGAAGTCATGAGTAATGTGGCGCAAGTTATTGTATTTGCACCCGTTGTCACTTCACTGGCAGAAGCGATGCAGGTCAATCCTCTCTTATTTGGGATACCTATGACTCTGGCTGCGAGCTGCGCAGGTATGCTGCCCATGGGAACCCCGCCAAATGCCATTGTTTTTGGCAGCAATCATATCAGGATGATAGATATGATAAAGATAGGATTTGTGATGAATGTCATTGCCATCATTTTGATTTGTCTGTTTGTCTGGTATTTGGTGCCGGTGATATTTTAGTATAATGATTTCTTAATGCCAATCGTTTATACGTGGAAATAGTTTATGTATAATCAATCTCAATAAAAAAGTACTCTATTTTAGCCTTTTATAGCAAAAACTACCCATAATGTCTTTTAATTTTTACAAAATGTAATTTAATCGCTTCAATAAATCAGGATATGAAATTTGATGCTTCCCTGGACATCCGGGCTAAACTTACCTCTATCGGTGTAGTTATCTTATTTGTATTAATAATGTATTTCCAAATAGGATGGATTGACCGGGATGGTGCAATTGTGCCCTATATGACAGCCGGTGTATTTATTATCATTTTGAGCGGCACCTTTATTTTCAGGCCTCTTTACTATTCATTGACCAATCAGGATATAATTATTAACAGGCCAGTAGTAAATGTGGTCATATCACGTGAGCATATCAATAGTATCAGAATGTTAGAGCCTGGATCACTGAATTGGTCATTAAGGACATTTGGCGTAGGAGGACTGTTTGGTTATTTTGGCAAATTTTATAAATCAGGACTGGGAAATATGACCTGGTACGCCACCAGAAAGTATCCCGCTATCCTATTACTAACCAATGATGACAAAAGAATAGTAATTACGCCCGATGATCCTGAAAAATTTATTGAATATTATCAGCAACGCCACCAAAAAACTCAAATTGATTAACTTACAAATTGTTATCATTCTTTTGCAAAAGACAGAGACGATAAAGAAAGAAAACGATTGCGGAAACGATTTTTACAACAGAATATATGTTTTTGAATGCCCTTTAAATGCAATAAAATATTTTGAAGAATTCCTAACTTTAGCAAAATATTATTTTGTATTATAAAATAAATTTAAAATTGATCTGGTGGCTTTTATCCTGGCTGCAGAAAATTCATTTGTTGTGCTATTGTCTCTCGGTTTCACATTTGTGGCAAAAAAATAGACATTTTTGTTTGCTTCCAAAAAGCCAGTAAACCATCCGTTTTGTCCATTTTGTGTACTTAGTCCGGTCTTTCCGCTGAGTATATATGATTGCTTATTATCTATTACCATGATTTTTCGGATCAACTTTTCAGTGCGTTTACTTATCGGAAGTTGTGTATTGTATAGTCTTTTTAAAAAGGATATTTGTTCAAATTGAGATATCCCTGATCTCCCTTCCAGCCAGAAATTATCTATTGTGGTATTATCAAATTTCATTCCGGGATATGACAGTTTATCCAGATAGTGCCTCATCCTTTCTTTTCCAATCTGACGTGCTATTTCCTGATAACAGGGGACACACGATACCTGAAATGCCTGCCTGAGTGTCAGATCTTCTTCCCAGACTTTCAACCATCTTTTAGTCCCGTCCCATCTGATGACAGTCGTATCACTTTGCATGATTCCCGTTTCAAGTGAGATGATGGTATTCGGTATTTTAAAAGTAGATGCTGGTAGAAATTGTTTTCTGGCCCACTCAAAATCATTGGCGTAATATATGTCTTCGTTTTGGTCATAAATAAGTACGGATCCGTAGATGGACAGACTATCCAGGATGGTGCTAAATTCAGGCCTGACAATCTCTTTTGATGTTTTCAGACGATGAGAGCAAGCTGTAAAAAAGACTATTACATTAATAGTAAAAAGCAGCAATCCAACATGTAATTTATTAGTCGGCATAATTAATTTTGGGCAAATATATTTAATTCAAGCCACTACCTTAGATTAATATCAAAGGCTTCCTTTAATTATAAATATGATAGGTATATTACTTTGAATGGACGATTTGTAATTGTTAAAGGTAGCATCTAATTTTTCGTTCACGTTATTTGCATCAAAATATTAGAATTTAAAACGATTTTAATATTTTAACAAGAACATAGCCATTTCAAACATTACCGCCAAATGGTTTATACTCCTTACCACCACCTGTAAATCCGGCATTTTTATAGAATTCCACAAAAGTAAGCCTAAGAGGATGTACAAAGGCACCAAGAGATGAAATCATCAGATTGAGACCGTGACCGAAAATAAGAAAAGCAACAAAAAGTACAGGACCGATCCAATGCACATTCAACATCCGAAGCGCAATATTATTGACCACCAATCCCAATATAGCACCCGAGATGCCCAATGCGAAAAGACGGATATAACTAAGCAGGTCACCCACGAATCCGGTAATACCATACAACTCCCAAATCCCTTTACCGATCCTGGGGAGAATTTTTGTATCCGGATCATTGAACAATAAAATGGCTGCAATCGAAACATATATGATGTATATAGAAAAGCCTCCAGTGATCTTAAATACAGCCAGATCAGCTATGCTAAATAAGATGCATATCCATGCTACTGGCATCACTGAATATTTCCAGCCATATTGCTTTACTTTATTAGCTATCTGAAGACATAAGCCAAAAATAATCTGTAAAAACCCCAATATGAGTGCAAAATTAAATATCTGATTACTTTCGAGAATGACAGATCTGAAAGTTCCCAAAAATGCAAACTTGTCCCCCAGCAGATTCATTCCAAAAAAAGTACCTGTTATTATTCCAAATATAATCGTAGCAAGACCAAGCCATTGTCCCAGCGTGAGAATAGGAAGGAGCGCTCTGTTGGCCCGCAACTTATATAATGAAGCGGCTATCAACAACAGTAACCCGTATCCCGCATCA
>OBID01000855.1_pt1 | contig 11220 bp, 6 predicted proteins | sample 1519781 | NCBI WGS metagenome assembly OBID01 (sample SAMEA3991478, study PRJEB22521) | metagenome | biome: anthropogenic terrestrial biome; feature: sewage plant; material: sludge | place: Sweden | collected 2012-09-26
ACGCATTTCTATTTTTACCTTAAACTCCCGTGCGTACTCCTTTACCAGCTCCCTGAAATCCACTCTTCCTTCCGCAGTATAATAAAAAGTCGCCTTCTTTTTATCTCCCTGATATTCTACATCGCCGATTTTCATGTCCAATCCCATAGTACGCGAGATAACTCTTGCTCTGACCATCGTTTCTTTTTCCAGATCCCTGGCTTCTTCAAGTTTTTCCAGATCTCTTTCATTGGCTTTTCTGATCACTTTTTGAGCCACACGATCCTCATTGGTGTACTTCTTTTTCATCTGGAGTCTCACGAGCTCGCCAGATAAAGAAATACGACCTACATCATACCCGCTTGATGTCTCTACCACCACCATGTCTCCTGTAATACTTCGGGTATATGGATCGTTTATGAAAAACTCTTTATGAGATCCTTTTTTAAAACTTACTTCCACAATATGATATTCAGACGGATCAAACATTTCTTTTGAGCTTATCCAATCGTATGCGTTGTGTTTATTGCAACTGCCTGAGGTACAATGACCTTTATCTCCGCAGCCCGTGGGAGTTCCGTTCGAATCAATGCTGCAACTGCTGCATCCCATGGTTTTGATTTAAATTAATGAATAAATAAAGTGCAAAGGTAATTTTTCTTTGCATTATGACAGTTATAAACGCTTGTATATACACAATTGTTGTACTGACATATTACCATAAGCTGTCATATCATTCAAGATAAAGCAGGATTATAATTTTATCTGGCCGTCCTCCAATGTGATGATTCTGTCACTTAATTGAGCGAGATCAGCATTGTGAGTCACAATCACAAAAGTAAGTGCAAAATCCTTGCGAAGTCCCAGAATAAGCTGGTGTAAACTTTCAGAACTGGCCTTGTCAAGATTTCCGGTAGGTTCATCGGCAAATACGACCGCGGGATTATTGATCAGGGCTCTGGCGACTGCAACTCGTTGCGCCTCACCACCTGATAGTTGATTAGGTTTGTGGTTTAATCTTTCTCCCAGTCCCAGATAATCTAAAATTTCTTTGGCTTTTGATTCCGTTTGCGTTTTCTTTCTTCCGGCTATAAATGCCGGGATGCATACATTCTCAAGAGATGTAAACTCCTGCAATAGATGGTGAAACTGAAAAACAAAACCTATATTTTCATTTCTGAATCTGGCCAGAGCTTTTTCATTTAATGATGTTATTTCCTGACCGGTGACAGACAGTGTGCCTTCATCAGGTTTATCCAATGTGCCCAGAATATGTAATAATGTACTTTTGCCAGCTCCTGACTTACCAATGATGCTGATGATTTCTCCTTTGGATATATCGATGTCAATACCTTTAAGCACATGAATGTCCCCATAGGATTTTTTAATAGCTCTGGCTGTGATCATGAAAGTTGATTTTGGAAGAAATTGTCTGTAAAATTATGAAAAAAATCAACCGTTGAGACTCAGTATCTTGATCTCTACTCTCTGATTTTTATCTCTTCCATATTTTGTCTTATTGCTGGCTATTGGTTTTTTCTTTCCATAACCTTTAAATTGCACTTTGCCCGGATTAACCCCCTTATCCACCAGATATTCAGCTACTGCTTTTGCACGTTCAGTACTCAGCCGATTACAATAATCATCATCTGGGATTCCATTGGTATGTCCCCCAATCTCTATGATAATATCCTCATTACTCTTCAGAAATCCAAAAACGTCATCCAAAACTTCATATGATTTCATATCAATGGTAGCAGAGTCAGCCTTAAACAAAAGATTTCGAATTTCAATTGTCTGACCTTGCTTTATGTTATTTCTATTCAGTTCCTGAAGTACTTTAGGTCTAAAATCTGAAGGACTGGCAACTTTAACACTACTCTGTCTTTTGCTCTCCTCAAATGAGTCCTGTAAATATTGATTTTGTTTTTTCCGCTTGTGTGGAGGAAGGTAAGATTTGTCGTCACTGGCAATGGCCTCCCCCGGGCATGGAATCATGACAAAATCGGATGCTCCATCCACGAGAATGTTTCCATTATATGGCAAAAATGTAGGTGTTTTATAATAAGCCTCAAAAGTAATCGAACGTATATTTGATTTTGGCTTGAATTCAAATGAATTTATTTGCCAGCTTACATTATTTACAGGTTCTGACTCGCCTAACAGTTCTTTCTCATTACAAAATCCAGATCCGCCCCAAATCCGGAGTACAATCGGTGTCGTATAATTGGCTTCTTCACCGGTAGTTCTGGTCCTGCTGATATATCTTTCTGCTTTTGCAAGATGAATGCTGAACTTATAGCATTTTCCGGCTATAAGCATAGTGTCCAGTCTTTGTGATACGGACTCAAAAGTATTATTGTCTCTGACCACCATGCCCAGATAAGTTTTTTTATCTGAAGCCGGCAGATTATTTTCCCAGAAGCCATTAGGGTGAATATCCGGTGGTGTTTCAGCAGGAAAATTAATTTTACCACAATCAAACCATCCTGATATGCCTTCAAGTGCTTCGCCGCCTCTTTTTGGATTGTCTTCAAAACTGGGATTGCGTAGTCTCACTGTATCCTCCTGACTATTTCCGTACATAGGCAATAATATCAGACAGAATAAAAATTTATACAAGGTGTACTTATACATTATTCAATTATAGGTTGGGTTTGTTCACGTTTTAAACGAACAAAATTAACCAAATAGTTACTAGTTGATTGATATTAACCTAAAATTAACGCCAAATGTTTATGAATTATAACTCTTCAGGTGAGTTAAATTTTTCAGGGTAATGTTTTTGCTTTTCTTTTGGTCATCATCTATATCAATCAAATATCTCTGATCTCCTGTTTTAGATTATCGTAAAATGGTAAAATTTCACTTTTGTCAGATTAGATAATTCATCTTCAGAGGTGTGAGAGTTTCACCTGCTATTTATTATGGCAAACTCGTAAAAGGATGTTAATACCTAAAAGTATTTTAATAACTTTAGCCCTATATTACTAAAAAAGTAATACCCAATTTGCGCATGTACACAATTGCTCTTCTCACTTGTCAGGATTTCCCTGACCTCACAGTCTCAGATCAGCAACTGATTCCTGAACTATTTAAACTGGGCATTGTGGCTGATGTGGCTATATGGGACGATCCTGATATCAACTGGAAAAAATATGATGCCCTGGTTTTCAGAAATACCTGGGATTATTTTATTAAAGAAGATTTGTTTTTCAAATGGATAAAGATGCTTATTCATAATGATATCAAAACTTTCAATCCCTTAAAGGTAATTGTAAAAAATGCCCATAAATTTTACCTCAAGGAAATGGAGGCATCGGGTATAAAAATTATCCCAAGTATATTTATAAGTAAAAAAAGTGACAGGACTTATAAGGATATAATACCTTTTGATTGGGACAAGGCAGTTATAAAACCAGCCATTTCTGCAGGGTCTTACCTGACAGAATTGTTTGACATCAGCATCATAGATGATGTTCAAAAGAGATATATGGATATCGGAAGAGACCGGGATCTGATTATACAAAAGTTTGTTCCCCAGATACAAATAGAGGGAGAAATTTCAATGGTATATTTCAATAAAAAATTCAGTCATTCTGTATTGAAAACCCCAAAGAAAGGTGATTTCAGAATCCAGTCACAGTTTGGAGGTAAGTATATGTCATTTAACCCTTCTGAAGATGTGCTCGGTTCGGCTCAATGTATTATAAATTGCATCCAGGAAGAGTTGTTATATGCCCGGGTGGACGGAGTACTTGTTGATAGCGTTTTTCACCTGATGGAATTGGAACTCATAGAACCAGACTTGTATGTCGATTATATGCCAGGTGCATTGAAGTCATTTTCAGAAACTATTAAATTATTCCTTGAAAAAGCAATGATAAACTAATATGAAAATACTGGTAGCGGCAGATAGTTTTAAAGATTCTCTTGACTCTCTTCGGGTATGTGAAGCAATCTGTAGGGGTTTAAAACAGGCCAATGCAAATTTTGAAATCAGTATTTTCCCATTGGCAGATGGAGGAGAAGGGACTTCTGATATCCTCGCTTACCATTTGGGAGGTAAAAAAGCAAAAATAAAGGTATGTGATCCCCTATTCCGTACTATTGAAGCTGACTATCTCATTTCAGGAGATAATAAAACAGCATTTATCGAAATGGCAAAAGCATCCGGATTGCAATTGCTTTCCACATCAGAACGAAATCCTTTGCTCACTTCCACTTTTGGGGTAGGTCAGATGATACAGGATGCCATTGAGAAAGGAGTGGAAAAAATAACTCTGGCAATAGGTGGCAGTGCAACCAATGAAGGTGGTATAGGTATGGCGACAGCCCTCGGAATAGAATTATATGATGGTCATAACACTAAACTCCGTGGAACAGGAGAAGATCTCGGGCATCTTGCCAAAATATCATTTAATGAAAATACTCGTAAAAAACTATCTAAAATCTCTTTTTCAGTAATCTGTGATGTAACAAACCAGCTATCCGGGTCAACAGGAGCTTCCTTTATTTATGGAGCCCAAAAAGGGGCAGATGATAATATGATAAAAATACTGGATACCGGTCTTATCAAGCTTGCTAAATTAACAAAAGCCGATGACCTGGCCAATCTTCCTGGCGCAGGTGCCGCCGGAGGGCTTGGATTCGGGGCTATGACTTTTTTGGGTGCAAAACTATTTCGTGGGATAGATATGATTATGCAGATGACTGATTTTGAAAAGCACATTCAGGGAGTTGATGTTATTATAACCGGAGAAGGAAGGATTGATGACCAAACATCAGAAGGTAAGCTGATCCATGGCGTTGCATCTATGGGTTTAAAATACCATATTCCTGTTATCGCACTTTGCGGTTCACTTGGTTTAAATTCAAAAATTATAAAAGATCTTGGTCTTACCGCAGCCTTTTCTATTTCACCTCACCCTGTCGATCTGGATATTGCCTTAAGAGACACCGAAATAAATCTTGAAACAACCTCTTACAATGTAGGAAAATTATTAAATCTACTTCACAACTGACTATCTAACGGCCATCATTTATGACATTCTTTTGACATAGAATAATCTTATTTCGGCAGCCGATTGATCTACCTTTGCACGAAATTTATATACAATTATATGCAAAAGTTATCTACATTTATTGCCTTTCTGGCAACAATTACCACCGTCACAAGTCAGTCATTTCAGCAAATCAGCACCGGCACGGGTTACAATAAACAAAGCTATATCAAACTCATCGATGGATCACAGAAGCAAATAAGTAATGATGCCTGGGATCTGGCTTTTACCGCTTTTGGATTTCAGGACGCAGGTATCTTTATCAATGAGTCGTCTGGAAGTACCCAAGGCCAAAATCTTCCCCTTACCGAATTGTATTATGCCAAAACAGACGATTTTAATGCTTCGGTTAAGCTGGATTCAATTCAGGACCAGAAATTTCTCAACAGCGAGGAGTCATGGAATTATGGCGCATTAAATGAGCTTAGGAATCGAACCAATCCATTTGATTATGGGTGGGGTTTATACAATCCATCTAATAATTCGGTAAAAGGTAATAAAGTTTTTATCATCAAACTTAGAAATGGTGAATACAGAAAACTCATAATTGAGTCTCTGATTGGCACCACGTATAATCTGAAGTATGCGAAACTGGATGGTACCGGTGAAGTGACTAAATCCCTCAACAAGGTCACCGATAATAAAGGTCAGAAATTAATGTATTTTAGTTTTTCAACCAATAATACAGTAGATGTTCTTCCCGTCGGAGGATTTGACATCATGTACGGGAGATATATTTCTCTTGCCCAGGACCCTAATGGAACTATTGTTCAGCAATATAATGTCACAGGGGTCTTGACTGGTCCCGGAATCCTCACAGCTAAGGCAACCGGTGTCAATCCGGCAACCGTATCTTATAATGATTACAAAGATAATATGAGTACTGTGACTGATATAATAGGATTTGACTGGAAGACGCTTTCAGGCACATCCTGGGTCATCGATGATAAAAGAGTGTTCTTTGTAAAGACAGCAGATAATAAAGTCTGGAAGCTACGCTTTATCGACTTTGAAGGTTCCGCAACCGGAAATGCCGTTTTTGAAAAAACAGAACTGGGAACATCTTCATCTTCTGAACTGGCAGGTGTAAATACAGGAATATTCCCGAATCCTGTTGAAAATGAACTGGTTGTTTCCCTGGAAGTAGAGACAGGAGCGGGTCAGCTAAATGTAAATGTAACCGATATCACCGGAAAAAGCATGGTCACTCAATATGTAAATGGACAAAACCGGTTTAATGCTTTGAGTTTTGATACATCTGAATGGAACAAAGGGATATATCTGGTAAGAATAAGTAATACTGCCGGACATTCATTAGTAAAAAAAGTAGTAAAAATGTAAATGTTTATGATGATCAATTTCAATCAAAAAATGCGATTTTTCGTGATTGGAAAGCACATACCTAAACAATTATGTAAAAAATATTAAAGAACAATGCGGTTTTCTACTTGTCTGGTATTCTTTTTTGTTTGCAGTCGGATATCTTTTTGTCAGGAAAGTAAGGACTCTGCCGCCTTGTCAAAAAATCTGGACCAAGTGGTGATTACAGCTCAGTTTGCACCAACGGATTCGCGCGAAACGGTCAATTCAGTAAGGGTGCTGAACAGAAAAATTATCGAACAGCGTTCGGTAGTCAATCTGCAGGAGTTGCTCCAGACAGAACCAAACATGCGCATTGCGCAGGATGCAATTTTGGGAAGTGAATTGAGTATAAATGGTCTGAAAGGTGAAAATCTAAAAATTCTGATCGATGGTGTCCCTGTTGTCGGACGGCTCAACGGAAATATTGATGCCGGACAGTTACCTTTGAATTCTATTCAGAAAATTGAGATCATAGAAGGGGCCCAGTCACTGCTATATGGATCAGAAGCTTCAGGAGGAGTCATAAATCTAATTACAAAAAAGAGTCAGGCATCCGCATTAGAATCTGAAATAAGCAGTCAGTTCGAGAGCAACGGTTTCAGAAATCTGACAGCAAGAGCCGGATACACTTCAGGCAAATTTACGGCACAGGCCAGTGGTAATATACTTGAGTTTGTACCTTTACCGGATTCAACCGGTAGTCGCGATCAGCTCTGGAATCCCAAAAGACAAAAATCAGGCAGGACCATGTTGAGATACAAGCCATCTGAGTCAACAGACATACGTCTTTCAGGTAATATACTCAGCGAAGTAGTTGACAACCTGGGAGAAAAACGACGTGTGGTGTTCAAGCCATATGCATTTGATGATTTTTATCACACTGACAGATATGATCTCAATCTCTTTGCTGAAAGATGGACAAAATCTCACAAACTGATACAGACAACCCTGGGATGGAACACTTTTCGCAGAATAAAAAACTCATTCAGGTATGATTTTGATGAGAATACGAAAGAATTGCTACCCGAATTACAGGATACTTCATCTGCCAATGGATATCTCGGACGGGTTACCTATGCCAGCGATAGTAAGACTAAAAGCCTGAATTACCTTTTTGGAGTGGAAAACTATTACGAAACAGCCAGGGGTAATCGACTCTTTGACTCAACTGCAACCAATCCGGGATCAGCTTATACCAATGATATGGGATGGTTCGGAAGTTTCAAATATAAACCCACCGCTGCTATAACATTACAGTCCGGAGCCAGATGGACTTTAAATATGAGATATGGCTCTGCCTTAACTCCATCAACGTGGTTGCTTTGGCAGCCAAAATTACCGTTTCAGGCCAGATTGTCATGGGCGTATGGATTTAGATCTCCTTCTGTCAAAGAGTTGTTTTTCAGTTTTGTAGATATCAATCATTTTGTCATTGGCAATCCAAACCTGAAACCTGAACGATCTGTCAATCTCCGTGGAGAAATCAAATGGAAATCAATCCATATCAACGATACTGAATTGTCAATAACTACCACCGGGTTTTATAATAAAGTCAATCAAAGAATCATCCTTACCGCTCTCGGCCCAGTACATTATGAATACCGGAATGTTGAATCCTGGAAAACATCAGGTGCCAGCATCAGGTTAAACGCCAATTTCGGATCGTACATCCGATTTCAGTCGGATCTTATCACCACCGGATTTAATAATGCTGAAAAACAAAATAGCAACCCTTCTTCATCTTATCTGTGGTCAACAGATTGGGCAAATGATCTTACCGTCTCTGTATTTGATGGAAAACTCAGCTGCAATATCTGGCATAAAATGACGGGCAAAACCCCTTACTTTTTCAATCAGGACGGCAAAACACTGGAAGCATATACTGACCGCTGGCAGATGCTCAATGCAGGACTTTCCACACATTTTTTGAACAAAAAACTAAGAATAAACACGGGCGTGAAAAATATTTTTGATATCAGACAGCTTCAGGCTAACATCAATAATGGCATCCACATAGAAGCCAGCAACCAGCAAAATTTACATTGGGGGCGCAACTTTTACATCGGTATGATCTGGCTGTGGCAAGGGAAAATGAAAGCTCAGTAATGGCTAATATACTGGCAAAATTCTCATAAATTCTATCTTGCCAATACAAAAGGATGTCATATGATATCAGAACAAATTAACTTTGTTTAAAAATCAAACTCGATAGTATCTCCGGGTTTATAGCCGGGTTTATTTTTATTTGGTGAATCCGGCTTATCTGCATCTGTCTTTGTCTCATCTCTTCCTGAAGGAAGTGGTGTTTCCGGTTTGTTTGCGGTAGTTTTAAGTTCATCAGATTTATCCTCATTATTTATTTCTTTGGTTTCTTCTGCCTCAGCATCATCAGACTCCAGTTTTTCAACTTTGATCAATTTAGAATCGATGAATCTATTTCCCATCGCTTTCCAGCCCTTGACATCAATAAAATCAATAATCTCCACATCTTTGGATTCTTTTGTTTTACCTGCGTTGTATTGACATCTTACGACCGGGGACTTATCCATTGATGCAAAATACAGTTTTGTACCACTTGTCTCCGGAATAAAATTGAATTTCTGGTCCATTGTGCTGGTTTCTATTTTAAATCTCTTGATCATAGTCCAGCCTTTTTCTCCCTCAAAATACACCGCCGATATAATGGTATCTTCAGTAAAATTACCAATCTCCACAATGTTATTGACATCGTATTTTTTATTCAAGTCCAGTTCATTGACTTCATAACTTCCATCCTTATATATACTTAGTAATTTACTACCAGTATCAAAAGCCCCGAGATATTTCCCTCTTTCATCCTGATTGAGTCTTCCGCTGACCTCATCCATATATATCTGCATAGCTCCCAGGGATGACTTTCCTACGGATATCTGAGTTATTTTGCGGACAGGATATTTTGTGACTATATTGCCCTGTGACGCACGGCCTTTTATGGCCAGATCAGCAAAATCAAAATCAAATACTTTCTTCTTGGCTGTAGAGCCTAATGAAAGCTGGATATTTACTATTTCTGACTCTCCGTTAGCATTCGAAGTGAAATACAGGATTTTTGATCCTTTTGTACCTTGAGTGAGATCATATTCCTTATCCCTTGTAATAGAAGTGACATTAAATCTTTTGGCATAGGTTTTTCCGCTCTTTCCATCCAGATAGATGAGGTTGTAAGTCGTCCGGTCGTCCGATTTGAGCCATACGGCGGTGTGTATAATGTCTTTGCCTACAAATACTTTGTCAGCAATTTTCACCACTTTAAACTTACCTTCACGTGTGAATGCTATTATATCAGCAATGTCTGAACAATCGCAAACAAATTCATCTTTCTTCATACTGATCCCAACAAAACCTTCTTTGCGGTCCACATACAGTTTGGCATTATTGGCTACCACTTCTTTGATTTCAATCGAATCGAATGAGGTAATGAGCGTTTTGCGTTCCCTACCCTTGCCATATTTTTCCAATAGTAGCTGAAAATAGTTAATGGCAAACTCTGTCAGATGCTTGAGGTCATGTTTTACCTGCTCCAGATCAGCCAGGAGCTGGGCCATCATTTCATCTGCTTTGAACTTATTGTATTTTGAGATTCGTTTTATTCTGATTTCAGTAAGTCTTATGATATCATCTTCCGTGATATCTCTCATGAGTACCGATCTGTTATCCCCCGATTTTCCGGGATCAGAAGGAGTTGAAACATACTTCTTAAGTCCCAAATCGATAGCAAGGATGACTTCCTGAAAACTTTCACATTCTTCAATGTCACGATAGATTCGGTTCTCAATAAATATTTTCTCCAGGCTGGCGTGGTGCCATTTTTCTTCCAGTTCTCCTTTCTTAATTTCCAATTCACGTCTCAGAAGGTCTTTAGTCTGAAAAGTTGAAATGTTCAGTATCTCAGGTACTGAAAGGAAAAGTGGCTTATTATCGACAATGACACAAGCATTCGGAGAGTAAGATACTTCACAATCTGTAAAGGCATACAAGGCATCGATGGTCTGGTCGGGGGAAACTCCCGGCATAAGCTCGAGCTGGATTTCGACGTCCCTTGCCGTATTGTCGTGGACTTTTTTGATTTTTATCTGGCCCTTATCATTGGCTTTCAGGATGGATTCGATCATTCCATTGGTTGTCACCCCGAATGGTAACTCGATGATATTCAATGTACTTTTATCTGCTTGCTGGATTTTAGCCCTAATTTTTACCCTTCCTCCACGATGTCCATCATTGTACTCTGCTATATCTATCATACCTCCGGTTAGAAAATCAGGATATACAGTCACTTTTTTGCCTTCCAGAATTTTTATGGATGCTTTAACCAGTTCTATAAAATTATGAGGAAGAATTTTGGTAGATAATCCCACAGCAATGCCTTCCACACCCTGTGATAAAACCAGAGGGAACTTGACCGGAAGTGTAATCGGTTCCTTTTTCCTCCCGTCATATGTAAGTTGCCACTCAGTAGTTTGCGGGTTGAAAAGAACTTCGAGCGCAAATTTAGTCAGCCTTGCCTCAATATATCTGGCTGCTGCGGCTGAATCACCCGTCCGAACATCACCCCAATTACCCTGACAATCTATCAGAAGATCCTTCTGGCCCATATTGACCAGAGCATCACCAATAGCAGCATCTCCGTGGGGATGGTATTGCATAGTCTGACCTATGATATTAGCTACTTTGTGATATCTGCCGTCGTCCATTTCTTTCATGGCATGGAGAATGCGGCGCTGTACTGGCTTCAGTCCATCATCAATATCCGGAACCGCCCTTTCCAAAATCACATATG
>OBID01000856.1_pt1 | contig 11217 bp, 9 predicted proteins | sample 1519781 | NCBI WGS metagenome assembly OBID01 (sample SAMEA3991478, study PRJEB22521) | metagenome | biome: anthropogenic terrestrial biome; feature: sewage plant; material: sludge | place: Sweden | collected 2012-09-26
ACCACGGAAATTGACCTGCAAAACCGCGTAACCGCGGCTCGCAAGCATCTGCACGTAGTTGTCGTACTCCCATTTGTCCTGGATCCAGAAGGGTCCGCCATGCACGTAAACCACCATCGGCAGGTTCTTGGCCTCCTCCTTGCCGGGCGGCTTGGTCAAATATCCACGCAGGGCAAGGCCATCACGCGAGGCAATCTCGAAGGGCTCCTTGGCGGCCAGGGTTTCCGGCTTGATCCACTCGGCGCGTGCCATCAGGAAAGAGACTTTCTTCGCGTCCGAATCGTACAAATAGAAAGCACCAGGGTCGCGATCACTGCTCACCTCGATTACAACCTTCTTCCCATCCTTGCTGGCATTGACGTAAGTCACATCGGAACCGGGAAACTGGCCCATCAGCATTGCCAGCAGCTTGGATTCCTCGGCCTGCTTGTCAACCAGGGTCACCGCGATGCGACCCGGCATGGTGCGGATCGCGATCAAATCCTGTTCGTCAAAGGTTTCCTCATAGCCGATGACGCTGGGGCCTGATCCGCTCCACAGGGTCTTGAAGGTGCGCGTGGCCACATCCCAAAGGCACAGCCCACCCGCATTCCTCTTGCCCGGACAGGAGAAATAGACTCCGTTGCCGGACCGGTTGAAGCGAAGCGGTGAGGAAAACTTTCCCTCATCGGCCTCGTCGATGATCAGCTCCCAATCCGCCTTGTCATCGGCACGGTAGAACACCTTGAACTTCTGATCATTGCCCGTGCCCGATGTAAAACGCACCGCCCCCTGGTTGTCCGTCAAAAAATTGGCCCGCGCAAGCGGAGAAACGGCAATCGATCGGTTGATGCCTGTCTTCACGTTGATGCGGCGCACTTCGGGGTGAAGTTGTTCGCCGCCCGCGCTGGTTACATGGCTCCAGTTCATGCGTCGCACATAAATGAGCGCTTCGTCATCGTTGTCGCGCAAGGTGTTCTCCATCGAACCCCAGGCATATTCGCTTTCCTTCTTCTGGATATGCGAACCGGTAGATCCCGACCGGCTATCGCTGGCGCGATAGCCAAACAACGTGTCGGTTCCGCTGCCATCGTAGTTGGCGGCAAACAGCTCACCGGTAAGTTCTGGCTCCTCCAGAATGGTCGCATTCTGAGCCACTGAATAGAGCACTCGCTTGTCGTTCACCCACCAGAATTCGTAGACCTCGTCGTCATCACGTGGCCGCACGGTCAACCCGGTGTTGTCGGCCAGATCGATGAACGAAAGCACGCGCTTGCCGTCGATGATCGAGGTGGCAGCCAGGTGCTTGCCATCCGGGGAAATCTTCGCATCGACAAACTGATGGTGCTTGGCGAAATCCGCAAGCGGCACGGGCTCTGCCGCTATCGAAACCAACGAGACAACAAGCAAGGCCGCAAAAGCGACAAATCGAATAGCCATCGTTCACAACTCCGTTTGCATTGAAAACTGGTGGATTATTGCAGGCGAACGAAAACCGTTCAAACCTTGGCCTTGACCCGTCCGTAGCGGTCTTCCAGGCGCACAATGTCGTCCTCGCCGAAGTAGTCACCACACTGAACCTCGATCAGGTGGATGTCCTGCTCGGTGGGGTTCTCCAGCCGATGCACGGTGTTCATCGGGATATAAGTCGATTCGTTGGCATTGAGCAGGAACTCGCGCTCACCCACGCGCACCTTGGCGGTGCCGTGCACCACGGTCCAGTGCTCGCTGCGCCGGTGATGCAGTTGCAGCGACAGCACATGCCCCGGCCGCACGGTCAGGCGCTTCACCTTGCAATCGTCCTTGTCTTCGAGAATGGTGTAGCTGCCCCAGGGCCGGTGCACGGTGTTGTGCAGGGCCGCTGCCGGATGATTGCTTGCGCGCAACTGCTCGACGACCAGCTTCACCTGCTGTGAACGATCACGATCAGCGACCAGCACGGCATCATCGGTGTCGATGATGACGAGGTTCTTGACGCCCACGGCGGCCACCATGCGTTGCTGCGACTGGATGTAGCAGTTCTCGCTCTCGACAACGATGGCCTGGCCCTGCACCCGGTTGCCGACGGCATCGGATTCGGCATCCATGTCGCTGATGGCTTTCCACGAGCCGATATCGCTCCAGTCGAAACGCGCAGGCACCACGGCCACTTTCGCTGCGCGTTCCATCACCGCATAGTCGATGGAGATGTCCGGCTGCGCCATGAAGGTGTCTTTCGCGTACTCGATGGGGCTGACCTGCCCGCTGTCGCTGGCGTGACAGGCGCGTGCGGCCGCCAGCACGTCGGGACAGGTCGTTTCCGCCGCGGCAACCAGCGCGTCGGCGCGGAAGCAGAACATGCCCGAATTCCACACATGATCGCCCGAGGCAATGTATGCCTCGGCAGTCTGTCGATCCGGCTTCTCGACAAAGGCACCCACCGCCCTCCCCTCACAGCCCTGCACCTGTTCACCCATGCGGATATAGCCGAATCCGGTTTCCGGTGCGGTCGGCTGGATGCCGAAGGTGACCAGCCAGCCTTGCGCAGCCAGCTTGGCCGCACGCGCGACATCGGCGGCGAAAGCATCCACATCGCGGATCAGGTGATCCGATGGCAGCACCAGCAAGGTGGCGTCGGCCGCGCAGTGCTCCAACGCGTACAGGCCTGCCAGCACGATGGCCGGCGCCGTATTGCGCCCGGCCGGCTCCAGCAGGAATGGCAAATGATCCAGGTTGGCCTGCGGGTGGCGTGCATATTCATCGCGGGTGAGGAAATAGTAATCACGTCCGGTCACGGTCAACACCGTTCCGGATTCGGCAAGGCGCAAGGCGCGATCCAGGGTCTTGTACAAAAGCGATTCCCCATCGCCCATGCGCATGAACGGCTTGGGATAGGCGCTGCGCGAAACCGGCCACAGGCGCGTGCCGGCGCCGCCGGACAGGATTACCGGAACGATCATGAAATTTCTCCAGAAGAACGGGCGCTGGCCACCTGGCCGATCACTTCCTTGAGCCCTTCGCGCCAGGGGCGCATGTGAAGATCGAAAATGCGGGCAAGTTTGGCATTGTCCAGCACGGAAAACGCCGGGCGCCGGGCCGGGGTGGGATACTCGGATGTGGCGATGGGCAACACGCGTGGCACGCGATCCAGCAGGCCGGCCGCCTTTGCTTCCTCGAAAATGGCCTCGGCAAACTCGAACCAACTGCAACGCATCGACGCCGTCAGGTGATACGTGCCGAACGCTGCTTCGCGCTCCTGTTCCGGCTTTTGCACCATGCGTTCCAGCATCGCCACCGTGTATTCGGCAATCCAATGCGCCGGTGTCGGCGCGCCGATCTGGTCATTGACCACGCGCAGTTCATCGCGTTCGCCAGCCAGGCGCAGCATGGTGCGCAGAAAATTTTTGCCACGCGCCGCATACACCCAGGCGGTGCGCAGGATCAGGTGTTCGGCGCCACTGGCGCGCAAGGCATTCTCGCCATCGAGCTTGCTGCGTCCATAGACTCCCAAGGGTGCGCTGGCATCGTCCTCGCGCCAGGGCTGTTCGCTCTTACCGTCGAACACATAGTCTGTCGAATAATGAACCACGCGTGCCGCGTACCGGGCCGCCCACTCCCCGATGATGGCGAGCGCACGATGATTGATGGCATCGGCCTGGTCGGGTTCGTCCTCGGCTTGATCGACTGCGGTGTAGGCAGCGGCATTGACGATGACTTGCGCGTTGGACTGCGTGAGCGCATGTCGCAGTGATTCCGCATCGGCAAGATCCACGCGCAGGCAGGCGTCGCCGCCGACCAGCCTGCCGTCGCGCGTCGCGGCAGTCACTTCGCCCAGGTCACGCAATGGTTCAAGCAGTTCATGGCCGACCTGGCCATTGGCACCGAGCAACAGGATGTTCACGGGAATTTCGGCAAGCGTTCGTCTGCCACGTCGGCCAGGAAGGGCGCACGCTGGTCCTTGTCCGAGAGCTCGGGGTGGGCCAGCGGCCAGTCGATGGCAAGCGCCGCATCGTTCCAGCGTATGCCCGAATCGCAGGCCGGGTCGTACAGCGCCGTGCACTGATAGACAAACGTGGCCGGCCCGGAAAGAACCGCAAAACCATGCGCGAACCCTTCCGGTATCCAGAAATGCCGATTGTTCTCGGCGCTCAGCACCGCCGCAACCCATTGGCCAAAAGTGGGCGAACCCTGGCGGATGTCGACCGCCACGTCATACACCTCGCCTTCCAGCACGCTCACCAGCTTGCCCTGCGGTTTCGGCCACTGGTAGTGCAGGCCACGCAATACTCCCTGCGCCGAGCGCGACACATTGGTCTGCACGAAAGCAAGATCGAGGCCTGCTTCGGCAAAACGGCCAGCGTGGAAACTCTCGTAGAAGAATCCGCGCGCATCACCGTGGACTTTCGGCTCAATCAGCAGGCAACCATCGAGGCGGGTGTTGATCACTTTCATCCCGGCCGCCCCTCGCGCACCAACTCCATCAAGTATTGGCCATAGGCATTCTTGGCCAAGGGCGCCGCCAGGCGCAGCACTTGTTCGGCATGGATCCAGCCTTGTTGAAAGGCAATCTCCTCGGGGCAGCAGATCTTCAAGCCCTGGCGGTTTTCGATGGTCTGCACATAGCTGGATGCTTCCACCAAGGATTCATGCGTGCCGGTATCCAGCCAGGCAAAACCACGCCCCATGCGTTCCAGCATCAACGAACCGTCATCGAGATAGCAGCGATTGAGATCGGTGATCTCCAGCTCGCCACGCGGCGAGGGTTTCAAATCGCGCGCAAAGTCGCAGGCGCGACTGTCATAGAAATACAGGCCGGTGACCGCCCAGTTGGATTTCGGCGTGGCGGGCTTTTCTTCCAACCCGACCACGCGGCCATTGCCATCGAACTCGGCCACGCCGTAGCGCTCCGGGTCGCGCACCCAGTAGCCGAATACGCTGGCACCGCTGTCTCGCGAGTTCGCATTCTTCAGCAGACGGGTCAGGCCATCACCATAAAAAATGTTGTCGCCAAGAATCAGGCAGCTTGGTTTGCTGCCGACAAACTCGCGCCCGATGATGAAGGCTTGTGCGAGCCCATCCGGCGAAGGCTGCACCGCATAGCGGATGGAAATTCCCCATTGCGAGCCATCGCCGAGCAGGCGCTCGAACAAGGCCTGCTCGTGCGGGGTGTTGATCACCAGCACCTCGCGGATGCCCGCCAGCATCAGCGTGCTCAGCGGGTAGTAGATCATCGGTTTGTCGTAAACCGGCAGCAGCTGCTTGCTGACCGACTGGGTCAGCGGATACAGGCGCGTGCCCGAGCCTCCGGCGAGAATGATGCCGCGTCGTTGAGTCACCGATTTACCCCAGCGCGTGAATGCGAGCCGTGCATTGTAAATGGCCGCGCGCCGAGCTGCCCTGCGACACGGAAATTCCGCTGCAAGTCACTGATTTCAAACACTCCGAAACGGATTACCCTGTGAGCTTCAACCCTTCGCCGGTGCGGCAAACGCCTCGCTGAAGAAACCGCGCATCATGCGCCAGGCGGCCTTGGCCGCACGCTCGTTGTAGACGCATCCCGGCGGACGGTTGGCATCGGCTTCGGCAAAGCAATGCACCGCGCCGCTGAAGTTGACGAAGGTCCAGTCGGCGCCTGCCGTATCCATCTCCGCATCGAAGGCGGCGATATTCTCGGCTGTGGTTCCGCGATCTTCCGCGCCATTGAGGACCAGGATCGGCGTCTTGACCGAATCGGCGGCCGCAGGTGCCGGGGAATCCAGACCGCCATGCAGGCTGACCACGCCCGCCAGTTCGGTTCCACTGCGCGCAAGCTCCAGAACGGTCGAGCCGCCGAAGCAGAAGCCGAGCGCGCCCACCTTGCCGGATTGCAGTGGCACCTTGCCAGCCTGCGCCTTGAGTGCATCCACTGCGGCATTGATGCGCGCACGCATGGCGGGCAGATCGGCATACACCTGGTGAACCTGGGCCCGCGCTTCGTCCACATTCTTCGGGCGCACGCCCTTGCCATACATGTCGGCCAGCAGAACCACGTAATCCCTGCCGGCGATATCCTTCGCCTTGCCCAAGGCGGATTCATTCACGCCCATCCAGTTCGGCACCATCACCAGGCCCGGGCGCAAGGCCTTCGAATCGTTGTCATACACCAGCTGCCCGGCGAACGTGGTGTCGCCCAGCGTGTAGTCGACGGAATTGACCACCATTTCCGCGTGGCCCGGGATCGAGGCGAGCAGCAGGGCCAGACAGGCAAGCAAGATTCGCATGGGATCTCTCCTGGGTGGGGGACCGGCATCATACCGCCTCATACCGTGCGCCAAGCATGTCGTGTCGGTGCAGGAAATCATGCACGGGTCGGGATGATTCAACCCGACGCTTTTTCGGAATCGCGTGTCGGGCTGAAGCCCGGCCTAAGACAACACTGATCAAGTCCTGCTTGTTCGGAGCCCATCTACAAATGAGCGCATGGCGGTTTGATTCCATTCATGGTTCGACAGGCTCACCACGAACGGAATCCACTGGATCTGCGTTGCCCTAAATGGCTGCTTCCCCAGCGAGGCCCGCCCTGCTCCCGATCGACTCGCAACGTTGCACGTTGGCATGCGTGCGCCGATTCCACTTTGTCGTTGGTTTCGTCGCGACTCACTTGCGTCATCCGAATTGCGATCAGGCGATGCCGAGGCCCTCGATCTGGCCAATCTGTTCGGCATCAAAGCCGCCGAGTTCGGCAAATGCACGGCCGCGTTCGGCGTAGTCATGGAACTGGTCGAAACTGGGTGCGCCGGGTGAGAGCAGGATCACGCCCGTGGAATTCATTTCCGAACGGGCGGCGATGACGGCATCGGCCAGGCTGCGGCAAACATGCAGGTGATAGTCGCCGCCACGCGCCTGCAACATCTTCGCCACGCGTTCACGACTTGCGCCATTGAGCACGATGGCCTGCGGCGGATGTTCGCGCACATGCCCGGCAAACACGCTCCAGTCGAGGCCGCGGTCATGTCCGCCAAGGATGAGACACACCGGCTGCCCGCCAACGCTGCGCAAGGCTTCGATGGCGGCCTGCGGCGTGGTGGCGATGCTGTCATCGATCCACCGGATGCCATTGCGCTCACCCAGGACTTGCAGGCGATGCGGCAAGGGACGGAATGAGGAGAGCGCCGCGGAAGCGGCAAAGGCATCTTCGCCCACGGCTTCAAGCGCCGCCAGCGCGGCACAGGCATTCAAGGCATTGTGCGGTCCGGACAGCGGCAGCGTGGCGAGATCGACGATGCGTGAATCGCCGCGCCAGATGGCCTGCGCATCCACGTGCCAACCTGCCTGCGTGCCAAAGACGATGCGATTCGCATGCGCGCTGGTTTGTTGCATCAGGTATTGCTGCGTGCCGTTCACCAGCAACTGACGCGCAACATCCGCCAGGGCCAGCTTGTCGGCAACATACCGCTCGCGGCTGCCATGCCAGTCGAGGTGTTCCTCCTCGATATTGGTGATCACCGCCAATTCGACACACTGCATCTGGCGGGTCTGGAAACTGGAAAGTTCGATCACCCACCACTCGGGTTGCATGGGCGCATCGACCAGTTCCAGCACCGGCATGCCGATGTTGCCGGCCAGTGCCGTGCGCCGACCCAATGCGCGCAGCAGGTGCGCGATCAGGGCACTGGTGGTGCTTTTGCCCTTGGTTCCGGTGACGGCAATCGCGCGCGCTTGCGGATGCTCGGCAGACCACAAGGCCGTTGCCGAGGTGAATCGCGTGCCGTTGTGCTGGGCCTCCAGCAACTCGGGCAGGTAGGCGCTGATGCCCGGCGACTTGATGATGACATCGAAGGCAGCAAGATCCGCCGCCGTCGGCTTGCGCGTGATGTAGCGATCAAGCGCGTTGCCGCTGCCGAGGAATTTCGCTTCGGCTTCACTGCAGAAGATGGCGAGTTCGATGTCGGGTATTCGTCGGCGCAGGACATCGTGGGCCGCATGGCCTTCCCGACCGAGACCCCAGATGGCCACGCGCCGGTTTTCCAGATCGGAAATGCGCACGGCTCAGCCAGCTTCCAGCAAGGCGACGAGCGGCAAGGGAACGTGGTGCCCGCCCGTCATGGTCAGCAAGGGCGGCAGGTCGAGTTCCTGCGCATCGAGCTGGCCCAGGATCTCGCGGTTGAAGCGCTCGACGATGGCATCTTCGCGCCACTCCGCACGCTTGGCGAGCAGCGCCATGGCAGCGCGGGATTCGCGCCCCTCGCCCACACATTCGAAAGGCTTGTGATCGCGATATTCGATCAGCGCATCGAAGCCGGCGGTTTGCGCGGGGTCATCCAGCAGGTTGCGGCCAAAGATCTTGAGCAGGCGCGGCTTGGGCACGAAGGGCGCCAGCGCAAGAAACACGAAATGGCATTTCGGACATTGCCCGCACCAGCGGTCCGACGGCTTTGGGCCGAGGATGCGGAAATTCCGGTTGCAACTGGAGAACACATCGTCGTAGTGGCTGCTGCGTGCAAAACGCGCGGCCACCGCCAGTTCCGACAAGGGTCGCAACAGGGAGTAGTAGTCGAGATCCGTTGCCACGCGCCGATGCAGTTCAGCGCGGAACGCCATCTCGAACGCCCAGCCCTTGCTCCATTGATGATTGACCTCGATGCCATCGTATTCCAGCGTTGCGCTGGACGCCGAGCGCTCGTTGGAAAACGCGACGGCATCGAATCCGTACAGCAATGCGGCGAGCACGAGGATGGCCGAGTTGATGGCGGTGACCGGGATGTGGCCATTCCACGCGCCGGCGCGGTTGTACTCGAACAGCAGCGGAGAAATCGCACGCCCGATATTGAGCATCGGCAGGTCGGTACGCTCGGCGCAGCTTTGGATCAAGGCCGAATTGCCGATCCACACCGCCGTCGCCGGGTCACCAGCACGCTTGAGCAGTTCCACGCTCACCAGTGAATCCTTGCCACCGCCGATCGGCACCAGGGTGCGGCGCGGCAAACCACACGCAGTCGCCGGCGCGGCGCTTGCACCGGGCTTTGCCGGAAAGCGGATGCGTTCGCGCAGGTCCAGCTTGTTGTGATAGGCAAATTCGCCGAGGCCATGCAGGTAAAGCGCATCCATGAAGCGCGCCGTTTGCTGATCGATGCCCGCACCCTCGATGCGGATTCCGGGCGGCACGCCTGCCTTGTAGTAGCTGACCCCGGCAATCAGGTGCAGCAATTGCAAGGCGTGGGCAAACGCCACCTCGCGCTCAGGTGCAAGCGCAGGCGCATCCAGAAAGCGAATCGTCTCGACCAGCTCCGGACCGTCATCGAAGGCATACACCAGTCTTGCCTCACCCGCTGCATACTCGTGGCGGATAAAGCGGAACAGCGAGGCCACGCGCGGATCAGACAGACTCACGTCCGAACTCCTTTTCCCGTTGGCGGCCAGCCCAGTGCGCGGCCAGAGCGGCCAACGGAACCGACAGCCAGCCAGCGAACATCATCGATGCAAACGCGAAGAAAATGGACTGCACGATCCATCCCGAAATACCAATCCCCTCACTCCACGCGTCCCATCCTGCAATAGTGGCCAGCGACAACGCCAGCAGCGGCCCATACAACAAGTGTGCACACAGCGCCATGAACACACCCGCGAGTGCCGCGCTTTGCTTGGCGCGGGCACGGCGCTGCACGAAACCCCAGAACGCCAGAACACCCGACTGCGTCGCGACCACCCCGGGAATGGCAAAAGTCAGCAGGTTCACCAGCCCGTCATGATCTGCGGACTTGCCGAGCCACAGCAGCCAGAGGGCGACCGGCAGCAGCGGCGTGATGAGGGCAATCACGTGCAGGCAGGCGCGCGCCGACATCACAGGCAAAACTCGCTGGCTGGCTCGCGCAGGTTGTAGCGCGAAGCCATCACCGCACCGTAGGCACCGGCTTCGGCAATCAGGATCACATCACCTTCCCGGCAAACCGGCAGGCGGCGGTTGCCACCCAGCACGTCGCCAGTCTCGCAGATCGGCCCCACCACCTGCACGAGTTCGTCTGCCACTTGCCCAAGCCGGGAGAGATTGACGATCTCGTGCCAGGCCTCGTACAGGGCCGGGCGAATCAGCGAATTCATGCCGGCATCAATGCCGACATAGCGCACCTCGCCCTTGCGCTTGGTCTGGGTGACCCGTGCCAGCAGCACACCGGCCTCGGCCACCAGAAACCGGCCCGGCTCCATCCACAACTGGAACTGCGGATAGGCCTGCTTCACTTCGGCAAGCGCGCTTGCCAGGGCGACAAGATCCAGCGGCTCGTCGCGCGGACGCGAAGGCACGCCCAGGCCGCCACCGATATCGAGAATCCCGATGCGATTGAACTGTTCGGCAAGGCTGGCGAGTTGCACATGCACGCTGCGCCAGTGCGCGGCATCGAGGATGCCGGAACCCAGGTGCGCGTGCAGACCGATGATGCGCGCACCGTGCCTGCGGGCGTGTTCACGAAAGGCCGCAATCTCATCGAGCGCAACACCGAACTTGGATTGCGCGCCACCCGTGCGCACCTTGTCGTGATGGCCGCGCCCAACGCCCAGGTCCACGCGCAGGAAGATGTCGCGACCGGCAAAGTCCTCGCCCCATTCGGTGATCGGATGCAGAGCATCAAGGGTGACAAGCACGCCGGCATGCAGCGCAGCACGATACTCCTCGCGCGGAGCAAAGTTGGGCGTGAACAGGATGCGTTCGGCTTGCAGATCGGGGATCGCGTTGCGCACGGCGGCAATCTCGTTCCACGACACGCACTCGAAAGCGAATCCTTCAGCGTGCACGGCCTTGAGGATTTGCGCATGCGGATTGGCCTTGAGCGCGTAATGCCAGCGGTCAACCGCCGGGATGGCCTTGAGCGCCTGCGCCTGCGCGCGCACCTGATCGAGGCTGTAGACGTAACGCGGGCTTGCCTCCTGCGCCAATTCCAGCAATCGCTCTCGCTGCCCGCGCCACCAGGCCGGCTGCCGACGCGTGGTTTGCACCTGCGCCAGTTCGCTCCAACTGGTTCCGAACACGCGACTGTCGGTGACACGCATGACATCGGCCTGGATCAACAGTGCATGCAGGCGCGGAATCAGCGCATCGACCACGCCTTCATCGACCACGAAGGTGAGGTTGAGATTGTTGGACGACTGCGAGATGAGGTGCACATCCAGGGCACCGAACTCGGCCAGAACCGCAGACAAGCGGTGCAGCATCGAGCGCATGCCGCGACCGACCAGGGTGATGGCGAGATCGGAAGAGCACACGTCTGAACTCCAGTCACATTACTC
>OBID01000857.1_pt1 | contig 11214 bp, 10 predicted proteins | sample 1519781 | NCBI WGS metagenome assembly OBID01 (sample SAMEA3991478, study PRJEB22521) | metagenome | biome: anthropogenic terrestrial biome; feature: sewage plant; material: sludge | place: Sweden | collected 2012-09-26
CAGTGCCGCGCGGCACGGAGAAGACGTTGCGCGTCCAGACATCGCGTACCAATTGTGCGGTAGTGATGTAGACCACCGAGGCGCGCGATTTCTCGAACAGTTCGATGGTGGCTTTCTCGTCCGCCGCCAGATCGCCACGCGCCGTCACAGTGCGTTCTGCCGCCTCGCGCGGACTGAACCAGGCCTCGATGGCGGGCAGGAACTGCCACAGCAGCATGAGCGTGGCAATACAGGCGGTGATGAAGAGCCAGCGCCGGACGAAGTGGTCCGGCGCGGGACGTTGGTACGGGTCGGGGTAGGCCATGAGAAGTCTCCTGTTGATAGGCAATCAGCGCCACAGCCCGCTCGGGCGCCAGCGCGGTGGGCGCGGCGTCACAGCGGATTCCGGCAAGAAATGGGGCGCGTGGAGTGGCAACGCTGATGCTGGCCCAGGCGCCAACGTCAGTAGGCGTGAGATGCGTTCTTGCGTGGCCGGATGCGTGCGCAACCAGGAGGGTTCGGGATTGCCCCATCCCGGCCACAGCCAGGCACGCCAGGAGCGGCTGACCCGCTCGATTTTCGCCAGCGCGGACGCCAGCCCCTGCGGGTCGCCCGTCAGTTCCGCCGCGAGGCGGTCAGCGTCGAACTCACGCACGCGAGACAAGCCGAGCTGTGCGAGCAGGGCCAGCTGGGGCGATGCGGCCAATAACAATAGACCAGGCCAATAGACCTCCGCCGCGCCAACCAGCAGCGCGGGCAGGCTCAGCAGGATCGCGATCTGTCCCATAAGGGCCAGTAGGCTCGTGAAGCGACTGACGGAATCCGCCAGCCCCATGACGCGCAGATCCTCACTGGCGATGTGCGCGATCTCGTGCGCGAGCACACCCGCCAGCTCGCGTGGGCTCAGGCGGCGCAGCAGGCCATCGGTGAGGGCGATCGATGCCTCCTGCTTCGATCCGGTGGCGAAGGCGTTGACGACGGCACTGGGCACATAGTGCGGCACCGGCGTGGCGGGCAAACCGGCACGGGCGGGCAGCTCGCGCAACAGGGCCCACATCTCGTGGGCTTCTTGCGGGTGCAAGGCCCGTACGCGGTACAGGCGCAAGCTCAGCGCCGACGCGGCTACCGGTTCCAGCAGCAACGCACCTGCAACGGCAAACAGCGCGAGCCACAGGCCGCTTTCCCCGAACAGCAGGCTTCCTGCGGCGGCTGCGATCCCGACCAGGGTCAGGACCAACAGTCCGGTCTGCAGGCGGTTGAGCCAGCGGTGTTGCAACAACGCCGCGCGCGGGTCACTGGGATGATGACGGGTCATGCTCAGATGTCTCGGCGGCGCGGTCGTCGCGCTCGCGCAGCAGCCAGTAAGTGGCACCAAGCGCCAGCGTGGCGCCTGCAAGCGCGGCGATCTTGCCAGGGCTCGCCTCGGGGTCGAGGATCACGAACTTGCGCGCCAGCGCGATCAGGCCGATGAGGATCACGGTCTTGACCTGGATGATGCTGTCCCGACGCAGCGCCACGCGCACGATGGAATGCTTGAACTCCATCGCGATCAAGAGCGTCATGATCATGCCGAACACACTCTGGAATACCTTGTGATCCAGGGGATTGAAGGCATCGAGAACCAGCAGCGTGAAGACGATGGAGATGAGCTGGAACAGCGACACCACGATGATGACGGCAATTACCGCCGACAGAACGAGGGCGACGACCTGCTCGAAGCGCTCGTATAAACTCATGATGGCCCATTGGTCACGGAAGACCTGAAATGGATTGCGGCCTGTTGACTTCATGCAGATGGACTCCCTGCGACATTGCCGCTGTCGAGACGGCGGCGCATCGCACTGATGTTTCGTTCGACGAGCTCGGCCGACATGCCAAGCGACGACATCACTTGTTCCGCCAGCCCAAGGCCTGCGGCAAAGGATTGCTGGTACACACGCACGTTGGGCATGGCGCGAAATGCATCGGCCGCGGTCGTACTTCTGCATGACACCCACAAGGTCAGCGCCGGACGGCGCTCGGCAATCGCCTGGGCGATGCGCAACGCTTGCTGGGCATGGGCGAACGTCAGCACCACCATGTGCGCATGCGTCAAGCCGGCAGCCAGCAAGGTATCGGGCCGACTGGCATCGCCATGGAACACCGGCGCGCCGGCGGCACGCGCGGCCTCGACCTTCTGCGCGTCCGCCTCCAGCAGCAGATGCGCCACGCCGGCGTGGCGAAGAATCTCGCTGACTGTCAGGCCAAGCTCGCCCGCGCCGCAAACGATGACATGGTCTCGATATCGCGCCGTCTGCGCGGCGATCTCGACTTCTTCAGCCTGGGGTGGCTGAATGACGCCGCCGGTGCGGCTCAAGAACCGGGCAAGTACATCGTGATGGCGGATCAGCAGCGGTGCCAAGGCCATGCTGAGCACCAGCGCGACCAGCATGGGTTGTACGACGGTCGCGGGAATCAGATGCTGCTGCAAGACCATGCCCAACAACAGCAGGGCGAACTCGCCGCCATGCCCCAACGCTATGCCCGTGCGCCAGGCATCGAGGGCGGACAGGCGCGTCGCCCGCAAGGCCAGGGTGTTGAGCCCGATCTTGACCGGTACCAGCACTGCCAGCCACGCGAACACCGCCAGTGGTGCCGAAAGAATCTGCGCTCCGTCCAACTGCAGGCCGATGGTCACGAAGAACACCCCCGACAACACATCGCGAAACGGTTTGAGGTGGCTTTCCATGTGGTGACGGAAGTCGCTCTCGCCCAGCACCATGCCGGCCAAAAACGCACCCAGGGCGGCGGATACGCCGACCGCGTGTGCAGCAGCGGCGGCAGCCACCACCACGCACAAGGAAACCAGCACGAAGGATTCTTCGTGGCCCTGCCGCGCCACCCAGCCCAGCAGGCCATGCAACAGACGACGGGAGGCGAGGGCCGCTGCCGCGAACAACATCAGCACGCCCAACACTTCGAGCAGCACGCTCTCGATCTTCGGCGACTCGCCGCGCGCCCAGATCGCCAGCAAGGCCAACAGGGGCACGCTGGCCAGATCCTGAAAGACCAGCACGGCGATGGCGCTGCGGCCATGGCGTGTGGTGAGTTCACCCTGGTCGGCCAACTGCCGGCTGACCAGCGCCGTGGAAGACATGGCCGCCGCAGCGCCGAGCAGCGCAGCGCTCTGAGCTGGCTGCCCCAACCCCATCAGCATCAGGGTCAGAGGTGCGGCCACAACGACCATCTGCAAACTGCCAGCCACCAGTACGGTCTTGCGAGTGAGCCAAAAGTGCCCGAGGGAGAATTCCAGTGCGACCATGAACAGCAGCAGCGCCACGCCCAGCTCGGACAGAAAATCAAGCGCTTCTCCCGGCGCGATCACGCCGGTGACTGAGGGGCCCAGTAAGGCGCCGGCGGCGAGGTAACCCAGCAAGGCGGGCACTCTGAGCGCAGCCGTCACCACGGCCGCCAGACTGCACGCCGCCAGCAGACTCAGCGTAACGCCCAGCAGGCCCTGCATCGGTCAGCGCCCAAGCTGTGCCGATACCCAGCGCACGATGTCCTGCGCGCCCAAGGCGCCGGCCTGACGCCCGATCTCCCGCCCACCCTGGAACAGGGCGAGCGTCGGAATGCTGCGGATGCCGAACTGCGCGGCCAGGTGGGGTTCTGCCTCGGTATTGACCTTGGCCAGCCTGACCCTGGGTTCGAGCTGGCGCGCCGCTTGCTGGAACTGCGGGGCCATCATCTTGCACGGCCCGCACCAAGGTGCCCAGAAATCGACCAACAGTGGCAGGTCGCTGCGCTCCACGTGGCGCGAGAACGTCGCCGTGGTCAACTCGATGGGTTCGCCCGTGAACAAGGGCTGCTGGCAGCGGCCGCAGTTGGGATGTTCCGATAGCTTCGCAGTCGGTACGCGGTTGATGGACTGGCAATGCGGACAGACGAGGTGAAGATCATTCTTCATGGTTCGCCTCCTTGGACCACAGTGAGGCTGCCGCGCTTCGGGTCACAGACAATGCCGACCAATCAACGCCTTGGAGCCAATCGTTCCCGTCTTTGCTTACTCCGGCCTCTTCCAAATGAGCAGCGATGAACGCTTCGGCCTGCATGAGCCACCTTTGGACAGTATCTTCCTTACTAGGAATCAGCAGGATTTCAGAGACGCTGCTGGCATCCAGCCCGTCCACACGGATAAGCAGAAAAATGCGCCGCCACAAACGCGGCATGTCCTTCAGCAGGTCGAATGCAAAAGCGAACTCGCTCGACCGATCAACTAGCTCCTCCTGTTCCGCGATCGTTGCGGCATCGGGATGCTGACTGTCAGCGATGATATCGGCCAGCCTGAGTGTGTCATCGGGCTGATAAAATTCGAAGACTTCCTCTTCCACCATGGCCTCGGCGACGTCCTGGGCATCCGCTTCGACCGGCGCGTCCAGAGAAACGAATTCGCCAAATTGCCGGCTGTTTGCCACTTCGTGATCCAGGACGGCGAACAGATGCTTCAAAAGACCGGTGTAAGCCTCTTTTTCCCCCGGCACGGATTGCCATTCCACCTCAGCTCGGACAATCGCTTCATCCACCACGTCGCGCAGCGTCGGATAATCGCGCGGTAAATCGCCGACGGCCCGCAGATAAGCCAGCTCACGCCTTGCGACAGCCTCAAGTTTCGACAGTAGAGGCATTCGGGTCGCCTCGGCCTCATGGGCGGCTGACGCGGGTTTTGCGGCAATCCGCACCTTGAGCTCGCGCAAGCGCTCGCGTCGTGCTTTGCGCTTGATTTGATCCTGAGCATGCAGTCGGTCAAAATGCTTCTTGGCCTGACGGAACAACGACTGTGCGAGCATCTGCGCGAGGGGCGTCAGCTCGTCATGTGATGCAGTAACGCTGACAATCTTTTTGCCGGGCAGGTGCATATAGCCACTGGCCAGAAATTGCCGCTTGATCTTGTCGCGATCAAGGACGATTTGAAGTCGCACTGAATCTTTAGTGTGTTTGTCGAGCAATGGCTTGAGGGCGTGCTCGATCACATTTCCCAAAGCTCTCTGCCAAGGTTCATGAAACTCTTTGTCGATAGCTCGATAGCTATATTGCATCTGCATGTATGACTCCTTTGATGTCATTTCTATGGAGGCACGAACCGAAAATGCTCATATCCATAGAATTTAGTTTGACCCGCTCTTATCCCTGGCGCGTTTTGCGAAGACGCCAACTCAAGAACAAAAGCGTGACACCATAGACTGCCGCATAGAAGCCCAACAGCCAGCCTGCGGCCAGGAATGACTCGACCGGACGGGAAAAAAATATCCACAAGACGATAGCGCCAAGGACAATCGAGAGCAGTCCACTGAAGGCAAGCCAGATTTCACCCTTGATTTCTTGACGCAGCCGAACGGCGGCGGATATCTCCAGCACACCGGTGAAAATCGCCCAGAACCCCACGCTAGCCCATAAAAAAGAAGCCATGACCATCGTGGCGACCCAAGGAGCAACCAGGACGACGACGCCGGTAAGTATGCCGACAATGCCGCTGAACAGCAGCCAGCCCCAGCGCTCTTTTTTCTGGATATGGCGCACCGCTGCAACCAAGTTGAACGCGCCATTGACCAAGGAAAATGCGCCGAACATGATGGTCATGGCCAACAGAGCCGATTGTGGCATCCAGAACGCAAGGGCTGCAAAAATCAATGCCAAGACACCGCGCAGCACAAAAAGCCACCAATTTTGGCTCAGCGAACACAGTGCTTTGGTGGGGTCATCCGCATTGGAATTAGCGATGGTGTCTGTGTTCATGCAATATCTCCTAAAGATCTATACAAAATAAAAAATCAAACACTCATGGGACAAGAGAGGGGGCGCTATGCGCCCCCTCTCCAGGGGTTTCAGAACAACTTGGACAGTTTTGCCTTGATTTCATCGAGCCAGCCTTTTCCGCCGCCTCCCCCAGCCGTCTTTTGCTTGACTTTCTTGAGTTCAGCATACAGGGGCTCAAAGTCCTTCTTCTTTCCATAGCCCAGCAGTTCTGCCATTTCCAACTGCTGCCGCGCTTCGTTCAATAATGTCTCCAGGCGCTCATTGGACGCTTCGCTCCGCTGACCATCTTCTACCAAGGTCTCGGCGCGCTTCAGGAGCAGCTTCGCACGCAGGACGGGCAGCGGAAGCACGCTGCGCTCCTCGACCAGCGTGCTGAGCGCTGACTGCAGCGCGGCTTTGGCTTCTTCGATCTTGCCCTGATCGATCAGCGGCACGACTGCCTTCACGGCTGCGGGATAGGACGCCAGAGGGATGTTGGTGACCGCGATCACGATTTCACTGGCCAGCAAAGCCAGCACGTGACGTGCCTGTTGCACCTCGCCATGTTTGAGGGCATCCAGCGCCTCGTCGGTCATCGCCTCAATGGTTTCCGTGTTGGCGAACAAGTCGTGCACGATGGTGCGCACATCAACGGGGGCCAGGGCGAGCGTGGGTTCGCGCGCAACGATCAGCTCCAGCTTTCCCGTCACTTCGGCCAGCGTTGCCAATGCGCGTGCAGCGTCCTTGCCGTCAAGTGCGGCCAGCGCTGATTTGGTCAGCGCCAAGGCCGAGACGGCCTCATCGAGGACTTGTTTACGTTTGTCTGCCGCCTGCGAGTCCGTTTCCTTCTGAACCTCAGGCTGTACCTCCGTGACGACTTCAGCCTTGGCCTCTGGACTGACAGGAAGGCTGCTTACCGCGGCCTGTTCGTTTATTTCTTTGTTCGTCGCATTGGGATTCGATGTTTGCTCATTCATGGTGATATGCCTCGTATGAGTTAGTGAAAATAGGCGAATCTATTGGGGCTGACTGCGAACATCGCGAGACTGACCGACCGAACAGTCGGCCCCTTCATCACCTCAAAACAGCTTTTGGAGGCGCGTCTTCAACTCGTCGAACCATCCCTTGCCGCTTTTGCCACCAGCCGACTTTTGCTCAATGGACTTCACCTGATCGAAGATGGGTTTGAAATCCGCCTTCTTGCCATAACCCAGGATCTGCGCCATCTCGATCTCCGTGCGCACGGACGACAGCAAGGTGCTGAGCTCCTCGTTCTGCTTGGCATCGCGCTTGTCGGTCTCGGCCAGCTTTTCAGCTTTTGCCATCGCGGCTTCAGCCCGTAGCACGGGCAGAGGAAAGGCGACCGAGGTCACCACCAGCGTGTTCAGTGCTCGGGCGAGTTCCGCCTTGGCGTCGTCGATCTTGCCGCTGTCGATGAGCCGTGCGGCCGACTTGATCGCTGCCGGGTACGTTGCCATCGGCAGGTTGTCGGTTTCGATCACGATTTCGCTGGCCAGATTGGCGACGATGGGCCGGGCCTTTTGCACCTCGCCATCACCCAACAACTCCCGAGACAACTTGACCGCTTTCTTCACCGATTCCACGTTGGCGTGGATATCGTGGGTGATGACGCGTACATCGACCGGCGCCAAAGCAAGTTTGGCGTCGCGTGCCAATACCAGTTCCAGCTTTCCGCTGGCCAGTTCCAGCGCAGCGAGCGCCTCCTTGGTCTTCTTTGCATCAAGGAGTGTCAAAGCCTCCTGGGTCTTGGTGAGCGCAGTGATGGCGTCTTGAGTGAGCTCGGCACGCTTTTTATCGGCTTCCCGGGCGGCCTTGTCATCTACCTGTGGCTCTGCCGCCTTGGATGCGGCAGAGGGTGCTGCAGCACCTGGGCTAGAACCTGCCGCCGATTGGGCCAGAGCCGGTCCGCTCAGTCCGACGACGACCGCCAGGGCAAGTGCGGAGAAGGTGTATTGTGGCTGTTTGATATTCATGATCTTGGGCTCCTAATTAAAGTTAGTTGACTGAGATTTCAATCTGTTTCGGTTTGGCTTGCTCGGCCTTGACAAGCCGCACTTCCAGCACGCCGTCTTTCATGGAAGCCGTCACCTTGGTCGGATCAACGTTGTCAGGCAAGACAAAGCTGCGCACAAAGCGGCCATACGCACGTTCGATGCGGTGGAACTTCTTGCCCTGCTCCTCTTTTTCCAGTTTGCGCTCGCCGCTGATGGTGAGCACGCCGTTTTCCGCGCTGACGCGCACGGCATCCTTGGGGACCTCCGGCAGATCCAGCTTGAGGAGGAATGCGTTCTCATCCTCGCTGATGTCCACCATTGGTGCCCAGTCCGCCGTGGTCATGGCTTCGTTGCCGGTACGGGCGCCCTGTCGCTGGGGTGTCCGTCCCAACATCGTCGCCAGGCGGTTTTGCAATTCATCCAGTTCCCGGAAGGGGTCCCACGGAGTCAATGCAGACATATCGGTTCTCCTTGAACAATGCCGGCGAATTGGATGACGCACCGAACAGAGCCGCCGGCTTACTCTGAATGGCACCTACTACTGTTTTCAGTTCCGAACAAGTCCTTGAGTCAATTGACGGATATCGCTTTCGTCGAGCGTTTCCCGCGCCAGCAGTTCGCGCGCACAACGCTCCAGCACCGCGCGGTTGGTGTCGAGGATCCGGTAGGCGCGCTCGAACACGCCCATCACGATGTCGCGGATGGCCTGATCGATGCGCGCCTGGGTCGAAGATCTTGTGCACGGGGTCGGTGCCGGGCAGCGCCAGCGCCACCAGCGCATGGCCCATCTCGTGATAGGCCACGGTTTCCCGCTCCTTGGGATTGAGCACTCGGTTCTTCTTCTCCAGGCCCGCCACGATGCGCTCGATGGCGGCGGTGAAATCCTGCAACTCCACGGCGGACGCTTTGCGCCGGGTCGCGGCCAGCGCGGCCTCGTTGACCAGGTTCGCGAGGTCTGCACCCGAAAAGCCCGTGGTCAGCGCAGCCACCTGTTCGAGATCGATATCCTGAGCCAGCGTCACCTTCTTGACGTGGACTTTCAGGATGTCCAGCCGTCCCTTCTTGTCGGGCCGGTCCACCAGCACCTGGCGGTCGAAGCGGCCGGCACGCAGCAGCGCCTGGTCGAGGATTTCGGGGCGGTTGGTGGCGGCGAGGATGATCAGCCCCACCGAGCTGTCGAAGCCGTCCATCTCGGTGAGCAGCTGGTTGAGCGTCTGCTCACGCTCGTCGTGGCCGCCGATGGGCCCGCCGACGCCGCGTGCACGGCCCAGCGCGTCGAGTTCATCGATGAAGATGATGGCCGGCGCCTGCCCGCGGGCCTGCTCGAACAGGTCGCGCACGCGCGCTGCACCCACGCCGACGAACATCTCGACGAACTCCGAGCCTGAGATGGAAAAGAACGGTACCCCGGCCTCGCCCGCCACGGCCTTGGCCAGCAGGGTCTTGCCCGTGCCGGGCGGGCCAACCAGCAACACACCTTTCGGGATGCGCGCGCCGAGGCGGCCGTAATCCTGCGGGTTCTTCAGGAAGTCGACGATTTCGACCAGCTCGGCCTTGGCCTCATCGACACCCGCGACATCGGCAAAGGTGACGCCGGTGTTCTTCTCCATGAACACCTTGGCGCGGCTCTTGCCGATGCTCAGGAAGCCGCCCATGCCCTGCTTCTCGGCGAAGCGGCGGAACAGGAAGAACCAGACGCCGAAGAAGGCCACCGCCGGCAGAATCCAGGAGAGCACATCACGTAGCCAGGTGCTTTCCACCACCCGCGCGTAAGGCACGTCGTACTTGGACAGCCGCTCGGCCAGGTCGGGTTCGACGCGAGTGGCCACGATGGTGGTCTTGCCCCGGCTGTCCGGCGATTTCAGGCGCCCGGTGACCGTGCGGTCCGACACCAGCACTTCGGCGACGCGCCCCTCGGCCAGCGCCTTCTCGAATTCGCTGTAGGGCACGGGCTCGACGGTCTTGGCCGCCTGCCAGTAGTTCTGCAGCGTCAGCAGCAACAGGCCGGCGACGATCCAGTAGCCAATGTTCCATTGATCTTTCTTTTCCATGGGCAATGTTCCTCGCAAGTCGTGCCGCTAGAGAATGGGGGTGAACAGACGGGCCACCCCGTCGCGCAAGCGGATGGCCAGCGGGCGGGCGCGCAACGCCATGGCCGATATCTCGTTCGATGCATCACGGGCGGCATCAAAAAGGGATTCCAGCCGCGTAGACAGCGCGGTGTCGTACACCTCCACATTGAACTCGAAGTTGAGGCGCAGGCTGCGCGCATCCCAATTGGCCGAACCCAGGCAGCACCACTGGCCGTCTATCAGCATCAGCTTGCTGTGGTCGAACGGGCCAGGCCGTTCGAAGATGCGTACACCGTGCTCCAGCACCTGCCAGTAGTGGGCGCGCGCGGCCCATTGCACCGTGGGATGGTCGCCGTTTGCGGGCGTCAGCACGTCGATACGCACGCCGCGCAACGCGGCCGTGCTCAGCGCCGCGATCATCGGCTGATCGGGCACGAAGTAAGGTGTCCAGATGCGCACCGAATGCTTCGCCGCGCTCAAAGCGCCCATGAAGGTCCAGCGCAGCCGGTCCAGGGCCTCATCGGGACCGGCCTCGATGCCGCGCGCCCAAGAGGTTCCTTGCTCATCAGCCGTTGCGGGCGGTTCGCCCCAGAAACCCTTGCTGAGCCGCTCGCCCGTGGTATCGCACCAATCATCGGTGAAGCACCGCATCAGATGCGCAACCACCGGCCCGCGCAGACGAAAGTGCAAATCGTGACAGGCCCGGCCCGGCGCATCGGGCCGCCAATACGGGCTGAAGATGTTCATGCCGCCGGTGAAACCCGTCTCGCCATCGATCACCAGCAGCTTGCGGTGATTGCGCAGATGCGCGGCATGCAGGCGCGCGGGAATCAACGTCGGGTTGAACGTCGCCGCCGGAACGCCGGCGCGCTGCAAGGCGCGGTAGGCGCTGCGGGGCGTCCAGCGGGCATACACGTCGTCGATCAGCACCCGCACTTGCACGCCGCGCTCATGAGCCCGGCGCAGCGCATCGACGAACTGCGCCCCGATGCCTTGGCTGTCGAAGATGTACGAAGCCAGCGCGACGCTGTGCCGCGCCGACTCGATGGCAGCGAGCATGGCCGGGTAGGCCTGCTCGCCATCGACGAGCGGCTCGATGCGGTTGCCGCCGGTCAGCGACTGGCCGGTGGCGCGTCCCACCAGGTGGGCCAGACCGGCAAGCGGCGGCGATACAGCCTCGGGCATCGTGGGCGAGAGGTCCTGCCGAACAGCAGGATCTGCCCCCGGGAAGAGCCGCCGCGCCCGCCGCTGGTAACGGTTGATGCCGAACAGCCCATACAGCAGCGAACCGCCCAGCGGCAACAAGGCGATCAGCAGTACCCACAGCGTGGCCGATCGAGGGTCACGCTTATCAGCTTCAGCGATTGGACGACGCA
>OBID01000858.1_pt1 | contig 11208 bp, 13 predicted proteins | sample 1519781 | NCBI WGS metagenome assembly OBID01 (sample SAMEA3991478, study PRJEB22521) | metagenome | biome: anthropogenic terrestrial biome; feature: sewage plant; material: sludge | place: Sweden | collected 2012-09-26
CTACACGACGCTCTTCCGATCTCCTGTCCCGTCCTTGTGGAAGAAGCCTGTTGCAGGCTGTATTTTAAGATAGCACATATTGCTGTCACTTTCATCATTGTGCATAAAATACCAAGGCTCAAATGCTTTTGTAAGTGTATCTCTTATTTGGGCATTTACAGGCATTAATGGATGACCGATATTATCAGCAATTCCGCTGAAGCTGTACATTCTTCTTGAATAGAGGGAAACATTTGAATTTCCCGCGATATCTCTTACTTTCTGTGATAAAGCATATGTAACAATATAAAAAGCATATCCGTCAAAATAAGTATCCACAAAACGAAGAGAAGGGATGTTGTTATCGCAGGTGGCAAGAGCAAACTGATAATCCTTAGAGAATAAATCGGTCATTACGTTAATTGCATTTTCAAAATCTGTCATTTTACTACACCTTCCGAAATTTTTATTTAAGATTAGTAATATTATACAACTATCCCTGCTAAAAGTAAATATTCAGCAGGGATTTTATTATGTATTAAATTATAAGATATCCAAGTGCAAGAAGAAGCTTAATGTCAGCACCATTCTTATAGAGAACATATATCAGTATCAGAATAAGCAGCTTTTCCTCGTCAATCTGAAAATTTTTCAGGAGCTTTCCTACACTTCCTGAAACATCTGTAAAAGCATGTTCACTCTTCTTGTTATCATTTGAAAAATTTTTAAACCTGTTGAAACCACCTAAGTTTGAACCGAACAGCTGTGCAAAGGGGTTTGAAGCATTTTGCCTGTTTTGCGCCGTTTGTTCAGGCTTTTTTTCCTCTTTTGGCTTTTCATTTTTTTCAGCAGCATTTTTGGAACCCTCTTGCTGATTTTTAATATTCTGATTATTATGAGGTTGTTGTTGAAAATCAGGACGGTTATTTTTCATAAAAAAATCATTGCCGGAATGGTTGTGTGGCTGTTCTTTATTCGGATTAGCCTCTATCTTCTTTTCTGGTGGCTTTTCAGGTGATTTTATGTAGCTGTCTGCTCTTTTCTGCATCTCACGCACACGCCTGATAGCCTCCTGCTGCATAGATTCAAATTCTTCCTTGTTGTTACAGGATGTCAAAAAGATCGCCTCCCAGAAGGCCGCTTTCCTTAATTAAAGGCCATATAGCAAGAAGCTTGAATACTTTTGTAACTCTGTCGATTTTAACCTGACTTTCATTTTTAAGTAATGGCTTTAAAGCATAAAGAAAATCAGTATTTTTATCCTTCTGGTTTGCCTGCTGAAGAAGTTTCTGTATTGCCATTAACTTTGACATATCAAAATTAAAATCGCCCGGCTTTTTATCGCTCTCATTACTATTTGAGCCGAACAAGGACGACAGATCAGGCATTTCCTCGCCGTTGCCCTGTCCGAGCATTTCAGCAAGCTTTTTAATCTGATTCATGCTTTCTTCATCATTGAGAACATCCTGAAGTCTGCTCATCATATCGTCCATTTTGTCACCTCAATACAGATAGTTTTATGATTGTTATTTACCTTGAAGTTTTTTCATAAGCTCCTGAGCTTCAGGAGAAGACATGATTTTCTGTGTAAGTTCTTTATTTGAAAGTGCTTCTTTAAGCTTCTGAGCATCGTTGTTGTTCATACCTTTTGTCAGATTGTTGATATCTCCACTCTGAAGATCTTTCTTTAATGATTCAGAAGAAGTACCCATTTTCTTGCTTACCAGATTAATGAGGGCATCCATACCTTTTGGGCTCATGTTCATAAAAATCCTCCTTTAAAATGAATTGCAATTACTTAAATATTATGATATAATTGCAAAAATTAGAATTGTACGAGGCGGTTACCTTGAGAATAATAGTAATATCAGATACACATAGGAACTTTGATGCTATGTATAAAATTTTTGAACGTAATAAGGATGCTGATTTGTTTATCTTCCTTGGTGATGGGGAAAGAGAACTTGAGGACGTAAAAATGTTATATCCGGATAAGAAAGTCCTCAGCGTCAGTGGAAACTGTGATTTTGCCTCAGATTCACCTTATGTAAGTATGACAATGCAAAGGGGTAAGAAGATTATTTTTCTTCACGGGCATACACATGGAGTTAAAGGTGGACCGGGAGGAGTCGTCGGTCTTGCAAGGGAGAACAAGGCTGATATCGTCCTTTTTGGTCACACGCATCAGAGATATTTCTCATATGAAGATGGTCTTTATGTTCTTAATCCCGGCAGTGCTGGGCAACCACGTGACGGGAAGAGGCCGTCTTATGCATTCATCGATATTACTGACGCGGGGATCGTCTGTAATCACGTTGATGTATAATATTAAAATATGCAATAGGTCTTAAAAATGTGAAAAAGGCATATAATCTTTTTTAAAAAAGATTATATGCCTGAATTTTTTTAATTAACTTTATATAAAAATGTATATTTAAAAAGTCAAATTTAAAAATTACTTAGCGTATTCAATCGCTCTGCTTTCACGGATAAGGTGGACCTTAATCTGTCCTGGGTAATCCATTTCGTCTTCAATTCGCTGTGCTATTTCCTTGGCAACAATAATCATCTTTTCGTCGTTGACCTGTTCAGGACAAATCATTATTCTGACCTCACGGCCTGCCTGAATAGCAAATGATTTTTCAACGCCTTCATAAGATGTACAGATTTCTTCAAGCTTCTGTAAACGCTTGATATAATTTTCGTAGTTTTCACTTCTTGCAGCAGGTCTTGCAGCTGAAATTGCGTCAGCAGCCTGTACAAGTGCGGCAACAACTGTTCTTGTTTCAACATCACCGTGGTGAGCTTCAATAGCGTGGATTACATCAGCATTTTCCTTGTATTTCTTACATACATCAACACCGATCTGAACGTGTGAGCCTTCAATTTCTGAAGATAAAGCCTTACCGATATCGTGGAGAAGTCCTGCACGTCTTGCAAGGTTTGCATCTACGCCAAGCTCGCTTGCCATAAGTCCTGCAAGGTGAGCAACCTCAATTGAGTGGTTAAGAACATTCTGACGGTAGCTTGTTCTGAAGCGTAAGCGTCCGATAAGTTTAACAAGTTCGTGATTGAGTCCGTGAACATTAGTTTCAAGAACTGCACGTTCACCTTCCTGCTTGATCTTAAGTTCAACTTCACGTTTTGACTTTTCAACCATTTCTTCAATGCGAGCTGGATGAATTCTTCCGTCTGCGATAAGTTTTTCAAGTGATAATCTTGCAATTTCACGTCTTACCTGATCAAAGCATGATAATGTGATTGCTTCAGGAGTATCGTCAATGATAAGATCAACACCAGTGAGTGTTTCAAGTGTTCTGATGTTACGGCCTTCACGTCCGATAATTCTTCCCTTCATTTCATCATTAGGGAGTGGAACAACGGAAACGGCATTTTCCTGAACCTGGTCAGCTGCACATCGTGCGATTGCAAGGCTGATATATTTTCTTGCCCTGTCTTCACATTCTTCTTTAAGCTGCTGATCGTAGTTTGCGATTTTAACGGCTTTTTCGTGAACAAGTTTTTCTTCAACAAGATGCAAAAGATGATCTTTTGCCTGCTCCATAGTAAATTCAGATATTCTTTCAAGAATATCAAGCTGACTCTTTTTAATTACTTCAGCTTCAGCTAATTTGTCTTCTGCAGTTTTATTTTTTTGTTGAAGGAGTTCTTCTTTACGTTCAATGTTATCAAGTTTCCTGTCAAGATTTTCTTCTTTTTGTTGGATACGTCGTTCTTGTCTTGACAACTCAATACGACGCTCTTTAATGTCTTTTTCTGCTTCGTTACGGCTCTTAATAATTTCTTCTTTAGCTTCAATCAAAGCTTCCTTCTTGGAGCTTTCAGCGTTCTTCTTAGCTTCCTCAAGAATACGTTCTGCTTCTTTTTCTGCTGAACCGATAGTAGCTTCGGCGTTCTTTATTCTATATGAAATACCACGCTTGAACTGGATGATTCCACTAACGGCGGCACCAATAATCAAAGAAACGACACATAGTATAATTACTATCTCAATTCCCATATTGTAACATTAAACCTCCTTTTCAAAATATAATTATATATTTTAACGATTAATTAAAATAATAATACCGCAATGCGATATAATACTATTTTATAATGAATACGTCTTTGTGTCAAGGAATTTTTAGTAAAATCGATAAAATTTTTAATAAAATCACGAAAATTCTTGACAGATTTGTCTGAAAGTGATAAAATCAATACCGATAACCATTAAATATTTCGTAAACCATTGATGAGGACACTATTTGTAATATTTCAATTCAGAGAGATTCTGTATTAGCTGAAATCAGAATTATTGGATAGCAATGAAGTACCGCCTTATGAGGGTGTGTGAAAACAAGCACAACGTTTTGCTCTATGTTACAGGGCAACAATTAAGGCACAGTTATGTGTGAAATTGGGTGGAACCACGATATTATCGTCCCTTTGGATATTATTTATCCTCAGGGGCGTTTTTTGTTTTATTTAGGAAGTGACATAATTGATTATTTCAGCTTGTGGTGATAACTGTACATTATGCCCGAGGTTTATGCCAAAAACAGAAAAAGAACTTTCAGAAACAGCGTTACTTTGGTACAAAATCGGATGCAGGGACAGAATTGTTTCGAATGATGAAATCAAATGCTATGGATGCAGACCTGAAAATGTCTGCACATACAAAATTGTTGAATGTACAAAGTCACGTGGAATAAGTAACTGCGGTGAATGTGATGAGTATCCATGCGATAGAATCATCAAGGCTTTTGACAGAACAGCAGACTTTGAAGCAAGATGTCGTGCAATCTGCTCAGAAGATGAATATGAATTATTGAAGGATTCTGCCTTCTGCAAGCAGGATAACCTTGATCGCATAAAAAATCAGCAGAACAGATAAGAGGAACATAAGGAGGGTATATGGTAGAACAAATTATTACAGTAAAGGATTACCTTACAAAATCAAAGCTCCCTGCGAGTGATTATGTAATAAATCCTTATGTGGGATGTCCTCACGGCTGCAGATATTGTTATGCAAGCTTTATGAAGCGTTTTACAGGGCATACTGAACCCTGGGGAGATTTTATCGACATAAAGCTTTGTGATAAGAAAATCAATACAAAGCTATTGGAAGGCAAAACGCTTTTCCTTTCATCAGTCACTGATTGCTATAATCAGTATGAGGAAAAATACAAGCTCACCAGAAGCATTCTTGAACAGCTTAAGGACATTGATTGTACCGTTGGAATTTCCACAAAATCAAAACTGATAACAAGAGATGTTGACTTGCTCAAGCAATTTAAAAAACTCACAGTATCAATGTCAATAAACACTCTTGATGAAAGCTTCAGGAATGATATGGACAATGCAAGCACTATTGCCGAGCGCCTTGACACCTTAAAAACCCTTCACGAGAATGGAATTTATACTGTTCTCTTTATGTCGCCGATGTTCCCGTATATCACTGACTTTAAGGCTATTATAGAACGCTCAAAGGATTTCATTGATGAATATTGGCTTGAAAACCTTAATCTTCGTGGCGATTATAAAGCAACAATAATGAATTATATTCAGCAGAATTATTTAGAGTTATATGACGAGTACAAGGAAATTTACAATAAGAACAACAAGCAATACTGGATAAGACTTTCACAGGAAATTAAAGAGTATTGTGAGAGCAACAATATCAATTATAAAAATTATTTTTATCACGAGGAGCTCGTAAGAGAAAAAGCAAATAGCAATAAGTAAAAAATATTGTTAAATATACAAATAGTATTATAGAAGGAGAAAATTATGATTAAGTTAACACTAAAAGACAGTAGCGTCAGAGAAATTGAAAATGCTATGCCAGCAGCAGAAGTTGTAAAAGGCATAGGAATGGGGCTTTATAAGGCAGCTTGTGCTGTAAAGCTTGACGGAAAGGTCTGCGACCTTCGCACAGCAATCGAAAATGACTGCACATTTGAAGTTCTTACATTTGATGACAAGGACGGAAAACATACATTCAGGCATTCAGCAGCACACTTGCTTGCACAGGCAGTAAAGGCACTTTACCCTGATGCAAAGCTTGCAACAGGTCCTGCAACTGACACAGGTTTCTTCTATGACTTCAATGTAGAAAAGCCATTTACATCAGATGATCTTGAAAAGATTGAAAAGAAGATGAAAGAGCTCACAAAAGAAGGTCTTGGAATTGAACGTTTTGAGCTTTCCCCAGAAGAAGCAATAAAGCTTATGACAGAACGTAACGAGCCGTTGAAGATTGAACTTATTAATAAGCACGTTTCACAGGGCGATAAACTTTCATTCTATAAGCAGGGCGATTTTGTTGACCTTTGTGCCGGCCCACACCTTATGTCAATGTCACCAATCAAGGCATTCAAACTCACAGCCTGCACAGGTGCTTACTGGATGGGCAATGCAGAAGGCCCACAGCTTTCAAGAATTTACGGAACAGCATTCCCTAAAGCAAGTGAGCTTGAGGAATATTTAAAGGCTGTTGAAGAGGCAAAGCTCCGTGACCACAATAAGATAGGCAGAGAACTTGAATTCTTCACAACAGTTGATTATATCGGACAGGGACTCCCTATTATGCTACCTAAGGGTGCAAGAGTAATTCAGCTTCTCCAGAGATGGGTTGAAGATGAAGAGCAGAAGAGAGGTTACCTCCTCACAAAGACACCGTTTATGGCTAAGAGAGATTTATATAAAATTTCAGGTCACTGGGATCATTATCGTGAGGGAATGTTCATTCTCGGCGATCCTGATGATGAAACAAAAGAATGCTATGCTCTTCGTCCAATGACATGCCCATTCCAGTATCAGGTGTTCCTAAACCGTCAGCGTTCATATCGTGATCTTCCAATGCGTCTTGGCGAAACATCAACACTTTTCAGAAATGAAGACAGCGGTGAAATGCACGGACTTATCCGTGTCCGTCAGTTCACAATTTCTGAAGGACATCTTGTTCTCCGTCCTGATCAGCTTGAAGAAGAATTCAGAGGATGCCTTGACCTTGCAAACTATATCCTTGACACATTAGGAATGAGAGATGACGTAACATACCGCTTCTCACAGTGGGATCCAGACAATACAGCAAAATATGAAGGTACAGCAGAACAGTGGGATGAAGCACAGGGCGTTATGAAGAAGATTCTTGACCATATCGGTCTTGATTATGAAATCGGTATTGATGAGGCTGCTTTCTATGGACCAAAGCTTGATATCCAGATGAAGAATGTTCACGGAAAAGAAGATACAATCGTAACAATTCAGATTGATATGCTCCTTGCTAAGAAATTCGGTATGGAATATATCGACGCAGATGGTTCAAGAAAAATTCCTTACATCATCCACAGAACATCACTTGGCTGCTATGAGAGAACACTTGCATTGCTCATTGAAAAATATGCAGGTGCATTGCCGTTATGGTTATCATCAACACAGGTTGAAATTATGCCGATATCTGACGCTCAGCTTGAATATGCAACAACCCTTTACAACAAGCTTGATACTGCTGGAATACGTGCACATATTGATAACAGAAATGAAAAGATAGGCTATAAGATTCGTCAGGCTCAGCTTGAAAAGGTTCCTTATATGCTTGTAATCGGTGATAAGGAAATTGAATCAGGTGCTGTTGCAGTACGTTCAAGAAAAACAGGTGAAACAGAAGTCATGTCTGCTGATGAGCTTGTATCGAAGCTTCTTATAGAAATCGCAACAAAAGCATTATAATAGTAATTTATCAGGGCGGGAAAATTCCCGCCCTTTTTATTTTTCTCGAAAAAGAAATTTTTTTGCAAAAAGGGAATAACTTATGTTGAAAGACAAAGGTTATTGTGATATTATTTAATATAGTAACTTAATCTTTCGGAGGAAACATGAAAAAATCCTTTATATATATATTGATTTTAGCAACAATTCTCTCAACAGGCTGTTCAAGAGTCGGTAAAAAAATGCCCGACGGTGACGTAATTATAAATGACAGTTCGTCGACAAATGAGTCTGAAGTGACAACAATTGATGAAATTCAGCCTGATGTCCCACCAATTGAAAGCGTTTCCTTTTCACAGAAAATAGAAGCTGAGCTTGGACAATTAAGTGGCGACCTGAAGCGTAGTCAGGTGAGAAAAGGCTACTCCGGAACAGGATATGTAACCAGCTTCACAACAAAGGCTGAAAACAGCTTTGGTCTTGAGGTAACTGTGCCATCAAACCAGCATTATAATATTACTCTTGTTTTAGCTTCGGATAAAAAGGAAAACAACATTCTTACTGTCAACGGAAAGGATGTTTCTGAATTTGTAACATCGGGCAAACAGGGTTATAATAAAATCACAATAAGCAGTGTGTTTATTCCAAAGGGAAAAGCCATAATAGGCATACATGAGGTTACTGGTGGAATTGACCTTGATTATATCAGTATTTCAAACAGTCAGGAAGTCAAGCAGAGTGACGTTATCCCTGACAGTGTACCGATAAACAAGTCAGCAGATATTAAGACAAAGAACACAATGCTTTTTCTTGCTGATAATTATAATAAAAACGTTATAAGCGGGCAGTATGCAACAATGGGTTCTAATGCTGAGCCTGAGCTTATTTATAAAACAACAGGGAAATATCCTGCTATGCGACTTGGTGATATGAGAACATACACTTCAAATAGCATCCGCAATGTCCATGAAGTTGAGGAAGCTATAAAGTGGTCGCAAAAAGGCGGACTTGTCAGCTATGTCTGGTATTGGGAAGCCCCTATGAATGAATCTTCCTGCTTTTCAAAAGAAACTAAATTTGACCTCAAAAAAGCTGTCTCAAAGGTTAATATAGCACAGCTTTCAATTGAAGACATTGAAAAGCTTCACGACAAGGGCGAAATATCAAGCGAATGTGTTGCATTGGTCAAGGACATTGATACAGTGTCAAAGCAACTTGCAACATTGCAGGAAAACGGCGTTGCTGTTTTGTGGAGGCCTCTGCACGAGGCAAGCGGTGGCTGGTTCTGGTGGGGTTCTGCCGGTAATGAATCATATCAGTGGTTATGGAAGCTTATGTATGAACGTCAGACCTATTACCACAAACTTAACAATCTGATCTGGGTATGGAACTGTCACGATGCATCGTGGTATGTCGGCAACGACAAATGCGATATAATCTCCGCTGACATTTATACGGGTACACATATCTCATCAAGTCAGGTAAAGACATATCTTGATTTTACTAAAATATCTTCAACAAAAATGATAGCACTTTCTGAATGTGATACTCCACCTGAAATTAACTATATGCTAAGGGATAAGGCGATGTGGTCGTGGTTCGGCGTATGGTCTGGGGAATATCTTATGGGTCAGTACGGTGAACTGTCAGAAAAATACACGCCGAAGGATCTACTTATCAAAACATATAACCATAAAAATGTTATAACTCTTGAGAAATTACCGGATTTAAATGTATGGGTAAACTGATTTCAAAATTTTTTCAGATAAGAAGAGTTTTAAAGCTTTGTCCGTTTTTAATGTTGACACTATTATTAATGCTTTCAATAATTTTTATTGCTGGTGACAGGTACGGATATAAATTTTATCCGAATGATGAACAAAAACTTGCAATGATAATTATTGGAATAACAGTTGTACTTTCTCTGATAAGCATTTTATCAATGACGTTCAGGGCAAGTATAAAAACTTATTCCTCCTCTGTTCTGCCACTCTTTGCATTGGCATTCAGCTTTTGTGTTTATCTTGGCACCAACATAACAAAAGATACATTTCTGCTTATGTGTGGAGCAGTCACAGGCTGTTCATTCTTCGTATGTGTCTTTTGCGGAAGAAAAGGATTTATAAAACAGCTTATTATTCTTATCACTATTATTGCAGTAGCGGGAATAGGCTTTCTTAAATACAGCAATAAAGAAATTATTATTGATAAAATCAATATCAGTAAGGTTGAATATCTTGTTGTTTCAGCGGATAATAAGACGCAGGTATCTGTTATTAAAAACAGCAATGGTGAATACAGTGTTTATTCCAATGACACAGCAAGGAACATTGACGCTTTCATTGGTGAAATGAAAAAGGTCAGAAGTAATCTTATCTGCAACAGTGACACAAAGCCACAGGTTGATTTTAAATCAGAAGATATTTTAATAGTAAATAGCAAAGAATATGAAATAAAGAGAGGGTGACCTCGCTTTTATTAAAAACAAAAAGGACTGCTTTTGCAGTCCTTAATTATTTTCAACATATAAAATCGGATAACCAATCATATAAGGCTTGACGATTTCCGGATATTTATCAGCCATTTCAAAAATTATCGGTGAAATTTTCTTCGCACATTCGACAAGCTCCTTAAGGCTTTTCTCATAAAGAGACGGACAGACTGGCGAAATTGAAATAACACGCTTTGAATTGAAATCCATAACCCTGAAAGGCCATATCTGACAGTCAAAAGGCTTGTTTATACCAAGCTTACATCCCTCTTTGCTTAATAGTGTGCAGTAATATAAATCTTCATTCTCTTCACGTTTAAGCTTGAGGAGCTTGCACTTCCCTTTTGGTATAAATTCCTGTTGCGGTAAAACCTCTGAAGTTATTTTTTCTTCAACCTCAGGAGTAATAACAGGAGCTTCCCACAAATCATAGCTGTCAAATTCACAGCATATTCTGCACTCAGCACATTGAGACCTTGAAAGAATGCTTGTAAGCATAGTGTCACCTTCTAAAAAATATATATTTTTAGGATAACACAAAATCGCTCAATGTCAAGGAATAAACGCTATTTTATAAAATAATATATAATTCCATAAATTACTGATGCAAGTGTTCCATATAGAATTACAGGGCCGGCAATAGCGAATATTTTTGCACCAAGACCAAGAATAAGCCCTTCACTTTTGAACTCGATAGCAGGTGAAACTACTGCGTTTGCAAAGCCTGTGATAGGAACCAAGGTTCCTGCACCGCCGTGTTTTGCTATCTTTTCATAAAGTTTTAAGCCAGTCAATAAAGCAGAAAGAAAAACAAGTGTAGCAGAAGTCAGTAGAGCTGCATTTTTCTCACTCATATCCATACTTTTATACCAGTCGAGGAGAAGCTGCCCTATTCCGCATATAAGTCCACCAATAACAAAAGCTTTAGGGATGTTTATCCATGATTTTGATGGAGGCGAAGCCTTTTTTATCATTTCTGAATATTGTTGCTGATTTACTTTCATATTATCACAACCTTTTTAAGC
>OBID01000860.1_pt1 | contig 11190 bp, 8 predicted proteins | sample 1519781 | NCBI WGS metagenome assembly OBID01 (sample SAMEA3991478, study PRJEB22521) | metagenome | biome: anthropogenic terrestrial biome; feature: sewage plant; material: sludge | place: Sweden | collected 2012-09-26
GGTTATCAACTAATGCAAACATTCAAAAAACAATGGATCTATATGCGAAGTGTCAATATCTTGATGAAATTACAGGTGGTAAAGGAATTGTATTTGCCACAGGAACTCCTGTAAGCAATTCAATTTCTGAAATTTATACCATGATGAGATATTTACAGTCGAATTTGCTTGAAAGAAACGGAATGAATTATTTTGATGCCTGGGCAGCAAACTTTGCTGAAACAATTACAGAAAGTCAGCTTATGCCTGAAGGTGGTGGTTATCAGATGAAAACAAGATTTGCGAAGTTTACAAATATGCCGGAATTGATGGCTATGTTTAAAGACGCCGCAGATATAAAAACAGCCGATATGCTTAATCTGAAAGTACCGGAGTGCATAGAAACTACAGTCATTTCAAAGCCGACAGAGATGCAAAAGTCAATGATAGAGCATCTTGCAGAAAGGGCAGCAGCTATACGAAACGGTAGTATTGATAGAAAAGTTGATAATATGCCTATGGTTACAAACGACGGCAGAAAGATAGGCTTGGATGCACGTTTGATGAATCCGGATATTCCTGACGAACCGGGAACGAAAATAAATATATGCGTAGATAACGTATATGAAATATGGAAGGATACATCTGATAAAAAATCAACACAGCTGATTTTTTCAGACCTTGGTGTACCTCATGATGATGGGGGATTTAATATATATTCTGATATTAAATCAAAGCTTATTTCCAAAGGTGTGCCGGAGAATGAAATAAAGTTTATACATGATGCAAAAAATGAAGCCGAAAAGGATAAACTATTTTCTGATGTAAGAGCCGGAAATGTAAGAGTATTGATTGGTTCAACCCAGAAAATGGGAGCAGGGACAAATGTGCAGGATAAAATGATTGCAATGCATAATATTGATGCACCGTGGAAGCCTTCAGATTTTGCCCAGCGACGCGGACGTATTGTAAGACAGGGAAATACAAATGAAAAGGTTAAGGTATTTAAGTATATTACGGAAAGTACGTTCGACTCTTACCTGTATCAAACTTTAGAAAATAAGCAGAAATATATTTCACAGATAATGACTAGTAAGTCACCGGTACGTTCATGTCAGGATGTTGATGAGGTAACGCTTTCATATGCAGAGGTAAAGGCACTTGCAACCGGTGATCCTACGATAAAAGAGAGAATGGATCTGGAGGTTGATATTTCAAAACTTAAAATGCTAAAGGCTAATCATCAGAATTCACAATATAAGCTTGAAGAAAAGATATTAAAACACTATCCTAGGACAATAGCAGAACTGGAAAGCAAAATAGCTGCCATGAAAGAGGACGTTAAGTATGTATCCGGATTACAGCCGGACAAGCTTGATGCTGACGGTAACAAGATATTCGGGGGAGTTACGGTTCAGGGGAAGTTTATATCTGACAAAAAGGAAGCCGGTGAAAGACTGAAGGCTGCAATAACGGCTTCAGCGGTAGGCTGCAATCATCAATCTGAAATAGGGGAGTATAAAGGATTTAAGCTTACATCCGGGTTTGATATTTTAAATAATAAGTTTATAGGATATATGACTTTAAATGCGCAACACAGAATTGAATTTGGTGAATCCAGCGGAGGAAACTTTACAAGAATGGAAAATGTGATTGCTAATATTGAAAAGGAAAAAGATAATCTGACAGAGAAATTGAGTAGTATCAGGTATGAACTTGAAGAGTCAAAGAAGGAAATAGGTAAAGAATTTCCTCATGAAAAAGAACTTGTGGAGAAAACGGCACGTCTTGAGGAACTTACAAAAATTCTTGATGCCGGTGTTCAAAGTGAGAATAAGCATATTGATGAGCCTTATTTTGTTGAGGTTACTGCTGAACAGATTGAGATATTTGAGGAGAAAGGAATTTATTATGAGAAGTCGAATGATGACAGTGATGAGAATATCGTTATAAAAATTGATAAGGCTGATAAGGAGAGGGCGGATGAGGTGATAAACGGTAGTTTTCAGATGATGAGAAAATAAAAAATGTGCTATTATAGCACAAAGTTAAATAATGTAAAATCTATCAAAATGAAAGTAATAAAAACATTTCATTTTGATAGATTTATTTTAAAACGAAAGGAGAGTGTATAATAAAGTACGTAAGTATTTTCAACTAATAACTTACACACTTTATTATACACTCTCAAAAAAAATATCCTGCAAAACTTTCATTAAAGCTCTACAGGATATTTTCAATTGATGAAGGAATTTTACCGTTTAAAGAATCATCGAATATTATCTCATTGAACTGATACCTTCGTTTATTGATATGTAACCAATAATATTACAATGAACATTTCGGACTCATTTGCCTATCAAAAATTCGAAGAACAGTTGTTCCATAATTATTATATTTTTGCATTAGCAGTAAAAAACACATCAATATCTTCTGCCTCAAAGCAAGCCTTTTCCATAATTAGCTTTTCAGCGTAAAGTTTCAATCCTCCTATACACTTGTAAAGAATCATTTCTTCAATATTCAAAAAAGCTTGTTTATCCCTAAGATAAGTGCTTATTAGCTCAAGTTCTGTATTACTTTTAATCTGAAATTTTTTTCTATTTTGAATATAGATTCCGAAAGTTCATTTATTTTTTGAATAAACTTTACACATGATTAATCTCCTAAGTTATATGATGTTCCATTCATAAACGTAACTATTTCCATTAAATTTTTGTCATCAACGTCAGAAATTTGTTCAGGCTTTATTATATCCATAATGTTCGTTCTGAATGTTATACTATGTTCATCTCTTTTGGTTAAGTAATTTCTAACTAACATTTTTGTTCCATCATCACCGCCACTAGCCATTAGATTCCTGTACAATATAGAAAGATATACATAAGTATTTTCAATTTATGAATAAAATTACTAAACAATCAGTGCAATATCATTGATAGTTTACCAGTTTCATGTTACAATATTATTATATTTTTATTTAGGGAGAAGTATAATAATGACTATAAACGAAAACAGCAAAGACCTTTTAAGTGTCCTCTGGGCAGGTGCAGACATACTGCGTAGCAAAATGGATGCAAATGAATATAAAAATTACCTGCTGGGAATAGTATTCTATAAATACCTTTCAGATACTTTCCTTACACATGTCTATGATCTGATAAACAATGAAAAGCCTGAAAATATGATCGCAGCACAAAAATCATATGAGGAAATCTGCAACACAGAGGATGCAGATGAGCTTTTGGAGGACATCAAGGAAAGCTATCACTATACTATTGTGCCTGAGCTTACATATACAAAGCTTGCAGAAAAGGCAAATAACAATGCGTTTCAGCGTGAAGATTTACAGAAGGCTTTTAATAACATTGAGCAGTCTGACAGAATATTTGCAAATCTGTTTGCTGATATAGATCTTTACTCAACAAGACTCGGTACAGGTGAGCAGAAGCAGTCAGCTACTATTTCCGAACTTATAAAGACTATCAATACGGCTGATCTTTTAAACCATGAGGGTGATGTTCTTGGTGATGCCTATGAATATCTTATCGGACAGTTTGCAAGTGAAACAGGCAAAAAAGCCGGAGAATTCTACACTCCTCAGGAAGTATCACAGATTCTCACAAGAATTGCAGTTCAAGGTCAGGAAGATAAACAGGGATTGCTTGTATATGATCCATGCTGCGGTTCAGGATCATTGCTTTTAAATGCAAAGAGATACTCTAATAAGCCTGACTACATCAAATATTTTGGTCAGGAAAATTCCACAACAACATATAACCTTGCAAGAATGAATATGTTTCTTCATGGTGTTGATCCGGAAAACCAGATACTCCGAAACGCTGACACTCTGGATGCTGACTGGCCTACAGATGAGGAAACTGATTTTGATATGGTGCTTATGAACCCTCCGTATTCAGCAAACTGGTCAGCTGCTCAGGGCTTTTTAAATGATTCCCGTTTTTCTGATTATGGCGTACTTGCTCCGAAATCAAAGGCAGATTATGCATTTTTGCTTCATGGCTTCTATCATCTGAAAAACACAGGTACAATGGCGATTATTCTTCCGCATGGTGTACTGTTCAGAGGAGCAGCAGAGGGCAAAATAAGACAGAAGCTTATAGACAGTGGTAAAATTTATGCGGTTATCGGCTTACCTTCAAACCTTTTCTATAACACATCTATTCCGACAACTATTATTGCACTTAAAAAGAATCGTGACGACAGAGATATTCTTTTCATCGATGCTTCAAAGCAGTTTGAAAAAGGAAAGAATCAGAATAAAATGAGTCAGGAACATATCGACCATATTATTAAGCTGTATACTGACCGCAAGCCTGTTGATAAAGAGGCTTATCTTGCACGCTATGATGAAATAAAGAGCAATGACTATAATCTTAATATACCTCGCTATGTGGATACATTTGAACAGGAGGAAGAAATCAGTCTTGCTGATGTTGCAAATGAATTGCTTAAAGAGGATAAGGAAATACAGAATGTACAAAACGAACTTCTTTCGCAGTTTTCGGAGCTTACCACTGATAATGAGCAGTCGCAGATAGAGTTAGCCGCATTGATAAAAGCTTTGTCTTTGGAGGATTGATATGTCGATAGTATTATATCATGGCAGTCAACAAATAGTTGAGCAGCCGGAAATCAGAATTGCTAAATATAACAAGGATTTTTATTTCGGGTTTTATTGCACAGTAATAAAAGAACAGGCTGTAAAGTGGGCAACACGATATCCTATGACAGGATATATCAGTGAATACGTTTATACAGAAAATTCTGATGTGAGCATAAAAAGATTTGATATAATGACAGAAGAATGGCTTGATTTTATCTCAGATTGCAGGCTTGGTAAATCTCATAACTTTGATATTGTTGAAGGACCTATGGCAAATGATACAATATTCAATTATGTACAGGATTTTGTTGACGGCAAAATATCAAGAGAAGCGTTTTGGGAACTAGCTAAGTTTAAAAAGCCTACTCATCAAATCAGCTTTCATACTGCTAAAGCCCTGACGACGCTCAGTTTTTTGAAAGGATATGAAGTAAATGGAGATTAACAGCAGCGATTTATTCTTTACCTGTAGTCTGATTGAATATATCGGCAGAGAAAAAAAACTGAAGCGTTCGGCTGTGGTTGATAAAATCACAAAAGAGAAGCTTGCTCACATATATAAAAAGGCTGATATTCTGCATTGCGAACCAATCTCAAAAACAGCCGATGTATTTGCAGAGCTTTGTAATATAACTGACGGAAGTTACGATAACGTAGCAGATTGCAAATACAACGTGCCTGATTACTGGGATATCGGTAAAGTTTACGCACGACTGATTGCCGATGTGTGCGATGATGACATAATTGAAACACTTGTTAATGTTTATCACTCTGTTTTCAGTGATGCTATATCAAACTATAACAGCGATTTTTATTATCAATCAAGGGATTATATAAAAGAGTGCTATAAGGCAGGTGAAATATTATGACGAAAAATATTAAAAAGCCCGCAGTCAGATTCAAAGAATTTACTGACGCTTGGGAACAGCGTGAGTTGGGGGAACATCTGATAAAGAACAACGAGCGAAATAAAGAATTAACAATATCAAATGTTGAAAGTGTTTCAAACAAAAAAGGATTTGTGAAGCAAACAGAACAATTTGAAGATTATTCAGTCGCTTCGAGCGATTTATCTAATTACTATATAATTAGAGAAAATATGTTTGCATACAACCCTTCAAGAATAAATGTTGGCTCAATTGCTTATAAAGAAAAAGGTGATGATATAGCTGTTGTTTCGCCTTTATATGTTTCTTTTGCTACAAAAAATATTGATGATAAATATTTATGGTATTGGTTTAAGACAAGCAGTTTTGAACAACAAAGACAGGTTTCATCCGAAGGTGGAGTTAGAGATACACTTTCCTTTGATAAGGTTAATTCAATGCAAATTGCATTACCGAGCGTTGCCGAGCAACAACAAATTGGCTCATACTTCCGCAACCTCGACAACCTTATCACCCTTCATCAGCGTAAGTTGGAAACTCTGAAAAAATTGAAAAAATCCATGCTTCAAAAAATGTTCCCACAAAACGATAAATCGGTTCCGGAGTTTCGCTTTGAGGGATTTACTGACGCTTGGGAACAGCGTGAGTTGGGGGAAGTATCTCAATTCGCCAAAGGCTTTGGATACTCAAAAAATGATTTGAGAGAAAATGGAACGCCGATAATTTTATATGGTAGACTATACACCAAGTACGAAACAATTATTGATGATGTAGATACATTTGTTGAGCAGAAAGCTAATTCAATATATAGTACTGGTGAAGAGGTTATTGTTCCTGCTTCAGGAGAAACCGCAGAAGATATTGCAAGAGCCTCAGCGGTCGGTAAATCGGGCTTTATCTTAGGCGGTGACTTAAATATTATTTATCCTATTAAGCAGATAGATACTGTGTTTTTAGCACTTTCAATTTCTAACGGCGAACAGCAAAAATCTTTATCAAAAAAAGCGCAGGGCAAATCGGTTGTACATTTACATAATTCAGATTTAAAAGAAGTTTCACTCCTGTATCCTTGTAATGCCGAACAACAAAAAATCGGCACATTTTTTCGCAACCTCGACACCCTTATCACCCTTCATCAGCGTAAGTTGGAAACTCTGAAAAAATTGAAAAAATCCATGCTTCAAAAAATGTTTGTATAAGAAAGGATGACTGAAATGGCACTTGAAAACTTATTAGGCATTACAGATTCCGCCGAGCTTGCAAGGGTTGAAGAAAAAATCAGCAAAAAGAAAGCTGCGGAAATGTTTGAAAGCGGTTTTCTTGACAAACTTAAAGCCGGAAAGTATAATTCACTTGCGGAAATCCATAAATATCTTTTTTCGGAGATTTACGAATTCGCCCGCAAGCTTCGCACGGTCAATATTGCAAAGAGCAATTTCAGATTTGTGCCCGTTATGTATCTTGAAACCGCTTTGCAGAACATAGACAATATGCCACAGTCAACTTTTGACGAGATTATCGAAAAATACGTCGAAATGAACGTTGCTCACCCGTTTCGTGAGGGCAACGGACGCAGCACTCGAATATGGCTTGACCTGATACTAAAAAAAGAACTTGGCAAGGTAATAGACTGGAGCAAGGTTGACAAGGATGATTATCTTCTTGCAATGGAGCGCAGCCCGATTAAAGATATCGAAATAAAGCACATTCTGAAAAATGCGCTGACGGACAGGATAAACGACCGTGAAACGTATATGAAAGGCATTGATAACAGCTATTATTACGAGGGATATACGTCATTTAAGACGGATGAACTGTAATGTTTGTCTGAAAGGAGAAACGACATTGGCAGAATTAGAACAGACTATAGAACAAAAACTCATAGAACAGCTTACACAAGGCAAAAGTCAGTGGACATACCGTCCTGATCTTGATGATGAAAGTAAACTGTGGGAAAATATCAGAACTATCCTTGAACGTGGAAATAAGGAACAGCTTGACGGACAGCCTCTGACGGACAGAGAATTTGAACAGGTTAAAAATCAGCTTTCCTTTGCTACCTTTTACGATGCTGCAAAGTGGATAGCAGGCGAAAACGGTGTTGCTCATGTATCTGTACAGCGTGACACAAAAACTGTACAGCTTACAGCTCTAAGACGTGATGACATTGCAGGCGGAACAAGTGTCTATGAGGTTATCAATCAGTATAAAGCCCTGAGAGATGATGAGGAAGACATACACAGCCGTGACCGTCGCTTTGATGTATCATTACTGATAAATGGTATTCCTGTTATTCATATTGAACTTAAAAACCGTCAGCATTCATATACAGACGGTTTCAGACAAATAAAAAAATATATCAGTGAGGGCAAATTTACAGGTGTATTTTCTGCGATACAGATGTTTGTCGTATCAAATGCAGTCGATACGAAGTATTTTGCTGCAGCAAGCGAGGAAGAGCTTAATGAAAAATTTCTTTCGGGCTGGGAGAATTCAAAAAACGCACCTGTTGCCGACTATCTGAAATTTGCAGAAAGTGTCCTGAAAATTCCTCAGGCACATCAGATGGTAATGAAGTATGCTGTACTTGACCAGGAGGAAAAGAGAATACTCTTGCTGCGTCCTTATCAGATACATGCTATTGAAGCAGTCAGAGCAGCATCAAAGCAGGGCGTGTCAGGCTATATCTGGCACACAACAGGCTCAGGCAAGACAATGACAAGCTACAAGACCGCAAGAAATCTGCTGATAGATATTCCAAGCATTGAAAAAACGATCTTCCTTATTGACCGAAAGGATCTCGATACTCAGACAACTCAGGCTTTTCAGTCCTATGCAAATACTGATGTTGTTGATGTTGATGAAACCGACAATGTAAATGATTTAATAGCCAAGCTCAAAAATCATAATCAGCAGGTTATTGTTACAACCATTCAGAAGCTGTCTATTGCGATAAAAAAACGACTAACAGAAGATACACCTGCATACAACCGCATCAAGAATCTTCGTGTTGCATTTATCGTCGATGAGTGTCACAGAGCAGTCACACCTAACACACAGAGAATATTGTCACAATTTTTCCGTAACTCGCTGTGGTACGGCTTTACTGGCACTCCTCGTTTCAAGGAAAACCCATACCCTGCCGAGGGTGATCTGCCCCGCACTACTGAAGAATTATACGGCTCCTGTCTGCATAAATACACAGTCAAGGATGCTATCAGAGACGGTGCTGTACTTGGATTTCAGACTGAGCATCTGGGTGCAAGCCATCTCAAAAGCAATGACAGTAATGAGGATCTGTCAGTTTATGAAACAGAAACGCATATGCTTGAGGTTCTCAATATCATTATAAATAAATCACATGAAAAGCTTGGCTTCAAAAATGGCAGAGGAAAAACCTACGAGGCTATTCTGACTGTTAAGTCAATTAAACAGGCACAGGCGTATTATGACCTGCTAAACCGGGTAAAAAAAGGCGAAACAAAGGTAGTAATCAGTGAAGAAACAAAAAAGGTACTGCCTGACTTCCCTAAATTCGCTATTACATATTCGGTTTCCAGTGATGACAATGACGAAAGCTCCAGCATAAATGTACCGAAAATGATTGAGTCACTTGATGAATATAACGATATGTTCGGTACAGAATTCGGCATCGGTGAGATCAAGGGATATAATGCGAATCTTAACGACCGTCTTGCAAGAAAAAAAACAAGGTACAAAACTATCCGTGATGAACAGCTTGACCTTGTTATTGTTGTAAACAGACTTCTTACAGGCTTTGATGCGCCTTGCCTGTCAACTGTATTTATAGACAGACAGCCGATGCATCCGCATGACATCATACAGACATTTTCAAGAACCAACCGTCTTTTTGACAAGCCTAAGACAGTCGGTCATATAGTAACATTCCAGTCACCTCATAAATTTAAAGAGGAAGTTGACAACGCTCTGATACTCTACTCCGCAGGCGGTCAGGCTTCTGCTCTTGCTCCCGACTGGGACACTATCCAGGATAAATTTAAAAAGGCACTCGCCTACTTGCGTGTAACGGCTCAGACACCGGATGTTATCCCTTCGCTTTCTAAAGAAGGAGAGTTAAGATTTGCAAAGGCTTTTCAGGAATTTGACAATGTATATGCAAGCCTGAAAGCATTTACGAAATATCCTGACAATCCACCCGAATCCTATGGTATTACTCAGGATGAATATAATGATTATGCAGCACATTATAAAAATATCCGTGAGAAATACAAGCCTGATCCAACCGAACCGAACCCTGCTGCTGTAGATCTGGAATATGAGCTAAAGGCATACAGCCAGAAAACAATTGACTATAATTACATTGTAGGTCTGATTCAGTCCATTGTATCTGCCACAGATGAGGAACGTGAGGAACAGCATTATAAGAACCTCTGTGCAGAAATCACAAAGTATATTGAAGAATTACTTTCCGCAAATCCAAAGCTTGGTGCATTAATGCAGGGACTGTGGGACAGAATCAATGAAAATCCTGACGAATTCAAAGACAAACGTGTTTCCTATATTCTCGCTGATATGCGTAAAGAGACTATCAACAATATTTTATCTGAATTTTCAAGAGAGTGGAACGTAGCTCCCGAAGCAGTTTCCTACGCAGCAGACCGGTATGAATATGGTGATACAGAGATACCGGGGCTTAATAATTTAAAGAAATCAGCTGATTTCGATGCATATGCTACAAAGCATAACGGAATATCAAAGTTCAAGTATAATCAGGCGATAAAGAAAGCGTTGCTTGAAATACTCAATGAAGAGATTATTCCGTTGAGGGATGATGGGTATAGAGTGGAGGATAATAACATAAATTAAAGCAACAGGGTGTCAGATTTGCTTTAACCTGCTTTAACTTATTATACGTTGGGTTTTCTTTATTTTAAAGGCGGGGGATGTTTGATGCTTACTTTTTACGTGTGAGCTATTATTAGGCGGTTACCAATTATCGAGCATTATTTCATATAAATAGACAAGGAAACAAATCACATAAGTTTTTTAGTTCTCATGTGATTTGTTTATATACTATGTCAGTTCGTCAGAATTACTTTTATGTTACTTCCACCTCAGGCGCCAAAACTTGTTTTGTAAAATTATTCAAAAACAAAATTTTTCAATAATTTCAGATGATATCTATTCAACTGAGCATTGATGTATAGTAACATTCCAGTCAACTATTTTAGGCTTTAACGAAAACCATTTCGGAGCAAAAATAAATTCCTCATCTATATGGTACATTACTCCGTCTTTTTCATATATTTCATCAAAATAATCATATCTGAATGATCCCGATGAAACCACATATTTGTTATTTGATTTATATTCATAGTCTACAGCCTCAATTTTTTCTAATTTTTCCAGTCTCTCTTCAGGAGTAGAGAATTCAAAATCATCTTTTTTAATGTGTTTTTTTAATTTATGACTGAACATACTGTAGTCTATATAACCCCGTACTCCTTCTCCGTCTTCATACGTATATTCTATTTCACTCACGTAATTTTCAACACAAAGAGTGTACATTAAATATGTAACAGGAAAAACTAAAATAAACACTATGATAAGTATTTTTATTATAAACTTTATCCGTTTTATCCTGTAATATCTCATGATATCCATCATATTTATTCCCCCATCTTTAAAATATTAGGTTTATAGGCTTTGATATTT
>OBID01000863.1_pt1 | contig 11155 bp, 16 predicted proteins | sample 1519781 | NCBI WGS metagenome assembly OBID01 (sample SAMEA3991478, study PRJEB22521) | metagenome | biome: anthropogenic terrestrial biome; feature: sewage plant; material: sludge | place: Sweden | collected 2012-09-26
TCAGACGTGTGCTCTTCCGATCTTCTCAGGGATGCAACTCGATCCGTGTATCTGTTGGCTAATCTCGTTGATGATGGTGTCGATCGCATTCATGAAAGCCTCCAGGCATAGTTGACAAGGGCACAGAGAGAGGCGTGCTCTCCAAGAAACCACGCGCTCCCTCTGCTGCTCCCCTATCGACACGGGCACTAGGCACTCGCGGCTCGAAATACGTCCGGTGAGACACCAAACGACGGGGCCAAAATTCTGACACCCGCGCTGGCAACTCGGAATCGTCTCAATGCCAGCCGACATGCTAGCTGCCACTTCTGTATCTTCGTCGATACGGACGGCACGACCAACATACGTTCCGGCTGAGCCAATTCTGCCGGCAATTCCGACTCTGGGAGAAACGCGCGCAACTCCTCGGTCGACGTTCGCATCAGCCAACGTGCGATTTCCTGTTGCTCCGCGCGACCCAGCCCACGGCACGATTCCATGAGTGTGGACGCTACGGCCCAAATCATATCAAGCCGCTCCCCACTCAGTCGTTCCCGCATCGTGCCCTCTAATAGTGCGCAACGAAGGGGCTTGACCGTCCAGTCTTGCCAAAAGCGATTCTGCAAGGTCATCAGCTGATCTACAGGATCTTCCGCGCTCTCCATATCCTGCGTCTCAAAGTCCCCAACCACACTGCGTTGAGTCTCCTCCTCGCCGGCCATGCTGCTCGGCACGATGTCCTGTTCGTCATCGTCTGCTGATTCTTCAGATTCGTCTATCGGCCCCACAAGCGTTCCGTCTCCGTGATCCTCCAGCTCAAGATCCGATTCCACATCGACCGTCGCACTCGGTTTGCGTCCGAGTTCGACACGCCACGCGCAAATCAGACAATGCGCCTCTTTCAGATCTAACTGATGGACACCGACCGTCATCATGGACACCACCACAGACGACGAGCCACAGTCGGGACACAGCGGTGTATCGACTGTCGCATCGATCGCTTGAGCAGCACGTGTCCCACGAGGAGCAGGCACCGTGTAATCCAGTTCGGCCATGTCTTCCCACGTCTCACCACGATCGTCATCGTCGTCGTAACGATTTTCGAACGGTGTGCGAGCGTTCAACATCTTGGCATTGCGCCGTTCAATATCGGTCAAGTCTGCCAGGCGTGCGCGCAGACGAGCCCATTGTGCTGGATGCACCTGATAACGTGGTTTTTCCAGCTCCCAGACTAGTCGTTGCAGGTCCTCCAGAGCGAGTCGTTCCCAGGCATGCACCAAGCGACCGTGATCTGCAGCGATTCGTTGGAAATCTTGAACCACTACCGAGACGATCGCCTTTGCCATCTCCGAGCGAACCAACGTTGCATCCACCACGGGAGTACGGCGAGGGGCTGCACTGAGAAGTCCACGTAACGTTGCATGCTTCGATGTCAGATGGGATGTCGTCATGATGAGATCCTTTCATGTCATGGTATATGTTGTGATGTGTTGATTTCAGACGTGCTTCGTGGCGCATTCCAACACCATCGTGCGAGACATGCCGTCCCATTGACCACCCTCGACCCAACTGCTAGAGTTGGCGCCGTGTTCAGTCACTCTGAGAACACCATGAGACTCACGCCGGAATTAGAGATCACCCGTCAGCTCTCCACCTTTGTGAACAGCCGCCAGGAGCTACTCATCGCCAACGCGCGTTTTGTGGGATCACGTGAATTCTGTGCACTGGAAGGATTCAGCGAACGAGTGCTCTCTCAGGTCAATCATCTCACCCAAGCGCTCTCACTCACCGAACAGGAACAGGCCCTCGCTCGAGACATCACAGACGCAGTTGCCGCTTTGTCTCGCTAATCACTTCCAACGAGGTCCAATCGCTTTGCGGCATCAGCACGAAATGATCCGCTCTTGCCTTCGACCATTTCAGCGCCCCAGCCTCGATCAGTAATTCAAAGCGATTCGCCAGATCGTTAAATGCCAATTGCAATGCATCGCCGGATCCATGCAGATCCACCAGTACCAGTTTGCCGACAATTCGCATGTCCACACTGACTGCTTGATTTGTGTACATGGACGCCTCCGGGCACCTGACGGCAGCATCTCGCGATCCTGCGTCACGTGCAGCATGTTTAGAATGTGTGTGTGATGTGATTGAACGGTGATCGGAGCGATACGTAAACGGCAGCTCACGTATCGCCGATGAAATTAGGAGACGAGACGGAAGGACTCAACGCAGCGAACTCTATGGCACAGCTGCTAGAGCTGTTTGCTCAAGAGCCCGGTCTCGATCAGTATCGCGTAAGCGACACAGACACTGAACATCCGGCGGACAAGGTACACGCATCGTCATACAGACCTCCTTAATGAAGCATGGGCACATGGCTCATGCATGGTGAAGAGGATCACGCCAAACATCCTGCCTTCAAGTCTCTTTGCCTACACAGGAAGCAAGGAGAACGTTAGACCTGGAACATGGCGTGAACCTAACGTGGACCGATCGATGGAATTGAGAGATGGAGCACTGACAGAAGAGAAGCAATCTAGCTGTGATGATCACTCACAAGGACTAGACTGCGGATGCAAAGACGTTGTACCGAGTACAATGCAAGAGAAAGGATGGTTCGGCAAAGCCTACGAAAAAGAATATGTGCTCATGGTATCCAAGACCGAATAACGAGTCAAGCCCTCGACGTCCGCCTGGCTACACAAGATTGGATGGTCAGGATATTCGTGAACTTAATAGGCGGACTTTGCACGACAAGTCGCAGTCACGACGAACGGATCGAGGAAGGGGCAATGATGATGGAGACATTTGAACGAACTGAAGGCGAAGAAGTCATTGGCAGTCTTGGCGACCAGTTAGTGGAAGCCAATGCGACCATCAAGGCGTTACGTGGAGCTCTTCTCTACATATCCACGGAATTGCAGAAGTCACTGACAACCCAAGCGAGACTGACCGCGAGGGTGAGGGAGTTGACCACGTACGTGAGACAAGATGGAACCAATATTGGTCAAACACAGCCACCGAAGCAGGAAGGCCTAGTTCAGCAGACTCACGACCATCCATGATTCCTTCACTCCCCATCCTCACCGGTGCGACCGCCCAACCTCCTCACAGGTGTCCCGAGGCGCTCAGGATGAGCGCAGGTCGGGCATCTGGGTTGTCCATTCTATCAGCCATCGAGGAGGTCCTATGCCCCAGGCACCGGTCGCTCTCCATGCCAGTCGCAGTGGGAAGCCTGCGTCGACCCGCGCGCTCCTCCTCATCGAGCAATTTCGGACCGCGCTCCAGGACGAACTCCAGAGTCGCACCCCTCGGCAACGTCAGGAAACTATCTGCGTCCCGCTCACAGACGGGCAACGGCAACACGTCACTGGGCGAACACACTACTATCTCTTTCAATCTGAGCCGATTCCGGCCAACCTCGTTGAAGACACGAATCCTTCCCTGGTCCTTATCAGCCAGCGCATTCCCTGTCGAATCGTTGGCTTTTCCCCAGACGGCCTCGCCTTAGCGTTCGAGGGCGAAGCCCCGGAGACGATCCCTTCGGCACATCTCACCTTCGACTCAGTCCGCTTGCTGCAAGCCCTCGACAAACGTCTGCAATCCATCAGCCAGCAACCGGACACCTTCGGAACCGCCCTCGCTCTCAAGGCCTTTGATCCTGATGCCATCGCCACGATCACTGCTCTCGACCGCTTGCCGGAAGCCTCAGGCCTCAATCCCGAGCAGGCGCAGGCCTACACCAGTGCCCTCGAACGAGATCTTCTATTTGTCTTGGGCCCTCCTGGTACCGGGAAAACCGCCTTCATCACCGCCTTGAGCCAGGCCTTGTTGGCGCAGAATGGGCGAACCCTGATCTGCTCCCCGACCAATACGGCCATCGACAACATTCTGGAGCATCTGCTCAGCCAATCTCCTGATCTCGCCATCGATCAGGTCATTCGTATCGGCACCCCCAGTCCAGACAGCAGTGATCAGTGCCAAATGGCCAATCTCGAGACAGTTGCGCTCACCCACACACTGCCGCTCGAAGAACGCGCGAAGACCCTTCGCCGCCAATTAAAGGGCTTGGATCGAGACATGCCGTACCTCGCTCACAGCGCCGACTCCGCCAAACGACTGGACACTCACTGGCGAGAATTACAGACGTTGCGCGAGCGGCACCAGATGCTCCACACCGATGAACGCCGTCTGCGCGGACTCATCACCGAGCGCGCAATGACCATTCAAGAACTTGAAGGCGAGCTTCGAGCCTTCAATGCCAGTCCTGCCTTCCGTCGTCTCTTCGAGCACGGCAACAAAGCACGGATCGTCAACGACCTTGCGTGTTTCCGAGACTATCAGGCTGCCGACGAAATTACGCTCCGGTCCCTGCAATCTCAGGTGCTCCACTCACAGGTCCGGATCGACACCCTCAATCGCGTCATGGAACAATTCCGCCAGGACCACCAATTGCCGGATGCCCCGTGGTCACCCGAACAACTCTGCACTCTCCATGAGGCCATGCAGGGCATCCGACATGATCTACAAGGCACCCTCGATCGCCTTGAGAACGAGATCGCTCAGATTGAACAGGCCCTCGTGCGCCGCAGCAGGATCGTTGCGACGACCCTGACCCGGACCTACACCTCACGGCTACTCGACGATCAGCGTTTCGATACCGTGATCATCGACGAGGCCAGCATGGCCCTGGCCCCAGCCCTATTCTGTACCTTGGCGCTGGCCACCTCGAGGGTGATCATCGTGGGAGATTTTCTGCAACTGGCGCCCATTGCTTCGGCCAAGACACAGGCCACCAAACACTGGCTGGCCAGGAGCATTTACGATATCGCACAGATCACCTCAGGACGAGATCCTCGCGTGGTGCCCCTCAGCATGCAGTACCGCATGCATCCCGACATCGCGAACGTCAGCCGTCGTCTCTACGCACGCGCTGGGCTCAGCTATGTCTCCGCCCCGTCCACGTTGACGGACCGCAGCCAGACCGCTGAGGCCGCGCCGGCACCAGGACATTCCCTCATCTTCTGCAACACCGAACCTGCTCACCCCGTCACTGTTCGGGACGCAAAAGGCTCTCCCTTCAACCTCTATCACGCACTGCTTGCAGTCCGCTTGGCGCAACAGGCCCTCTCCACGCCCGGTCATTTGCCTACCGTCAGCATCATTTGTCCCTATCGCGCCCAGGTCAACCTCATCGAACGACTGTTGCGCCTGGAAGAACTGGATGAGCTCGTGCGCGTGGGCACCATCCATCGTTTCCAGGGACGGGAGAGCGACGTCGTAATCTTCGATACGGTCACGACGGAGAATGCGACCCGATCAATGTTAGGCTGGGCCTATGACGATGCGGCCCCGCACAAACTGATAAATGTCGCCCTGACCCGGGCCAAAGGCAAACTGATCGTCATCGGACATCACGGAGCACTCGCCACCCTACAGCACGGGCCTCAGCCGATTCTGTGGGAATGCATCGAAGAAGCCAATGCCAATGGGTTGCATCTCGACGCGACGACCATTCTCCAGGCCATGACCTTCTCACTACATGACAGCCCCATTGAATCGGACGCAGTCCTCTCCCGGGTGTTGGCACGTACCACCGCCTCGCGAGGACAGCTCAAGCCCGTGCCATCACGGCTCACATCCCTCGTCCAAGCCTCCTAGCCAACACCCCTCGCACAACGGCCGCCGCACTCTCCGGCGGCAGCATGACAACTGCCGGTGTTCGTGACCGACGTCTATCTCCATCCGATGACCGGCCACGCCCACATCCAATAGGAGGCCCCTCATGGACACCTCACCCACTCCTCGTCCGCTTACCTATGATGAAAAACGCGCATCGGAAGCCGCCTTTCTCGGCCTCCCCGCGCACCCCTCGTGGACGCAAGGTGCTCAACGCATCTATGCCAAGCTCACGCAGGCTCTGGCCAAGAAGCAGCCGCCGACGGATTTGTTGAACGAGGACCTATGCCCACGGCTATCGTCACTTCCTGCCGTCAACGAGACCACCAACTTGACGCCAGACCGCTGCCAAGTCTGGCACCTCTCACTGCACGCCCCAGCCGAACAACACCTATTCGTGCTCGATCCACAGCATCCCATAAACGATGTCGTACAGACGATCGAGACCAGGTGGCCAGGTCGCGCCTATCAACTCGACCCCGTCACCTGCGGCGTGTTCGCACTTCTCAACATTCCGCAGGAAGCTTTCAATCAACATCCGGAGCGACAGATCATCCATTCCCTTATCGCACCGGCTCGCCCGTCATCGTCCACGTAAGACACGGCCCCATGACTCCGTCTACCAATTCACCACAGCGCGCACCCGCACAACGCACCAGGCCGCACGAAGGCCCGCGCAGCGGGCAGGCATCACAGCGTCACGATTCAGGCACATAGGGTGCTTGAACGAATCACGTGTGCAGGAGGTAACTATGAACACATCCACCCAGACTCCCCAGGAAATGAAGAAACCGTATCGCGACACCAATAAAATCGAGATCGCCGGTCAGCTCGGCCAGAATCCCGAGATCGTCGCGTTAACCTCTGGCCGGATAATCGTTACCGGCTCATTGGCCTCTCATCGGAACTACGTGAAGGATGGCCAAACGGCCAAGAAGACCAACTGGGTGCCGTTTACATACCGTGGCGACAAGCCCGAAGAGTTCGCCAATGCCTTACGGAAGGGCGATCAGGTTCTCCTCCTCGGTACCCTCGACTACCGTGAATGGATTGATGAGTCTACACAAACCAAGCGGTCCACCTTGGAAGTCGCCGCGTTCGAGTACAAACTGATCCGCGAGGGCAAGCATCATTAAGACAGTGCGTCGGCCTGCCACCGGGACTCAGATCGGCCCTCGCTGACAGAGTCCCGGTCCCGGCCATGTGGGTAGACGATCCCCACACATCGATCGTCGCCCGTGGATTCTGCGGACTAACAGAATCATCCCTCTCAGTGTAAGGCGTTCAGGAAGGTAGGCTTTGAAGCAGCCAGGCGGGTTGGAATCCGCTTCCCTCTAAGGAGTAGTGATGATCCCGGTGCGACGGCCAGCGCTTTGCGCGAGATACGCTGGCACACCCCTGAGATCCGGGGGGAGAAAACGCGCCCATGCCTAGATAATGCTCACGGACGGAGAACTGAATGAAGCCACGAGTACGTTCTTCGAGAAGGCTTGTACGCTAGGGTGGCAAGTTGTAGACGGTGCTTCCGAGAAATGAAAAATAGACTTTTGGCGTAATAGCACACCTGAACGCCTCCCCGTTCCCACCTTTGGTCTTTCCCCTAGCTCTGGAGACCACTATGCAGAACGCTCCGATCCTTGCGATTATCATCTGCGGGCTCTTCGTCGGAATCAGTGTCGGCCACCCGTTCCTCCGCCGGATCTTGCACAACAAAAGACGACGGCACTATCAACGCCACCCACTCTCCCTCGAACTCCGACACCTCGCCCCTGTCTACCGTCCCAATCGGCATCGCTCCTGACCGCACGCGTCAGGGGCTGAAATCTCCTGCTGGCCCTGCGGGCAGAGTCCTCGCTCGATGACCTTAATGGAGGTGTATATGTCCAAACCCGCTGCGGCGAAACGGTATACCTTTCCGAGTCCCATGAGTGTGGGAATTGCTCTGACTGCCCTCATCCGTGCCTACGGGTATCATTGTCATTCCCCGGAACCGTATTCCGCACATTCGTGTACCTACCTCGTCGAGAATCCGCACGATGCGTCCGATACGGGCGGGTACACGATCACCCGAAAAACAGCGAGTGCAGAGGAGTACCTGTTAACAATCCACCGCGCCACTGCCCCTCATATGCGGACGCTCATCGAACGGGCACGTAACGAGGCCGCAGCACAGTCCAGCATTCAAATCGTGTCATCGCGCCGCGCCAAGACACAGGCGGCCGCTTAACGCCGAGACACCCGTCTCACGCCTCCACTGTGCAACTTCTCGTGATCAACCCACACTGCGTCTGGATCGCCCAACCCTAACCCCAGGCCTCCTGACGGAGGGATTATGCGCTCTACTCGTCCGCTTCTGATCGGACTCCTCTGTTTCCTGCTGCTTGTCGTCACCAACATGTCTTGGGCACAGTCCCAATCCATCCCGCCCATTCCAGAGGAACCTTCAGACACTCAGTTAGTGGACGAAGATGTGAACATCGCCACCGGCTTCTATGTCCGCGACTATGCCGTAGGCGGATCTCGCACGGTCAATTACCGGACCGCCAGACAAATCGTGAACGTTCTCCACAATGAATTCGAGAACACTGTCGTGGAGACTCTGCCAGCCCCACTGTTCTACTGGTTTGACCGCGATGGGACCGGCCGGTTCTCCATGTGGATCGAGGCTCAAGGCACCGGGTGCGTCTGTGATGTCCGCCCCTACGCCGATTCGTCCCTGACCGTGGCTCCACGGGTGCCGTGAGATGCGCCCATCCCCATAGGCCCGCTGCGCGGGCAGGTGATCGTCAGGTGTCACCCAGGAGGTCCACCATGATCCCACACCACACCCAGGCCCAGCGTGCAAGCGAGCAGGCCCGACGGCTTGCCGACACATTCATCGGTCGACTAACACAGTCCGGATACACGGCCACCGTCGGTGCCCCAGTTAACTACGGTCACAAGGTATCGCTCGCTCATCCCTCCCTTCCCCACACGCTGCACGCGGTCCTCTATGTGGGCAAAGACAAGACCTCGTTCGTGAAGGAGGGCAAGAACTGGCCGGATGGTTTGTACGATGTGCTACTCCAAGAGTTTCATACGCTGCTGCTCCCACACCCCATGCCTCTGGTGGCTCCCATTACACAGGCAGCAGGATCGACTGTTGCCTACGTCGATGGCTCCTATTGCGAGCAAGACCACAACGCGCACATTGGCTGGGCTTTCGAAATTTGGCGCGAGGGCCAATCCATCGACGGCCAGGCCGGCTCCATCTCACACCCAGACGCATTGAGTCTTCGCAACGTGGCCGGGGAGTGTCACGCGGTCGAACAGGTCCTAGAATGGTGTCGGGCTCATGACTGCACGGACATCGAGATTCGGTTTGACTACACCGGCCTCGCCCATTGGGCGAACGGCACGTGGCGGACCAATGCGGTCCGGACACAACGCTATCGTGAGCGAGTGGCATCCTCCGGAGTCCGCATCACATGGACCAAAATCCAGGCGCATAACGGAGAGTACGGTAATGCACGCGTTGACTTCTTCGCGCGCCACGCAGCCACCAATCATGTCTTTTTTCCTGAGTTACCACTCTCCATTCTGCCTCCACGCTTGCGCCACTCACAGGTGACACCTGCCCCTGGCCAGTAATACAGCTGTCGATGGCTGAGTGACTCCACCGCCAATTCGAGGCAGACCCCTCCAGTCCAGGCCCGCTACGCGGGCAGGCCGCCTCGGCACGATCACTCGCATGAATCACGCTGTAAAAACACGTCTGTCGGGAGGCTGTTATGCGCATGCTCGCTCTTGTGATGCTCATCCTCGTTCTCGGGGTTCATTCCAATCTTGTGAAAGCGGAGGAGATCACCCCTAACACCCTCCCGACCATCGAACCCACGCTCATAGAGATGCCGTTTGTCGAAGGACAAGGTGCGAGCTATCCCGTGTCGGACCAGGCGCGCGCCTGTCGTCTGGCGTTACCCAAAGCTCAACTAGCCCTCGCCAAAAGCCACGCGCACATGCTCAGGACGCTGGCAGTACGCCCGACCTCCGATCCGATCATCGACATTACGAACCACTATGATCGCTATACTCGCATCTGTACGGTCACCATTCGTCTCACCTGGCCCACGGTGTACACCTACCCTCCGGTGAAGCTGGCCACAGATTACCGCGTGCCGACGCCCTAACCCGTCGATACCCAAGCCTCATAAAAACGCTCCACGCAGCTGAACTCTTCGAGGAGGTCCTGTGAAACGAGTCGTGCTCGTATCGGGTAGTCGCGACTTTCCCTCCAAGGAATTGGTCATGGACGTGATGCGGAAGTCGTTCCGTGCGGGCGATTGTCTGATCCATGGCTGTGCCAGGGGAGTCGACTCGTGGGCAGAAGAAGCCGCACGTTCAGCCGGAGTGCCCGTGTCCCGACGTCCGGCAGACTGGGACCGATATGGCAAATCAGCTGGTATGCTCAGAAATTCTGCCATGCTCCACGAAACCCTCGCGGCGCCGTCGTATCTGATCCTGATTTTCTGGGATGGCCGGTCGCGCGGGACGAAACACATGATCGATGCCTGTCAGGTCAGAGGAGCCACGTACTCTGTCGTACGTTCATAGGAACGCAGGGAAGTCCCTGCGACACACACTGGCACCAAAGGAGATCGCATGGGCCGCACTACACCGCTCTGTCCCCAGTGTCAGGAAGTTGGCCCAGACACGGTGATCGAACACTCGACTCTCGGTCTCATCCAATATGAGACCTGTCGAGACTGTACATTTCACAATCTCTCTCGCACATCCTCACAGGGACAATTTGTCATGAGCTGCTATGCGACGCAGGATGAGCTAAATCGTGACCGCTATGCGCTCCACTATCTCACCTGTGTGCGTGACATGAAGTACCAGATGTATCAGATCTCCACGGCGTACCCGCGGTACACCCTGACACGACGCGGCCAAAGCGGCCGCACCTACGATAATGCGCACTATGAGTTTTGGTGTAAGGTGGAAACGCTCATCGAGCACCTGTTCACACCTTGCTCGGATGGGCCTCCGCAGCTGTCTCCGTTCCCGTAACCCCGTCCTGCATCTCCCACCTGCGGCTCGCTACGCTCGCAGGGTCGGCTTCCTGTGACTGTTCACCACAAGGAGGAATCATGAGACACACCGGCTTTCATTTGCCCATATCTGAAACCTTGAAACTGCGCACGCTCCGTCATGTAACGGAGCAGCAATCCGTCGATACCTTGGCTCGCCTCCGTGCACAGGACCGAGAGATGGATAAGAAGGACGTCGGCGCCATTGCCCGCGCGATCCGAGCTGGACAGTCGCGCATCACACTGTGACGTCTTACATCACCTTTGTTTTAGCGTAGCTGTCTTCTTCCACAAGAAGACCGACAGCGCACGGCGGACAGTACCAATGGCCATAGCGATCCTATCGTCGCGGTGCTGTCCGCGCTCTTCTCCACGTCGCTCCCGCACAAGCAGAGGCCTTCGGCAGGGGCTCGCTTGGTGACCCT
>OBID01000869.1_pt1 | contig 11073 bp, 11 predicted proteins | sample 1519781 | NCBI WGS metagenome assembly OBID01 (sample SAMEA3991478, study PRJEB22521) | metagenome | biome: anthropogenic terrestrial biome; feature: sewage plant; material: sludge | place: Sweden | collected 2012-09-26
TTTCTAGTATTGAATAAGATAAACAGGGAGTTTTTAATATTTTAGTTAATTTTTATATATTCGAAGCCTAAAACCTTTAAATATTATGGATCATAAAATGAATATGTTAGCGGTAGCTGTGGCTACTTTAATGCCCATGATTGTGGGATTTATCTACTATCATCCAAAAGTCGCCGGCGGCATGTGGATGAAAGCAAATGGCTTTACTTTGGATAGCATAGGCAATGGCCCTAAGCCTATATTATATGTAGGTGCCCTTGTATTAGCTTTTTTCCTGGCTATGTTTTGTCATGGCAATGTCACCGGCCCCGACCAATGGACAGCCGAAGATGGCCATAGTTATGTGACATTTGCGCATGGTCTTCTACATGGGTTTGGTAACACCATTATGGTAGTGCTGCCCATTCTCGGTACTATGGCTATTTTCGAAAAAAGAAGTTGGCAGTGGTTGGCGGTCAACTGTGTATATTGGTTGATCACTTTAGCCCTGATGTGTGGTATCCTGAGTGCCTGGAGGTAATCAAACCTTCGGTTCTTGTTGACTAAGACAGTGAAAACTGCCAAGTCCCCAAATGATATCAGTGGAATCAATTCCAATAGTTTGACGATCCGGGAAACAATTCTGGATAATATTTAATGCAACTTCATCCTTGGCACACCGATAGGTAGGGACTATCACAGATTTATTGGCAATATAGAAATTGGCATACGAGGCTGGCAATCGCTGGCCTTCGTAATATAATGGGTCTGGCATCGGTAGTTCGATGATGTTTAACTGTTTGCCATTGCGCAATCGCATTTGTTTCAGTTGCTTTAAGTTATGAACGAGCAATGGGTGATTTTCGTCAGCCATATTAGGTTCAATAGATGTGATGACAGTATCCTCGTTGACAAATCTTACGGTGTCATCAATATGGCCATCCGTATCATCGCCAATGATCCCTTCGTCTACCCATAAGATATGATCGACACCATAATAATCTACCAGGTATTGCTCTATCTGAGATTGGTTGAGATGAGGATTTCGATTTTTATTTAACAGGCAGGCTGTGGAAGTAATTAAAGTGCCTGCACCATTAAAGTCCACACTTCCTCCTTCCATAACGATACCGGGGTGGTAAACCGGTAAGTCTAAAGCAAGTGCTATGCGCGTTGGTATCACATCATCCATATCATAGGGAGGATACTTATTGCCCCATGCATTATAACCCCAGTCTACGATGATCTTTTTAATATATCTTGCAGGATTAATCAGAAAAGCTGGTCCATGATCTCTGCACCAGGCATCTTCTGTCGGATGTATATAAAACTGTACTTTACTGAGATCGACCCCAGCATCTACCAGATATCTCGTGGCAGTCTCTTGCATCATGAAGTCTGCCACGTTTATTCTCACCAGTTCACCTTTGGTCAATTCTTTGATAAACTCAACATAAGGAGGGTAAATGGCATGTATCTTGCCCGGCCAACTGGCTTCTTTATGAGGCCAAGAAAGCCAGGTTGCTTCATGCGGGGCAAACTCTGCCGGAAAATAATAACCTTGTTCCTTTGGTGTCAATTTGGATGCGTTTGCAACTCTGGCTTCCACAATATGTGCTTCAGGAAGATGACTATTATTCTCCATCTATATATCGTTTAGTGATCGGTTTATATGAATCAATTCTTCGGTCTCTCAAAAATGGCCAGTGGGTTCTATAAAAATCGGTTTTACTGAGATCGATCTTTTCTACGTGGACCCCTTCCTGGTCGTGAGAAGCCTGGAACATAACTCTACCAAATGGATTAGAGACAAAAGATCCTCCCCAAAATTTCATAACACCGTTTTGTTCGAAGCCTACCCGATTGACACTGACCACATGGACTCCATTGGCCACTGCATGACTTCTTTGGATAGTCTGCCATCCATTATACTGTTCGGTATTGGTAGCTTCATCCTGGCTGGTGGCCCATCCAATGGCGGTAGGATAAAATAATATCTCAGCGCCCATCAAAGCTGTCAACCTGGCTGCCTCGGGATACCATTGATCCCAACAGATAAGTACTCCGATCGTGGCATACCTGGTCTTGAAAACTTTGTATCCAAGATCACCCGGTGTAAAATAAAATTTTTCGTAAAAAGCTGGGTCGTCAGGAATATGCATTTTGCGATATTTGCCGAGATAAGACCCATCAGCATCTATCACTGCGGTCGTATTATGATACAATCCCTGGGCCCTTTTCTCAAATAAGGAGGCAATGATCACGATCCCCAGTTCTTTGGCGACTTTCTGAAGTTTTTCAGTAGTAGGTCCTGGTACAGGCTCAGCTAATTGAAAGTGATCATAGTCTTCGACATCACAAAAATATAAGGAAGTAAACAGCTCTTGAAGACAAACGATCTGTGCACCTTTTTCGGCAGCTCCTCGTGCCATGATGATGGCTTTGTTCAAATTTTCTTCTTTGTCAGCTACGCAGGCCATTTGTACCAAACCAATATTTACAAAAGACATAGGACAGATATTGTATTTAATTGATAAAAATTAACACCCTACAAACCAATTTGGTAATGATAAAGTTCTATTAAACAGATTTTTATGCGATGGAAGAGTAGTTAGGGGACTCTTTTGTAATGGTCACGTGATGTGGATGACTTTCATGTATACCAGCAGATGATATACGCACCATTTTGGCTTTTTGTAAATCAGGGATAGTGGCAGCTCCGCAATAACCCATACCTGCACGCAAGCCACCGATATTTTGCGTCATTACTTCCGACAATTGGCCTTTATATGGCACCCTTCCTTCTATACCTTCAGGGACTAATTTTTTAATGTCATCCTCAGCATCCTGAAAGTATCTGTCTTTAGAACCGGATTGCATTGCGCCCAGGGACCCCATACCACGATAAGTTTTAAACTTGCGGCCTTCATATAATACGGTTTCGCCGGGTGCTTCTTCGACTCCTGCGAACAGGCCCCCTGCCATTATTGTGCTTGCGCCAGCAGCTATTGCTTTGACGATATCACCTGTAAATCGAATACCGCCATCCCCTATTATCGGTATACCACTGCCCTGCAAGCCTTTGGCTGCGGACATGATAGCTGATAGTTGAGGGACACCTACACCAGCGACCACCCGGGTAGTACAGATACTTCCAGGACCTACTCCTACTTTGACTCCATTTACACCGGCTTCTTTGAGCGCTATAGCTCCTTCGGCTGTAGCCACATTTCCTCCAATGATCTCAAGGTGGGCATATCGTGATCGCACACTTTTAACCGCATTCAATACGCCTTGCGAATGGCCATGTGCAGTGTCAATACATATGACATCGACGCCGACATGTACGAGGGCATCGACACGATCATGCAGTTCATTATTGACTCCTACGGCTCCACCTACCACAAGCCTGCCTAAAGTGTCTTTGCAGGATAGCGGGTAATCTTCCAGTCTCATGATATCCTTGTAAGTGATCAATCCAATGAGCAGCCCATACTCATCCACTACAGGTAATTTTTCAACTTTATAGTTTTGAAGAATGCCTTTAGCTTGCTCCAGCGTGGTGCCTTTTGGGGCAGTGATCAGGTTCTCTTTGGTCATAATCTCAGTAATCGGCCTTTGAAGTATGGTCTCGAACCGAAGATCTCTATTGGTCAGTATTCCGATGAGATGATTTTTTTCGTCAATAATCGGGATGCCTCCTATGCCATACTGGTCCATAATGATCCGAGCATCTTTTACTGTGGCACCAACTTTGAGCGTAATTGGGTCTATGATCATACCGCTTTCTGATCGTTTGACACTGCGTACCTGGTCTGCCTGGCTTTCAATGGACATGTTTTTATGAATCATACCGATACCCCCTTCACGGGCAATCGCTATAGCTAGTTTTTTTTCTGTCACCGTATCCATGGCTGCAGAAACTACTGGAGCATTAAGCCTGATCCCGGTAGTTAATTGAGATTCTATATTGACCTCTCTGGGCAGGACTTGAGAATAGGCTGGGACCAATAGTACATCATCGAAAGTAAACATCTCTTCGATGGCTGGTGCGAAAGAACTGATTTGTTTTTCCATGTGCAAAGATAAGGTGATTTTGTAAATAGGAAGTGAGCCCAGGTATTTAAAAATCCCTCAAAATCTAAAAAGAGTCAAGTTTCTATTAAAACCCGCCTGTAGGTTGGTTCAGGTATTAAAACCAACGAACGACATTTTCCAACTCACCTATCCCATCTATTTGTATGGTCACTATATCACCTGACTCCAATGTAAAACTGGAAGGAGGTACTATCCCAGTACCTGTCATCAAATAACATCCTTTTTCAAAGATCAATCCTCGAAGCAAATATTCTTTTAACTCGGTGAAGTTTCTTTTCATCGTGCTTACGGTCGTCTGGCCATGATAGACACAGCTGTTTTCTCTAAATATCTTTAATTCAATGCCGGTCGAAGGGGGTAATGGATCGGGGCTGATCATCAAGCAAGGACCTAGAGCAGCACTTCGTTCGTAAGTCTTGGCTTGTGGAAGATAAAGGGTATTTTCACCTTCAATAGACCGTGAGCTCATGTCATTTCCGATAGTATAGCCTGCGATTTGTCCCTGGTTGTTTACAAATAAAGTGACTTCGGGTTCAGGTACGTTCCAGGTAGAATCTTTCCTGATATTGACATGCTCGCCAGGGCCTGCGACCCGGTGGGCCAAAGATTTAAAAAATAATTCTGGGCGATCTGCATCATATACAAGGTCATAGGCAGATTTGGCGTGTTCACTTTCTTCCATTCTTGCATCTCTGCTCCTGAGATAAGTCACACCGGAAGCCCACACTTCCTGGCTGTTAATGGGTGCCATAAGCTTCGTTTTGGATCCTAACCACGTGTCGGCATTGATTGCTTTGGCAGATTTGGTAAAATCCAACAGATGGTTGTGCAAAAAAGGTTCGTTGACTAAGCGATCCCAATCCTGATGTGGATAATAATAAAATTGTTGTTGGTGCTCTACTACGATGTGTTGGGCGGTACGATAAAGTCTAATCATATCAAATTCAAGTTTTGTTTATTCAAAGTTGTGTCTCAGATATCCATTGTGAAGCTATATCATCAAGCTCCTGATAAAATTCTTCCCCATACTTCCTGATCAGGGCTGATTGAAGGAATCTATACACCGGCACTTTGAGTTTGGCACCTTGAGTACACGCCGGATTACAGATATCCCATCGATCATAATTTAAAGCTTCCCAGTTTTCTGATTTGTGAATGCGGATCGGGTATAAATGGCAAGAAATGGGTTTGATCAAAGTAGTGGAGCCTTTCTTGTAGACTTGCTCGATGCTGCATTGTAATATGCCCATTGCATCCCTAATGGAGTAAATACATGCTCCGTCTGCTTTAAGAGGTGTATGAAAGGCGCCATCATCAGCCTGGGTTGCTCTTTGGGTTTGGGCCAATGATTTGCCTTCTTCGTCTAATACAGGAGTGATCAAGTCTATATTCTGATTGAGCCACTCGACTTCGGCTGTTTCGAGAGGAGCCCCTCCATCACCCTCAATACAACAGGCTCCCTTACAAGCTTTCAGGTCACAAACAAACCTGTTTTCTATGACTTCAAGACTGATTATTTTGCCTTGTACCTCTAACATATTGGGGCCAAATTAATGTATTTTTTTACCTTGAGACCCTCATGTAACTTAGGAAAAATTGAAAAAAGTAAGAATTGAGGTGTGGAATTTTAAAATAATTGATTTAAATCAGGATGAATCCAATATTTTTGAGCTCCGAATAATAATGGCTGTATATTAATCTTATGAAGAATTTGTAGAACGAAATGGACGAACTCAAGCAAATATTTAGACAAAAATCGCAAGATCTTAAAGAACAAATCAGGTCCTTGCTCAAAGAGCATGGCAATATGAAATTGGATGAGGTCAAACTTGAACAAGCCTATGGAGGCATGAGAGGCATAAAGAGTATGATCTGGGAAACCTCCTTGCTGGATGCACAGGATGGTATCAAATTTAGAGGTTATAGTATCCCTCAACTCCAGGCATTGCTCCCCAAGGCAGATAATGGCACTGAACCTTTGCCTGAAGGCATATTTTGGCTCATGCTGACAGGAGACATTCCCTCCCGGGACCAGGTACTTTGGTTGACAGACGAGTGGGAGCGCAGGGCTGTATTGCCATCTGCTGTTACGAAAGCATTGGATGCACTACCAATAGATGTGCACCCCATGACTCAATTCAGTATAGCGATCAATGCTATGCAGGTAGATTCAATATTTCATAAAAAGTATGAAGAAGGGTTGTCTAAAAACGACTACTGGGATCCTACGTACGAAGATGCCATGAATTTAATAGCCAGGATCCCTCATGCCGCTGCTTATATCTACAGACGAACTTTTAAAGAGAATCAGCATATCCCTGCAGACCTTTCTTTAGGGTGGGCGGCAAATTATGCTCATATGCTGGGCTTGGAAGGAATGGAAAGTTATGAGCTGATGCGCTTGTATCTTACCATCCATGCAGACCATGAAGGAGGTAATGCCTCAGCGCATACTGCCCATTTAGTCGGATCTACGCTGAGTGATGTCTACTTATCTTATGCCGCCGCAATGAACGCGCTCGCAGGGCCTCTACATGGCTTAGCCAACCAGGAAGTGATCAAATGGATATTTGAGATGGTAGATAAGCTCAATACCCGTACTCCGACGAAAGATCAAATCACCGCTTATATTCATGAAACACTCAGTCAGGGCAAAGTGATACCCGGATATGGACATGCAGTCCTCAGAAAACCCGACCCAAGATTTTACGCTCAAAAACAATTTTCAGAAAGATACCTGGCTGACGACGATATCATTAAAATCGTGTGGCAATTATTTGACATTGTACCACCTGTACTCCAGAGCTTAGGAAAGGTTAGTAACCCCTGGCCCAATGTAGATGCACATAGTGGAGCTATGTTGGTACACTATGGACTGACAGAATATAATTATTATACCGTGTTGTTTGGAGTATCCAGGTCATTAGGCGTGATGGCGGCACAATGTTGGTCACGGGCACTTGGATTTCCACTTGAAAGGCCTAAGTCATTGACCAGCGAATGGATCTTCGACTTTGTACAACAAAATACCCTTACCAAAGCTTAATTGACCATTTAACCACATTACCATGTCTATCATCGATTCTTCACTCAAATATACCCCAGAGCACGAATGGGTAAAAACGATATCTGACACCGAAATTCTCGTGGGTATCACCGATTTTGCACAAGGAGAACTTGGCGAATTGGTCTATGTCGAAGTAAATACTGTTGGGAAAAAGCTTCGGAAAGGCGATATTTTTGGTACAGTCGAGGCCGTAAAAACTACTTCAGATCTGTTTGTACCAGTAGGCGGCACTATCAAGGAGTTTAACGAAGCCATTAGTGAAAAAGGTGGAGATCAGCCCGGGCTAATTAATGATGACCCGTACGGGCAGGGCTGGATCGTCCGTGTAGAGATTAATGATCCGGCTGAATTGGATACACTGTTATCAGGGGATGAATATCTGGCTCTTTTGCAATAGGCTTAATTGCACACACCAAAATTGGTAGTCAACCTCATCTTATTTATCAGAAAGTACAAACTAAGTATGTTATGGACCTTGACCATAATATTCCTTAGCTTACTTCCTAAAAGTTCTTTCCCCGATTTAAAGCTTCAAATGAAGTATCTGGACAAAATCGTTCACTTCGGTTTTTATTTTTTACTGATTAGTTTTTACCTCTACGAGTCAGGCAGTGTGAGTTCAAAATCATTAATAATCAAGGGCTTATTATTTTGTATGCTGTTAGCAATAGGGACTGAATTTGGTCAATTGATGTTTTCGGCTAGCCGTAGTTTTGAGATATGGGATATTGTTGCTAATATTATCGGGTCATTTAGTGGATTAATTATTTTTCGAACTTTAAAACAGTTTATATGAATTTAACAGAAATTGACGGTAAAATCGGCATTTGGCTGGTATTAGCTATCGTGGCTTCTGTGGTTGCAGTGATCTATGTTCTTAAATCCATATTTAAGAAAACTGCGACTGAAGATCTTGCGAGCAAATACAAAGACAAAAAATGGGATTCGCCGATGGAAGGCACCTATAAGTATCCGGATGTGGATGTTTTTGGGATGAGTGGTCCTATTTTCAGATACGGTTTGGCTGCTGCATTAGCGCTGTCTGTCATAGGACTTAACTGGACTTCTTATGACAAGAAAGTAATCATACCAACAGGAGCTCTTGCTTTTGATGATGAAATACAGGTAGAAGTACCTCGTACCGCCGAGCCGCCACCACCTCCGCCACCACCTCCGCCACCTGTGGTTCAGGAGATTAAAGTAACTGAGGAAAAGATTGAGGAAAAAGTAGAGTTTGTGGATCAGTCTATACAGGAAGAAACTGTAGTGGAGGCTCCCCCACCACCTGCTCCTAAGAAAGAAGCTCCCCCACCACCACCCCCACCACCTCCTCCAAAGAATGAGCCTGATGAAATCTTTAAGGTGGTTGAAGAAGCTCCCCGTTTTCCGGGATGCGAAGACAAGGGGTCTATGGACGAAAAAAAGAAGTGTGCCGACGAAAAAATGTTGCAATACTTATATAAAAACATCAAGTATCCCAATATCGCTAAAGAAAATGGTGTACAGGGGAGATGTGTGGTTACCTTCGTCGTTGAAAAGGATGGTAGAATCACTGACGCCAAAGTAGTAAGAGATATCGGAGGAGGCTGCGGCGAAGAAGCTTTAAGAGTGGTTAATTCTATGAATGAAATGGGAGAACGCTGGAAACCAGGCAAACAAAGAGGAAATGCCGTGAGGGTTCAGTTTAACTTGCCAGTCACGTTTAAGCTCAATTAATTATTTTACAATACAATGAAAGAGGCTGCCTGATGGATCAAGCAGCCTTTTTCTTTTATAATAACTTTATCCAAATTAATTATTATGAAGCGGTTTTTTCTGGACAACAAGCAATACCTACTGATCATAGCAGCGGTGATCGCAGCATTTATCTTTAGAAACTTATTTATTTCAGAGGCTAAATCGACAGTACAAAGTGAAATCAAATCCAATACCGCACCTTCAGGACAGAGTGATGAAGAGCTAGGTATTCTACATGTGGTAGAAGTAGCACCCAGATTCCCGGGTTGTGAAGATTTATCGACTATAGATGAAAAGAAAAAATGTGCGGATCAGAAAATGCTCCAATATCTGTATGGTCATATCACCTATCCTCAATACGCCAAAGACCATGGTATTGAAGGAAGATGTGTAGTCACTTTTGTGGTTGAAACTGATGGTTCGATCAGTGAAGCTAAAATCTTAAAGGATATCGGTGGTGGATGTGGAGAAGCTTCTTTGAACATAGTGAACTCCATGAACCAAATGCCTCAGCGCTGGATACCAGGCACTCAAAAGGGCAAAGCAGTTCGGGTCAGATTTAATTTGCCGGTTTCCTTTAAACTCAAGCCGATTGAGGAAGAGGAGGTTAAATAAATATCTATTGCCTAATTTTATTGGCCAAGTTCCATTGTATTGTCAAGTGGGATTTTTTGATCTTCCATGGCCAGGTAGACAGCATCTAATAATCTCGATCGATATTCATCTTTGTGCAGCCGGTTATTGTTCATAGAAGGATAAGTCCGATTACATAAGAATACGAACACCAATTGTTTTTCAGGGTCTACCCACGCACAAGTGCCCGTGAAACCTGTGTGACCAAAAGTACCAGGGGATGCCAAATAGCCTGCTGGCTGAGGTTTGGCGGGGTCTAATTCTTTCATGTCAAATCCAATGCCACGGCGAGTAGAACCTAATTGCCTGGTAGCGAACAGCTTGACCGTCGATGATTTTATAAGTTTTTCACCACCATATTGACCTCCATTAAGAAAAAGCTGCATGATGGTCCCCAGTTCTAATGCATTACTAAAAAGTCCTGCATGACCGCTTACGCCATTCATCATGGCTGCCCCCATATCGTGGACATAACCCTGGATAGTCATTTTTCTCCAATAAGTATCTTTTTCGGTTGGGGCAATCGAGGATAAAGGATATAATTTGTAAGGATTATATAAAGTGTGTGTGAGCCCCAATGGAGTATAGAAGAATTTTGACACAAACTGATCTATCGAAAGACCTGACTGATATTTGACCATCTGGGCTATCAGATAAAACCCTAAGTCGCTGTAGAGGTAATTTTTATTAGTCCTTAATTGAGAATCTAAAATTTGTTGCCAGATCTGTTGGTCATAGCCTGTCTTAAGATATAACCCTTTTTCAACAGGCAGACTGTACTTTGAGCTTTCTGTAGTGGCGTAAATAGAAGGATCTAATTTGTAAGTGCGTTTGCCAGTTTTGACCAGGGTTTCTTTGTAAAATGGAATCCATCCAAGCAGTCCTGCCTGGTGGCTCATGATTTCGGTTATATTAAGTGATGACTTGTTAGATTGTTTAAGATCTGGTAGATAGTCAGACATAGGTTGGTCCAAAGTGATTTTGCCTTCGTCATATAATCTCATAACTGACAAAGTGCTTGCTGCTACTTTCGTAAGACTGGCAAGGTCATACATGTCGGTCAGGTTTACAGGAATTTTATGCTCATAATCCTGATAGCCAAAGGCTTTTTGATAGACAATTTTTCCTTCTCTTGCTACCAATAACTGACCACCTGGAGCAGCATGGATAGATACGATATCACTGGTCAAGGCATCTAAAGCCTCTAACTTTTGCCCATCGATTCGTACCCGTTCAGGAATGGCATATCCAAATCGCATTAAACTTTCTGAGTTGAGCCCTGCGCCGAAGGGCATGTTAGGGCCAGATGATACCGGCAGTCGCCCATTGATGCCTATGGCGCCAAAAATAGCTTGAGCAGTGAGGTCTTGCATCAAGGCATCGTCTTCATAAGACTGTATGAGCCAATCACTGTCGCCAAAATTAGTCAGCGCATAAGGGCTTCCAAAAGACACCAGGATCACTTTGGTAGTTAGACTGAGCTGGTTGATGAATTTTAAAGCACTGCCAGAGAGTCCAAAGTTTTGCTTGATGTTTTTATTAAGACCATGAAGGCTGAC
>OBID01000871.1_pt1 | contig 11064 bp, 5 predicted proteins | sample 1519781 | NCBI WGS metagenome assembly OBID01 (sample SAMEA3991478, study PRJEB22521) | metagenome | biome: anthropogenic terrestrial biome; feature: sewage plant; material: sludge | place: Sweden | collected 2012-09-26
CCAGCGATGCTAACTCTTGCATTGGAGAATCCCAATGGTTTAACTAGACTTTTTGGCAAGGTGTATCCCAACGACAAATATTGCATTCTCAGATAAGATCCGTCTTCCACATACCAGGAGTTTTCTCCAGCATTGGTACTGATATTAGATGCAGACTCCCATATAGGCGCTTTAGCGTTGTCTCCAAGCGCAGGGGTCCAGGATTCCAGAGCTCTGATTCCTTTTCCAGAGCCTTCAAATGATCCAAAGAAGTCTGTAAACCATTTAGACATATTGAAAATCTTATTCCCAATGGAGGTATACAAATAAGTACTTGCTGAAAAGTTTTTAAAGTCTACTGTAAATGTCAGACCTCCGGTATACTTTGGAACAGGATTTCCTATAAAAGTACGGTCTGCTGGATCTATTTTACCATCTCCATTAGTATCCTCGTACTTAAACCTGCCTATTCCTTTGCCGGATTGTTCAGGTGAATTAGCTACATCAGCAGCATCTTTGAAATATCCTAAAACATTATATCCAAAGAAGGAAGATATGGGTTGGCCCACTGCATTTCTGATAGGACTGATACCTCTGTAGCCAGATCCGGTAAAAAAATCAATTCCGGGTGCCAATGCAGTGATTTCGTTATGAAGGAAAGAACTCGTCCAGCTTACTTCATAGTTAACAGTAGAACTTAACTTCCCCCGATTGACAACCAGGAAATCAAGACCTGCATTCTTCATACTGGCGATATTGACTGCTGGCGCAGAAGCCAATACCCCAACCACTCCAGGAAGAGGTACGGTATAAAGCAAGTCTTCAGTATTTTTTCTCCAAAGATCAGCTACGATTTCAAACTTGCCATTTAAGAGTGTAGCATCAAATCCAAAATTAAGCGTAGTACTTGTCTCCCATTTGGCATCAGGATTACCAATTCTTGATCTATAATATCCTTCATCTACCCCGCTATTTTGACCGGAAATAGGATAATAAGAATTGCCTCTGGAAGCTGCAAATAAAGAATATTGATTGGCAGGATCCACGTTGTTTGAGTTACCCATTTGTCCCCATCCAGCTCTCAATTTGAGGTCTGTGATGAAATCATTCGCTCTTAAAAAGTCTTCGCCGGTGACCCTCCAGGCAGCAGCTATTGCAGGGAAAGTACCATATCGGCTATTGATACCAAATCTTGATGCTCCATCCCGGCGAATAGTACCAGACAAATAATATTTATCCGCAAAATTGTAATCAACCTTAGCAAAATATGATTCGAAGTTGACACCACTAAATAAACCACTGTTTACCTGTGGGCTCTGTACCACATTTAAATTGACATAATCCAGATCAGTTGAGAAAGGGTTTAATCCAGAACCATTGATAAATCTTCCGGCCCCGGTGTTGAGGAATTCAGCACCTGCCAGAGCGGTAATACCATGGTTGCCCAATTTGAAGTTATAGGCAGCGGTATTGGTATTGACCCATCCGAAACCATTAGAACTACCTTCACTGAAGGTATTGCTTGCTTCAGGCTCAGAATCACCCAGATATAAGTAATTGTAATTCTTGAAGAAAGAACTAAAATAATTACCTCCAATACTGGAACGAAGGACCAGATTTTTGATAGGATCAAATTCAAGGTATAGATTACCAAAACCACCTGCATTATAGTTACGATCATCTTTGTTGTTTAAAACTAAGGATCGTACAGGATTTCGAGGATTGTTAAATCCAGCAGCTTTAGTGCTCGCATAATTGCCTAATTCATCAAATACCGGGATTACGGTAGGCATACGGTAAGCAGATAGTACTTGAGATTCATCATCAGCAACGCCCTGTCCTCCAGCATCGCCCTGTTGACCGAGGACAGACCTATAGGTGAATTGCAAAGTTTGTCCAAACCTTAATTTTTTAGTTAAATTGAATTCGGTATTAACCCTCAATGAATATCTTTTGAATGCATTTTCCAATAAGATGCCTTTTTGATCTTGCATACCAAGTGATACATAAAACTTGGCATTCTCACCACCTCCCTGGAACCCAAGAGTATGTCGCATCAAAGCGCCTGTTCGGGTGATAGCATCATACCAGTCAGTACCTGCTAGATTGGGTTTGATTAAAAATACAGTACTTGGACTGGCTTCGTGAGCTGCCTGAATGGCTGCTAAATCTACACTTCCACGGACACCATTCTGCCCATTGGCATGAAGATAATCCGGCAGGGTAGCCTGGGCTGAAGTACCATATTGAGGATGGTTATACTTCACTTCAACGTTATTGGCTGCCGCATTATTTCTAAAAGCTATATGGGTCCAATCTGCCTGTTGTTGTGGACTCAGCATTTTTGGAGCACCTGCAACGTTTGGATCAGTAAGACCAAAAACGCCATCGTAGGTGATATTGACCTTATTACTACCTTGTCTTCCTTTTTTTGTAGTGTAGACGATGACACCATTAGCAGCACGAGCACCATATATAGAGGCAGATGCAGCATCTTTTAGCACTGTGGTCGATTCGATATCATCCGGGTTTAAGAAGTCCGTAGATCCTACCGGGACCCCATCCACGACATAAAGAGGCTCGTTTCCACCTAAGGCGCCGAATCCCCTTACCCTGATCATACTGGTGGTACCCGGTTGGCCATTGGTCACTACTGTCACCCCTGAAACACGCCCTTGTAATTGTTGTTCTACGTTACCAGATGGAACAGCACGTAATTCGGCTGCTTTGACGGTGGATACTGCTCCGCTAAAGTCTTTTTTCTTTTGTGAAGAATAACCAGTCACGACGATCTCATCGATCTGCACGCCTTCATCCATGGTTATATTTAATACCGCATCATTGCCTACGGTAACTTCCATATTATTAAATCCAGTGTACGATACTTGTAATACATCCCCTGCCTTTGCGGCTATACTGTAAGAACCATCTACATCCGTAATGGTCCCTGTAGCAGTGCCTTTGATCAATACCGAAGCACCGATCAATGGATCACCAGTCGATTTATCCGTAATAACCCCGCTCACCTGGGCAAAAACAGAAAAAGAAAGCATGAAACAAGCAACTACAAGACTTGACTTGCTCCACCCTTTTACATTCAAGAGTTTCATTTTCATTTTAATCAATAGTTAATCGTTTGAGTTAATTTGTTTATAGTTGATAAAATTACAAAAATATGTTGTATAAATTGTAATCAATCTTAAAAATTTTAACAATTTTTATTTCACTTTCAAATTAATATCCCATTTATTTTGAAAGCAATTATGAAAAAATGCCTTATTAATATAAGAAATTAAGTTTATATTAACAAACAAAATTAAGCTATTTTGAGTGTGAATAAAACAAAAGTATTTAAAGATTATAAAAGTTAAATATGGAATCTATTTGAACTTAATAGGATTCAAGGATAATATGCGTAGGAAAATGACTAAATTTTGGTCAGGTTTGCCTTTGGCAACCACCCTATATCGTTATTATCCAGTACTACCTTATACCATTCACCAAGACTATCTACAGGCTGAGCTTTGGTGCCCACCCCCAGAAATATTAACTGCTGACTTGAAATCTCAGGAGCAATGCGCAACGGCTGAGCATCCATAAGGATTGATGCCGGAGTTTGCTCATGCCGGTATCTTGCAACAAATAATAGGCATAAGAAAAAAGTGATGAAACCAATGAAGAGGAGCAATGCTTTACGGCGAGGAGATGGCAAGATCATACCGATTACAGCAAAGCTGGATGAAAAAATCAAAAACAGCCACCCCCAGGAATTTTTGTTCAAAAGGTCACGCAGGTTAAAAAAATATTCCAAAAGAAAAAAACTCGGTAATGGCTCGATATTGGGCTCTATACTGCGAGATAACCTGTTCAATTGTTGTTGGATAGATCTCGACCCCGGATTTAATAAAAGGGCTCTCTCCAGCGCTAATCGGGCATGAGCTATATCATGGGCAGCCAAATAACAGGTACCCAGGTTAAAATATAAATCAGAAGAAGGTAATTCGTTGTTAATCAGCGCTTCATATTTGGCTGCAGCATCAAGGTATTTTCCCTCTTGGTAAAGATCGAACGCCTCCTCAGGTGTTTGTGATGAGGCAAATCCCAAAAATCCTACCCATAATGCTAACGATAAAATGAGCCGCTTCATAAACATTATTGCAAATTTAGCATTTGATCGCCAACCATAGATTTCCAATCAGGTCTGCCTGTCGCCTCCCATCTGAACCCTTTTAATTTCAGCGCTTCATGGTCTACAGAGAGCATGGGTTGCATCTTGCCACTTGGTTTGGTAAAAAAATAGATTCTATCCACCCGATTGCTACCAAACTTAGCCAATATATGGCTGCAGATCATTTTATTTACGCCGATATAAGCTCGATTATCATCTAAGATATAATAGACTGCTTCCGCATTGCCCAGTACATCTACGGTCGAAAGATTGGATGAGTCAAAATCCGCCTGGATATTCCTGCCCTTTATCTGGTTGAAAAATTTTAGATCTTCAGAGTTAATAATCATCGCATTCTGTAGTAGATGCATGGTCTTGATCTGATTGCCTGATTGTATAATCCTGATAGTATCCGCAAAAAACTGTGAGGTATCGGACCAGATCGTAGGATGGTCATACAAGGTAAAAACAGAATCCGCTTCACTGTATACCAAGGAGTCACAAACTGCCTGAAGATCAGATCTAAACACCCTGACATGATGATAAGCCAGGATCGCCTTGGACTTAGAGATTGTATCCTTCTCAAAAGCAATCAAAGTATCTGCACGTAATAATAAGGTATCCTCCGGATTGGAATATGATTTGAACAAAGGTTGTCTGCCATGACCCATTGCGATGACTTTATTGTTTTTTTTGTCCAAAAACATGGAGTCACAGTCTATGCCGGCATGATTGACCGTATCGGTCCAAAGGACCCGACCTGCAGCGACCAGATTGCCTTCATTGCCACTGCGCACAATCCTATCTGCCTCCAGATGATTGCTGCTGTCTTGCAAGGCGGACCGTCCGGTCGTAACAAAAACACCGGTATTTTCATTATAAACCAATTTTTTGGAGGAGGCGATATTACCATCTTTGGTGATGATGTTGCCTTGGCCAAGCAGCGTCATTTCTTTAGACTTTTCATTGTAAAGCACCGTATCACCAGAGAGTCGAGTGTCTTCTCCTATGAATTGTACTGTATCATATAAGTTTATTTCGTTCGAGACTCCATTGTAGCGAATGAGTTCTGCTGTTGCTTTTTTGTCCTCATCCTGGTATTGCGGATGACCGGTAAACTCTGCAAACTTATCGTCTACATCATAAAACCCACCCTCACAATAGATTTTTCGAGATTCCTTCTCCATCAAAGTGGGTGCTACAAAATAAGCAGTCTGAGTCTTGGTATTAAACTCCAGGGAATCAGTTCTCAGTTGGACCTCCGGATCAGTCATTTGTACCTGGCCTGAAAAATAAGCCATGTCCTTCAACACGTGATAATATCCGTTTTTACTTTTGAGCACGGTAGTATTAGTGCGCAAGGTAGCAGGAGTATGATAGGATGCCACAGAACTGTCCAGGTCATAATGCAACCTTTTGGTATATAATGATTGGGTGCCACTGACCAGTATCACTTCTCCAAACAAATCTGTAGTCTTCAATAATCCATTATATATCAATGAATCAGCAAATATCTGGACCGTATCGTTATGCCTGATCACTACATTGCCGTAGGCCTTGACCAACAACCCCTCTATTCTTGCAGAGTCACAATATAAAAAGCTGCTGTCGTGATAAAGCTGGACATCTCCCGTCAATATTTTTAATTCCTGGCCAGGATTCATTTCCAAAAAAGTAAAATCCGAATGAATGATCTTGATCTCCTCATTTTTAGGTCCTTGGCCAATCACTTGGGCAGTAAGATTCCATCCAATGAAGAAAAAAACAGACGATAATATATAAATGTTAAACTTCCGCCCCATGTCGTGTGGTAAAACGCCGCTGCAAGATAAAAAGTTGCTACGAAGGATCCGTGGCTAAATGATAAGCCATTATCTTCGCTTTTTTTAATAGACTTTTAAGAATATGATCCAACGAATTCAGACTGTGTTTTTGATGATTGCCGCCGTCGCACTCGGCACCCAAGTTGCCACCCCATTGGTCAAGTCATCTGTCACAGACACGGCCTACTATCGGGACTCTTTATTGTATCTCAAAGAATATATGCCTACCCTGGTATTACTGATTGTGACCATAGCCCTAGTCCTGATCACCATCTTTCTATTTAAAAACCGAAAGCTTCAAAAGGCTCTGATCCTGGCAGTGATTGTAGGTATACTGGCAACCAATCTGGTCGTTGGGGCTACTTTTCTGGCACCTACTCAAAGCATTATGAATATTTCAAATGCCGCGATCACTCCTGGTATTGGAGCCTTCATGCCTGTCATAGCGATAATAGCCTTGATTTTTGCATATCGGGGAATAACCAAAGATGATAAAATCGTCAAATCAATGGATCGATTGCGATAGATTTAACGGTGAATCTCGAGTTTTTCAGTTGTCACCCCGTGGTTGGTTTTCACTTGCATCAAGTAAATGCCAGGATTGAATTGAAGCAGTGATTGTTTCACTTGCTTCGATGGATAAAGATTTTTGTCTAATACTATCCTACCGGTAATATCCATCAATGTTAATTTTTCAATATGATCTCCAGCCTCCATAGCCTCCAACGTAATCCATTGAGATGCCGGATTAGGATATTGTCGAATACCTACATGTGCCACAGGCTTTTTGGAAAAATCTATAACTACAGTAGCTTTATTATCGGGAAGCAATCTGACAGTGCCATTAGATTGATTGATCTTTATATTGGAGATGGTAAACTCCAAAGGCAACTCTTTAGGTATTTTGAAACCTTCAGCATGTGATACTATCGGACCTCCTTTGGCTTGAACCCGGACTGTTTTGCCATATCCTGATCTTGGTTTACGCTGAGCACTTGAAAAACTAATATTGATCTTATCATCCCCGTCAATTCTGCCATCAAGCACAGCATTGTCATATCCAAACCAGGAATTGTCGATAATACTGATCTCAATGTCCTCCGGGTCAATCATCTGGTCATTAAAAGCCAAATCGAAACTAATACCATCTATATCATACATCAGATCCCGAGCATTGCCAAAAGCAAGTTGCAGCACCGCATCATCACCTGGAGCTATGATCTCAGCTACGGGTGTAACAGAGGAATTAGTGGAAATTAATTGGTAGACGCCCTGTGGGATAAGCTTATGAGTTTGATTGATATTATCCAATACGATTTGTATGTCCTCGTCACTCACCAATCCATCACCATTGGCATCGGCGTGCTTGGCATTTAATATCAACTGGCGGTTCCAATCCAAAGAAGCCTGGTTGGCCCAATTGGTAGAATTTGACGGGCGAGATGGGCCTGCAGTGCCTAAAAATTCGCTGATCGTATTGACATCCTTAAGGTCAACCAAACCATCTGCGTTGGCATCTCCCGGCCATACATACTCTTTGGAAGGGATACAGCCGACCTCTGCATAGGTCTCGACTTTTATTTTTATAGGCGCGCATTGTTTGGTACCGGTGGTAAGGCAAAAATTGACAATAAACTGGTCTGTCCCAATAAAACCGGGAAAAGGAGTATAAACCAAAGGATTGTAACTGATATAGGACTCACATTGCAAATTGATATTGGCGCTTCCCTTATAAAAATCCAGGGTGCCATAGCTAGGCTGGTTGAGAATCTTAAACTCGTAATCCTGCACCGGAATATCATACGGGATGACCAGCGATCTTCCTTCAGCCACCCTAAACAAAGGATTGATGTCTTCTCTGGGCAAAAAATCACTCACGTAGAGATAAGCATCGGCGGTTTCACAACCTAACGAATTACAAGCCGTATACGTGAATGGAGCAATGCCTTCAAAATCTAACGTAGAGGTATAAGTAAAAGTATTATCCGCATTAAGACTGAGATTGCCTGAAGGTGGCTGAGTGTATGAAGTAACAGTAGGAACACCACCTGTGGATAGATCATTAAGCGTAACTGAGAACAGCCTGGATGTGTTTTTATTCAGAAATACAACATCATCCACCAAAATTTTGTTCTGCAGCGGTCTGTCAATTAAAGACAAAAGAAAAACAGATTTTTGATTGCCCTTATCAAAAGTCAATAACTCTTGTGATCCAACAGCACCAGTAGGAACATACTGGTATTCATATTCATTGATCTTGGTGATTTGACCAAACTTAGGTGCCGCAAAAAGTTTAAAATCAGGATCAGGTAAATAAAACAAGAAAGGCTGATTCCGAAGGATTCCCCGGGTTATGGTATCTGCATATACCGTACGACCTGGGTCAATAATCAGAATGCTTACATCACCAATGCCACAGTTGCCAGAGGGGTCACAAGCAGTGTAGACAATGTGTCCTAATCCACTAAAGCCCGGAGTAGGCGTAAACAAAATATTTCCACCATTTAAAATAGCTTTACCATGACTGACATAGGAAATGGCTTTTAATGATAGTGGCAACGATTTAAGACTCAGGTCATTATTTAATGGAGCGATTGTAACTGCAGACCCGGTGGTATGATTAAAATCCGGTTTACAAACAGTAGACAGATTCCAATCCTGACCTGGAAGTAAGATCCCGGAAAAGAGAAAAACTAAAAAACTAACAAGTCTGACGAAACGGTTCATTATCTTAGCGACTACCATTTGAAGTTGCAAGATAGCCATAAATTGTAAATCAAAATAATAAACATATATTATTTCTATATATAATATTAACACATGTAATTAATTTACAATATCTTAAAGTATAATTATCAAAATATAATATATAACATTATTTACATATATGTTAATGAATGAAAGAGCTTAAATTTCTTAGAGTACTCTCCCAATTATCTAAGCCAGAATTGCAGAAGTTTAAGAAATTTCTGGATTCGCCCTATTGTAACTCTAACCCCATCCTAAGTCTTCTTTTTTCAGCAGTAGTATCGGTAGAGACTGGTTCTGTGAATGAGAGTGTAGATAAAAGCAATGTTTGGAAGCAATTATATGCTGATAAAGAGTTTAATGATCCAAAATGGCGCAAAACCTGTAATGATCTACTCACAGCATTGCAAAAATTTTTCACTTTCGAACAAATCGACCACAATCAGTTGCTCGAGGAAAATCTATTACTGGAATATTTGTACGAGCATAAACTGGAGTCCATGTATAAATCAGTCGCTCAAAGTGCGCAATCTTCATTTGAACGAAATAAAAACTTATCCTCTGAGTATCATCTTCAAAGATTTCAGTTAGAACGAAACCTGTATGATTTATTGGAGTATGACATCAATATGGAATCGCAATCAAATCAGGAAACCATACACCACTACCTGGACTTATTTTATATTTCTGAAAAAACAAAACAATTGGTGAATGCTGCTACGCGCAGGCATGATTTCAATTTGCCGATATTTATAAAGCTAGAGGAGGAAGTCATAGATATAATAGAGAAAAATAATTTTCAACAGTATCCTGAGATAGATATCTACTATCGGATTTACCAGCTAAAAAGGAATGCGAATACAGAAGCCGGCTATAAGGAGTTAAAATTAAAGCTTTATGAAAACATCTTAAAATTTCCGCTCGACGACGCAGTAGACATTTTTAAGGAGATTATTAATTATTGTATTTTCCAATATAATCAAGGGCTCAATCTATTTGTTCATGAAGCCCTGGAATGGTATAAATATGGACTTAAATTTGACTTGACATTCCCTCAAGACAAATTTCATCCTGGTCATTTTCTTAACATCGTATTATTCGGTATCCGAACGAAAGAGTTTACCTGGACAGAAAACTTTATTGAAGAATATCAGAAGATTATTCCTCCAGATCAAAAGCATACGCTAGTGACATTTTCTCTGGCTCGATTGTATTTTAATCAAAAAAAGTTTGATCAGGTCATTGAAAAGCTTCGTGATGTAGAATTTGATGAACTCACTTATAATCTTGACTCCAAAGTATTGCTGCTGGCTACCTATTTTGAGGTGGAAGAATGGCCCGCTTTAGTTTCTCTGGCAGATAGTTTCAGGACCTTTCTCAACCGTCACGAGAAAGACATCACCGCAGCCAAAAAACTTCGCTATTCTAACTTTATAAAATTTGTAAAAAGACTAAGCAAGGTGAAATATCAGGATCAGGCTGCCAAAACAAAAGTGATTGCAGATATAAAATCTACCGAAGGTGTGGTGAATCAGGGATGGTTGATTGAAAAAGCGATGGCGGTTTGAGGAAAATTTTATTCAAACCGCAGAGGAAAATATTGATACGATTACTTAATCAGTCTCCTTCTAGCCATCTCCTCCGTAATGAGCCCTAGCTCTCGGCCCACATCCCCTGTGATGGAAGTGTTTTCATGCGCCCTTCGGATGAGGAAAGGGATCACTTCTGCTATGGACCCATATACCACGTATTTTGCTACATTATAACCTTGTTGAGCCAGGTTAAAAGTAATATTGTCACTCATGCCCATCAATTGGCAAAAATTGAGGTGAGAATGATTCCTGGGGATGGATAGCTCTGAGATTAATCGAGCTTGCAATAGACAACTTGCCGCATTGTGCGAGGCATTGCAAGATGATATCCGGTTATAATGCTTTACACAAAACCCGATAGCCTGATCAAAAGCCAAATCTGTAGCTTCTTTGTTGTCTTGAATTGGCGAGGCTATGCCCTGGTCTTCTGCCCTTTGGCGTTCTTTGACCATATACGCTCCTCTTACGATTTTGGCTCCGAGGTAATAATTTTTATTTTGAGATCGCTCAAAGCTATACTTTAAATAGTCCAGTCGATCTTTCCTATACATTTGAAAAGTATTATAAGCGACGACTTTCTTTTTATTGTAAGTCTCCATCAACTCTTCTGCTAAAGCATCCATGGCTTCCTGTACCCAGGTCTCCTCAGCATCTACGAACACACCAATACCCATATCGGAGGCCATATGCATGATCCGATGCAGCCTCTTTTTCACCTTAGCGAGTTCATCTAGATCGGAAGAGCACACGTCTG
>OBID01000873.1_pt1 | contig 11062 bp, 11 predicted proteins | sample 1519781 | NCBI WGS metagenome assembly OBID01 (sample SAMEA3991478, study PRJEB22521) | metagenome | biome: anthropogenic terrestrial biome; feature: sewage plant; material: sludge | place: Sweden | collected 2012-09-26
CCAAACCCGATGCGGTTAAATAATCTGCATAATCTATCTGTTTACTCCGCGCTAGAATACGTGTATCCAACATATTCAACTGCACTAAATTACCAAAGTTAAACTGGCGATAAATATTCAAATGATCTTTTTCAGAAAGCGGACGGATTGGCATCCACTCAAAATAGGCCGCCAGTGCCGCAAGTTTACGTTCAAGGAAATCGCCTTCAGTATCTGACTGATGATTTTCAGCACCCTTTTCCCATGTATCATTTGCGAGTTCATGGTCATCCCAAATCACAATAAAAGGATGACGTTGATGCGCGGCCTGCAAATCTGGATCTAGTCGGTATAAAGCATAACGTTTGCGATAGCCATCTAAGCGAATAATTTCTGCATTATTATCATCCGCCAGTGCACGCCCCATCTCTACTGCTTCTTCTGTTGCATAGCCTCCCATACCATACTCATAGATGTAATCCCCCAAATGAATCACAACATCCACATCCTGTTTTGCCATTTCTTTATAAACATGGAAATAACCCGCTGGATAATTTGAACATGAGCATACTGCAAACTGTACCGACTGTACTTGCGTTGCCAAGGTTTTGGTTTGCCCAGTGATTGAATACTTCGACGCCGATTTAAAACGGTAGAAATAAACTTGTCCCGCAGCAAGTCCCGTCACATCCACTTTCACAGTAAAATCTTGTGCAGCCGTAGTCAGCACCTTTCCTGTTGCTGTAATGTGTTTAAAGTCTACATCTTTTGCCACTTCCCACTGCACTTCTAAACGCGCACTGCTATCCGTCGGTGTTACACGTGTCCAAATGATGACTTGAGTTTGTAAAGGATCACCACTGGCAACTCCATGCAAAAACTGCACTTGCGTATTGGGCTGTATGTTTGAGTCGGCGTCATCACCACAAGCGGTCAGTGAAATAGGTAAAGATAAAGCACCAAATCCTGCCAAAGTTTTTTGAATAAGTTCTCGGCGGTTCATTTTTTTTGTCATGTGGATTGCCTAAAGACGATATGGACTTGAAATTTATGCGAAAAAGATGACATCCATATCTCAAGTCGATGACATTTTTATGAAGCCTGAACAAGTGCAGCACAGATAATTTTGCTATTTTTTAAACATAAACCGCTGAATTGATTGAAAAGAAAGCAAATAATCACAAATAGACTTGCCAACTTTTATTTCGTCCTCTATTATTGCGCTCATGCCCGAGTGGTGAAATCGGTAGACACAGGGGATTTAAAATCCCCCGCCCACAAAGCGTGCCAGTTCGAGTCTGGCCTCGGGCACCATTCTTAAGCTAATTAAGATGGTGCAATAAAAAATCCAGCGATATGCTGGTTTTTTTATGTCTATAATTTATGCATCGAAGCACATAACAATCACAATATGAAAAAGAACACTCTCATTATCATCTTATGCCTAATTTTTTCAAACATCGGCCATGCAGAAACACTCTCTCAACAAACCGGTGGCGACACGTTTTATGACTTGTTTGCAGGCACGATTATTGAAAAAGACCACCAACTTTATTTACATGCGTGTAAATCAGTAGATGCTCATTTTAAATTAAGCTTTAATCACACTAAAGATGAGCAACATATTCGTGAGCTCATGAAAAAGCATCCAAAATTTTGGCTGAATCTCAGTGCAAATGCTGAAATGGTCGAAGGCGAATACCTGATGACGGTCGATGCGATTGGAGATGAGCATTTAAATCAAAGCTGTCATCTCACCGATCTTTTAGATGAACTGTAACAGCAATCTCAGCTTCTAAAGCAAAAACCAACTGCACTTGAAATGAGAGAGTGACTCACCACTCTCTGTTCACCACCAATTCTTCCATTTCAATATCCATAAACCCAGCATCTTGTACCACCATCATCATCGCTTCAGCAATAAAATCGGCAGCAGAATCATCTAAGGACGAATCAAGATCTTCAAAATGTGGCTTCATTTCATTAATTTCAGCCACTGTGGCATTGGCATATTGATAAATATCACCCTCAGATTTTGCTTTTACAATTTTTTTAGCAAAAGTCTCAACATGCTGCTTCACTTCAGCAACAAGAATATCGGGATAATATTCATCATCAAACATAGGGAGAAGTAAATCTGCAAACATACAGGCACTCAAAACGAGAAACTTAAAAAACGAGTCTGTATAACATAAACCAAACAAATCACCAAATAAAAAAGCAGCATCTGAAGATGCTGCTAGTCTAAAAATCTGATATAGATCAAATTTTCAAATTAAATCATTAGCCCAACATTCCACCGCCCCATTAAGCCATATTCATCGCTTGCCAAACTTTGATCGCATCACTCATGGCTTTGACATCATGGGCGCGCACCATACACGCGCCTTGTTGAATACTCAGCAAATGTCCCGCTACAGAACCTACGGCCCGCTGGCCTGCATCTGCCCCACCTAAGGCTTCGCCGATAAAGCGCTTCCGTGACAATGCGGACAAGATGGGATACCCGAGCTGATTCTGCCCCACCTAAAGCTTCGCCGATAAAGCGTTTCCGTGACAATGCGGACAAGATGGGATACCCGAGCTGATTCAGCTGATGGAATTCGTTTAAAAGCTTAAGGTTCTGCTTTGCATTTTTAGCAAAGCCAAAACCCGGATCAATCATGATATTTTCAGCTTTGACACCAGCCTTGAGTGCATCCGACACGCGCTGGGAAAGCTCAGTCATGACATCTAGAGTGACATTATCATATTGATCTAAACCATTCATGGTGGTCGGTTCACCACGCATATGCATGATGATCACTGGAATATTCAGTTCAGCTGCCGTCTCTAAAGCATTCGGGCGTGTTAATGCTCTCACATCATTCCAGATATGTGCGCCTGCTGCGACTGCAGCTTGAATCACTTCAGGTTGAGACAGATATGCGCACCTGCTGCGACCGCTGCTTGAATCACTTCAGCTTGAGAGGTATCAATCGAAATGACCACATCAAGTTCAGCCAAAGCTTCCACCACTGGAACGACACGACGAATCTCTTCCTCAACCTCAACTACAGATGCACCTGGACGTGTCGATTCACCACCAACATCGATGACTGTCGCCCCATCCGCAATCATTTGCTTAGCATGTGCAATCGCTTGTACTTTGCCATTATGTTTACCGCCATCACTGAACGAGTCTGGCGTCACATTTAAAATACCCATCACATGCGGTACCGACAGATCGAGTGATAGCTCACCACAACGTAGGATTTTCTTCGGCAAAGCCATCAATTGCATGTGATATTCTCCAGTTTAACTTGCGTTATCATAACGCTTTGCCCACTTTTACGTGCTTATTTTTCTTCATCGGCAGTGGAAAATCGCGCAATAAAAAACCACCCGAAGGTGGTTTTTTATTTTAACTTTTTAAAATTAAGTTGCCGATGGTAATGGTGGTGGTGTGCTTGGACCATCCGTTGGAGTTACATCCATCACAGGATTTTCTGCAACATATACTTTTGGTGGTTGTGGCTCACGACCTTCCATAATGTCACGAATTTGCTCGCGATCAATCGTTTCCCATTCCATCAAGGCTTTCACCATCGCATGAGCAATATCTTTATTGTTTTCCAAGATATTGCGTGCTACATGGTATTGCTCATCGATGATACGGCGAACTTCAGCATCTACTTGTTGCTGCGTTGCTTCAGAAATTGTACGACTACCAATGCTACCCATGAATGATTGCTGAGAATCATCTTCATACACCATTACACCAAGTTTGTCAGACATACCGTACTTAGTCACCATTGCACGTGCCATTTTAGTTGCACGTTCAAAGTCGTTTGAAGCACCTGTCGACATTTGGTTGATAAAGATTTCTTCAGCAATACGACCACCAAACAAAATTGAAAGTTCATTCAACATTTTGTCTTTATAGTGGCTGGTTTGGTCATGTTCAGGCAACTGCCATGTTACGCCCAACGCCCAACCACGCGGCATAATAGTCACTTTATGCACAGGGTCTGTGCCCGGTAGAATTTCAGCCACAATCGCATGACCAGCTTCATGGTACGCGGTTGCACGACGCTCTTCTTCACGAATCACCATCGACTTACGTTCAGGGCCCATGTACAACTTGTCTTTTGCATCTTCAAAATCATGCATATCGACAGTGTTCTTGTTACGACGCGCAGCAAATAATGCAGCTTCGTTCACAAGGTTCGCCAATTGTGCACCCGAGAAGCCCGGCGTACCACGTGCAAGCACTTGTACATCGACACCAGTCACTGAAGGCAATTTCTTCATGTGAACATTTAAGATTTGCTCACGACCTTTAATGTCTGGTAAGCCAACCATTACTTGGCGGTCAAAACGACCTGGACGGAGTAAAGCTTTATCCAGTACATCGGCACGGTTTGTCGCAGCAATGACGATAATACCTTCATTGCCTTCAAAGCCATCCATTTCAACCAACATTTGGTTCAAAGTTTGCTCACGCTCATCGTGACCACCACCTGTACCTGAACCACGATGACGACCCACAGCATCAATCTCATCAATAAAGATGATACATGGTGCATGACGTTTCGCTTGTTCAAACATGTCACGGACACGAGACGCACCCACACCCACGAACATTTCAACAAAGTCAGAACCAGAAATACTAAAGAATGGTACTTTCGCTTCGCCTGCAATTGCTTTTGCAAGTAAAGTTTTACCTGTACCCGGTGGACCCACCATTAACACGCCTTTAGGAATCGTTGCACCTAAACGTTTAAATTTTGAAGGGTCTTTTAAGAAATCAACAATTTCTACAACTTCTTGCTTTGCTTCATCACAGCCAGCAACGTCGGTAAAAGTCACTTTAATTTGGTCTTCTGCCAACATTTTTGCTTTTGACTTACCAAAACTCATTGGACCGTTTTTACCACCTGCTCCGCCACCCATGTTGCGCATAAAGAACATGAATAACAAAATGATTAAAAGTACAGGGAAGCTTGCGATCAAAAGTTGCATCAATAAACCTTGACGTGCAGGTGCAGTACCTTCAACGACAACGTTATTTTTAATCAGATTAGGCATAAGCTCTGGGTCTTGAACCGCAGGACGAATACTTTCAAACTCTGAACCGTTTGATTTTTGGCCATGAATTCGTTCGCCATCAATTGTCACTTGCTTAATTTGACCAGCATTCACCGCAGCAACAAACTCTGAATAATTCATCGCTGTCGGCTTTTCATTGCTACTGACATTACTGAAAATAAGGATCAGTACGCCCAGTATCACTAGCCACAATATGGCATTCTTGAAGAGATCGCTCAAAGCTTTATTCCCATATCAATCTAATTTGATCATGCCCTATCGGGTGACCTTAAAGTTTCTGCTGAAGATCAGCTTCGCAAAATAATAAAAAGGTACAAAATGCACAATTTTTAACGACTTGGCAAGTAAACTTTATTTGAAAGCCTTCTTACGGCCTTGCCCAACTAAGAATACTTCCTTAGATCGGGCACGTGATGCAGCAGGTTTTACTGTCTTTAACACATCAAAGTTGTCGACTACTTGCTTACGGAACTCGTCAAAGCCTGTACCTTGGAATACCTTTACAACAAATTGACCATTTGGACCGAGCACTTTCGTAGCAAAATCGATGGCCAATTCACAGAGGTAAATCTGGCGAGGTTGATCTACAGCCTTGTTACCTGAAGTATTGGGGGCCATATCTGAAATTACAACGTCTACTTTACGTCCATCTAAAATATTTAACAATTTATCGAATACTTCTTGCTCACGGAAGTCACCTTGCAAGAAGGTCACATCTGGAAGTGCATCCATTTCCAAAATGTCAGATGCAACCACTAATCCTCGATCACCGACCAGCTTTCCTGCAATTTGTGACCAACTTCCAGGTGCAGCACCCAAGTCAACCACGGTCATGCCCGGACGAATGATGTTATATTTTTCTTGAATTTCAAGTAACTTATAAGCTGCACGTGCTCGATAACCTTCTTTTTGCGCTTTTTTCACAAAATGATCATCAAGGTGCTCTCTCATCCACGCACGGCTACTTTTGGATAACTTTTGGTTGGTAATGCGTGTTGCCATATCTCTCTAAAACATTAAAATTTCTTAAACTTAATTGTACGTTAAATTCTCTAGGCTTGCAGTATACATCTGTATCCAAATCTTGGGTTTTAGTTGTTTTTTTCTATTATCTAAATCGATTATTTCCACAGAATATAAAGCGTTTAATTTCGCAGTTTGTTATACTAAGCCGTTTTTAAAATTAGGTTATCTTTATGGCGACTTTATCCATTCAGGAACGCAAGCGTTTGCGTCAAATCGGTCATGCTTTAAACCCTGTGGTAATGCTTGGCGGTTCAGGTCTGACTGAAAATGTCGTTGAAGAAATTTTACGTGCTTTAAACGACCACGAATTGATTAAAGTCAAAATCGCGGGTGAAGACCGTGAAGAGCGCGCTGCAATCATTGCAGAAATTGCCTCAACTACAGGTGCAGAAATTGTACAGACCATTGGTAAAATTGCGTTGCTTTACAAAAAAGCGGCGAAACAAAATGCCAAATTGTCTAATTTAGTTCGTTTCGCTCACGCAGCAAAATAATTGTAGTTTTTTATGGCAAGTTACGAACTCAGTGCATTTGATCGTCGCTTTCAAGCTATTTCGCTTGTTGGTGCGATTGAACAACAAAGCCCATATGCTCTCAATATCGGCTTTTGGTTACGCGATCCCAATTTGTACATGCACTGGCCCGAAGTCGTGAATGCAAATCCTCGTCAAGACTTTTTATGGGAAAGCACCTGTTTTGAAGTCTTTATCGGGGTAAAAGGCGAAGATTATTATCGCGAGATCAATCTCTCCCCTTCGCAAGCTTGGCAGGCCTATCAGTTTGAGGAATATCGTTATCCTGAAGATATGCCGCCACAGATCGCTTACGATATTGAACTCAATCAATTGAAGCGCACCCACTATGGTTTAAATGTCAGCATTGATCTGTCTGAGTTTATGCTACAACACAAACTGAAATGGGCTGACCTATATCTAGGTTTATCCGCGGTGTTGAATACCTCACAAGGTCAACAGTTCTATGCCATGCAGCATAGTGGTCAACAAGCTGACTTTCACAATAAACGTGATTGGTTGCATCAGTTTTAATCCAGACAAATAAACTAGCGCAATAAAAAAGTGAGGCCATGACCTCACTTTTTTATGCACTTAAGCTTGAGCCTCATACAGCGAGATTACTTGCTTGAAACCTTATTCCATGCATCTAAGGTATTTTCTTTTGAACGTTTGAAAGTTTCAGTCAACTGATCTTTATGTTTTACTGAAATTTCGCTGACATCACCTTTTAACTCTTTACCTAGTTTGGTCAAGTCATCTAAAACAGCAGTAAACTCAGTTTTAACAAACTCTTTTAGTTCAGTTAAGTCTTTTTGAGAGTTCGATAACTGCCCTTTAATGGTTTCTAAGCGCAGTAAAAGATCTTGTTTAAACTGGCGGAGTTGCTCTTGCACACTGGCATTTAACTGCTTCGCTTCAGCTTCAAGCTTTTCTTTGCTTTCAACTACCGCTTCAGTGACCTGCTCTGTTGCTTCTTTCGCCACTTGCTCAAGCTTTTCAGTGCTTTCTGCAACAACTTCTTTCAACGCTGGCTTTGGTTTGGTCACTTTGTCTTGTTCAGTCATGATGTTATTCCTGTTGTTATATACACAGCGACAGCTTAGCGTGATTTGATAAAATTTAGATTTTGATTTGTTAGACAATTATTTGTTGTTACATTTTTCTTTACAAAACTTAGAAACAGCATCCGCTACAAAATAAAAGCACTTTATCTTGTTAATTCCATCTTATTGGCATGGACTTTGTTAGTGAAGTTGCGTATAGTGCCATGTTAAGTTCAAGCGAGCAGACATAGGGAGGGTAGGTTTTTAGATAGCCTTCCTTTTTTTTCGTCTACTCGCTTTTTTACAGCCTAAATTTCAGGAGCTTTGGTTTGAGCACCCCAGCAATTTTAGCCCTTGCCGATGGTACGATCTTTAAAGGAACGTCTATTGGTGCATCGGGTAGTACGACTGGTGAAGTCGTTTTCAACACTGCCATGACTGGCTATCAAGAAATTTTGACTGACCCGAGTTATGCACAGCAACTTGTGACTTTAACTTACCCTCATATCGGTAACACAGGTTGTAATGATGAAGACGCTGAGTCAGGTCGAATTCATAAAGTGTGGGCCAACGGATTAATTATTCGTGACCTACCTTTATTGCATAGCAACTTCCGATCAACGCAATCTTTAGGCGAATACTTAAAAGAACATAATGTTGTCGCAATTGCAGATATTGATACGCGTAAATTAACCCGTATTTTGCGTGACAAAGGTGCGCAAAATGGTTGCATCCTTGCTGGTGAAAATATTACTGAAGAGCAGGCTTTAGAAAAAGCACGCGCATTTGGTGGTTTAAATGGTTTAGACCTAGCGAAAGAATGCTGTGACCCAACTGGTTTCGAATGGACAGAAGGTTCTTGGGTATTAGGCAAAGGCTTCACACAACCTGAACTTAAATTCCATGTTGTCGCATACGACTACGGTGTCAAAACCAACATCTTACGTATGCTTGCAGACCGCGGTTGTAAACTCACTGTCGTGCCTGCACAAACTCCTGCTGCTGACGTGCTTGCATTGAATCCGGATGGCGTGTTCTTATCGAACGGCCCTGGCGATCCAGCTGCATGTGACTACGCAATTGAAGCTGTAAAAACAATTGTAGAAGACGCTCGCAACCTACCTGTATTTGGTATTTGCTTGGGTCACCAAATTCTTGCACTTGCCTCAGGTGCAAAAACGGTGAAAATGCCGCATGGCCACCACGGTGCTAACCACCCTGTTCAAAACATGGAAACAGGCACAGTGATGATTACTTCTCAAAACCACGGCTTCGCAGTGGATGCAGAAACACTTCCTGCAAACTTGAAAGCTACGCACAAGTCTTTGTTCGATCAAACTCTTCAAGGGATTCATCGTACAGACAAACCAGCGTTCAGCTTCCAAGGTCACCCTGAAGCAAGCCCTGGTCCGCATGACTGCGCACCATTGTTCGATCATTTCATCGAACTTATCGAAGCATCTAAGAAGTAATTAAGGAAGCGATCATGGCTAAACGTACAGACATTAAAAGTATCTTAATTATTGGTGCAGGTCCGATTGTCATCGGACAGGCATGTGAGTTTGACTACTCAGGTGCGCAAGCGTGTAAAGCTCTTCGTGAAGAAGGCTACCGTGTTATTTTGGTGAACTCTAACCCAGCAACCATTATGACCGACCCTACAATGGCAGACGCAACGTATATCGAGCCAATCACTTGGCAGACTGTTGCACAAATCATTGAAAAAGAGCGTCCAGATGCTGTCCTTCCTACAATGGGTGGTCAAACAGCATTGAACTGTGCACTTGCACTTGATGCCAACGGTATTTTAGAAAAATACAATGTTGAATTGATCGGTGCGAGTAAAGAAGCGATTGAAAAAGCGGAAGACCGTAAACTGTTTGATGAAGCGAAGCAATTGAAAAAGCTGAAGACCGTAAACTGTTTGATGAAGCAATGCGTAAAATTGGTCTTGAATGTCCAAAAGCTGCGATTGCTGAAAACATGGAAGAAGCTTTAGAGATTCAAGCACGCTTCGGCTTCCCTGTGATTATCCGTCCGTCATTCACGATGGGTGGTTCAGGTGGCGGTATCGCTTATAACAAAGAAGAATTCCTTGAAATCTGTGAACGCGGTTTCGATCTTTCTCCAACCAAACAATTATTGATTGATGAATCTTTAATTGGTTGGAAAGAATACGAGATGGAAGTTGTTCGTGACAAAAACGACAACTGTATTATCGTTTGTGCGATCGAAAACTTTGACCCAATGGGCGTGCACACAGGTGACTCAATCACTGTTGCGCCTGCGCAAACATTGACAGACAAAGAATATCAATTGATGCGTAATGCATCTTTAGCAGTTCTTCGTGAAATTGGTGTGGAAACAGGTGGTTCTAACGTTCAGTTCGGTATCTGTCCAGATACTGGCCGTATGGTGATCATCGAGATGAACCCGCGTGTATCGCGTTCATCGGCTCTTGCATCAAAAGCAACTGGTTTCCCAATTGCAAAAATCGCTGCGAAACTAGCAGTTGGTTATACCCTTGATGAATTAAAAAATGACATCACAGGCGGAACGACTCCTGCTTCGTTCGAACCTGCAATTGACTACGTGGTAACAAAAATTCCACGTTTCAACTTCGAAAAATTCCCACAAGCAGACGCAACACTGACCACACAGATGAAATCTGTGGGTGAAGTAATGGCCATTGGTCGTAACTTCCAAGAGTCTGTAAACAAAGCACTTCGTGGTCTTGAAGTGGGTGCGTGTGGTTTTGATGAAAAAATCGCTGTAGGTACTGAAGGCGCGAAAGAAAAGATCTTGGTTGAACTTAAAGTTCCGGGTCCAGAGCGTATTTGGTATGTAGCTGATGCATTCCGTCATGGTTTCACGTTAGAAGACGTGTTCCAAGCGACGAAAATCGATAAATGGTTCTTGATCCAAATCGAAGACATCATCAAAACTGAAAATGAAATCAAAACTTTAGGTTTTGGTGATCTAAACGCAGACAACATCCGTTCGTTCAAACGTAAAGGTTTATCTGACCTTCGCATCGCGAACTTGATGGGTATTTCACAAAAGCAATTCCGTAAGCACCGTTGGAACTTGGGCGTGACTCCAGTTTACAAACGTGTGGATACCTGTGCAGCAGAATTCGAATCTGACACTGCATACATGTATTCAACTTACGATGATGAGTGTGAATCAAACCCGTCTGATAAAGATAAGATCATGGTGATCGGTGGTGGTCCTAACCGTATTGGTCAAGGTATCGAATTCGATTACTGCTGTGTACACGCGGCGCTTGCAATGCGTGAAGATGGTTACGAGACCATCATGGTGAACTGTAACCCTGAAACTGTTTCAACGGATTACGACACTTCTGATCGTTTGTACTTCGAACCAATTACACTTGAAGATGTTTTA
>OBID01000875.1_pt1 | contig 11049 bp, 14 predicted proteins | sample 1519781 | NCBI WGS metagenome assembly OBID01 (sample SAMEA3991478, study PRJEB22521) | metagenome | biome: anthropogenic terrestrial biome; feature: sewage plant; material: sludge | place: Sweden | collected 2012-09-26
ATGACCCAGAAAGCTATTTTGGTAACAGGAGAGTTATAGATATTCATTTTTACACCTTTTCAGAATTTTCTTTTCTGTACGCGCTAGGAGTTTTGCCAATTTTTTTCTTAAACAACTTTTGAAAGTGTTCATGTGCCGGATACCCAATGGCTTCACTCACTTCGGGAACAGACTTACCGGATTCTTTAAGCAGCTGCTTTGCTTTTTCAAGCCGACAATAGGTTAAATAATCAAGAGGTGTCATGCCTGACAGCTCCTTAAATTTGACGCTGTAGTTCGTACGCGACATCCCCGCAATCCCGGCGAGATCGTCAAGACCCCATTTTTTATCGAGACTATGATGAATAGCTTCAAAGGTTTTGCTGAGTTGCGGATTTTCGATCAGTTTGAAGAATCCAGCATTTTTATTGGATTTGTACATGTGGATTCTTAACGCTTGCACGAAGATAATTTCGGTCAGCTTTCTGACTAACGTGTTGCTTCCAGGAAGCCCTGATTTTGCTTCCTGCTCTATAATACTTAAAAGCATGGCAAGCCAAGGCGAGTGGGAGTTATCAGCACTCTTGATATGCACGACATTTGGCAGCGAATTTAAGAATGGATGATCGGGTCCGCCATTAAAACAAAAATGTCCGCAAACGACGTTGGCTTTGAGCTTGCTCTGATCACCGTATTCCAAAACTTGAGCTTCGGTGAGGTTGGCTTTAGCTCTAAATTCGACCGCAGGCTCGGCCTTGATTTTTGGTGCACTGGCCATGGTGTGCTCCATCCCTTTGAAAAAGATCAAAATATCGCCCTGCTCCGCCAATGCTTTAAGTTTAAGTTTTGGCACCTCATACCAAAACTCGCCATGAGTCACGATGTGAAATCTCGCTAGATTCTCTTCCTGCGGGAGGCTGATGCCCCAGTCTCCCGCAAATGAGGTTCTATACCAGTAGCTGCTAGTAAGCTCTACCTTATCTAAAATTTCACTGAGAACATCCATATATAGCTCCTACGTAAACTGTCCAATAGGTCATGTTATACGAACTATTGAACATATTATATCTATTTTACATGCTGTAAAGTCAGTCTAATCAGTAAGTGGATGAAAACTAAGGAGGCTTTATGAAACTAGATTATGTGATCGTTGCCGGAGGGTGTTTTTGGGGTCTCGAAGACCTCCTTAGGAGTCTGGACGGTGTGACGTCAACGAAGGTGGGCTACTCTGGCGGAGATTTTGATGATCCTACCTACGCCGATATTATAACAGGGAAAACGGGGCACGCCGAAGCGGTTCGCGTGGAATACGACCAAGACGAAATATCTCTCGAAGAGATTCTACATTACTTTTTCAAAATCCATGATCCGACTACGAAGAATCGCCAAGGAAATGATGTTGGCACTTCGTATCGCTCGGCAGCGTTCTATCGTGACGATGCACAGAAAGCGATTATCGAAAACGTGATTGATGAGGTCAATGAGATCGGTCGCTTCGAGAATCCCGTGGTCACGACGGTAGCCTTGGAAAAAGAGTTTTATGACGCTGAGGAGTATCACCAAAACTATTTGAAGAAGAATCCCCACGGGTACACGTGCCATTTTGAGAGAGATTAAACCATGAATCAAACGAAAGAGGAAAAAATGAAAGAACTTAAGAACGTTGTCATCTACACAAAAGACCATTGTCCGTTTAGTAAACGCGTGAAGGAGTACTTAACTTCTGAAAAAGTTGATTTTAAACAAATTCGCGTGGATGACGATCCCAAGACTTATGATGAGTTGAAGAAAAAAACCAACCTTCAAACTGTTCCGCAAGTTTTTGTGGATGGAAAATTCATTGGTAGCGCGACTGACTTCTTCGCGTGGATTGATAGCTAAAGAACAAACCCAAAAATAAAGGAGCAAATTTATGTTCAACTGGGAAAGCATTAACAACTATCTCGATAACGGCACTCCCGCTCCTCCTAGAAAAGTAGAAAAGAGCGAGGAAGAGTGGAAAAAAATTCTGACGCCCGCTCAATTTAATGTCATGCGGAAGAAAGGCACCGAGCGCCCTCACACTGGGGAACTCTGTTCATTTTATGAGGCAGGACGGTATGCCTGCGCGGGCTGCGACACTGAACTGTTTGATTCGAACGTTAAGTTTGATTCGGGAACAGGTTGGCCGAGTTTTTCTGAGCCCGTCGCCGACAACGTAATTCAATATGAACTGGACACGACTTACGGACGAAGAATCGAAGTGCTATGCAATGTGTGCGAAGCCCACTTAGGGCACGTTTTTCCAGATGGTCCTGAGCCCTCTGGGGCTCGATTCTGCATCAACTCGGAGTCGTTGAAGTTTGTAGAGTAATTTTAGAAAATGGAGGGGGTCGTGGGGATTAAGCTGTTCGGTCATAAGGACTGCCACAAAACCAAGATTTACCAGTCGTACTTGAAAGAAAAAGGAATCGAGTTTGATTTTTTAGATGTTCACGAAGACGACGCGGCAGCTGATGAACTGCGATCCCTTTATACTACTGGAAAGTTAAATTTCCCGACAATACTGGTTGGGACAAAGAAGCTGAGAAACCCCAAGTTCAAGGATCTCGACAAGTGGTTGGAAGCTTCGATGAAATAACGAGATCTTTTTTTTGAGGATTGTAATTAGCTTAGTAAGGAGTCAGATCAATGATTATAGCAGTTTTCCGCAGTCGTGTTGCCAAGGAGCACGGTGGGGAGTTTGAAAGAAGATACGCCGAGATGTCCGCGCTTGTCGAAGCCATTCCTGGTTACGGAAGCCATGAGCGGTTTTCTTCTCCTAACGGTGAAGATGTTCTAATTGTCGAGTTCCTTACCAGAGAAGCTTTCGATGCTTGGGATAAGCATCCCGAACACAAAAAAGCCAAGATGCTTGGCAAAGACTACATTTTTGAATCGTACGACGTGAAGGTCGGAGAAGTTTTTGAACGGCACACAAAGCCGGAGGTGAAATTATGAAAACGAGAACTACTTATGTCGTAGGTGGCGTCCGTATTCCATTTATGAAATCAATGACTGCCTATCGAGATGTCACCACGCCAGAGCTTATGACCGCTAGCCTGAAAAGTTTAGTCGAAAGATATAACTTAAAGGGCAAAGTCGTGGGTGACGTGGCTCTGGGTGCACTCATGCAAAGTTCGGCCAACTGGAACTTTGCGCGTGAAGTTGTTCAGGCTTCTGGCTTACATCCGAATACGCCAGCATATAACGTGCAGCGGGCTTGCGGTACCAGTTTAGAAACTACGATTCAGATCGCACACAAAATATCCAGCTACCAAATCGAGAGCGGTATTGCGGGCGGCGTGGATAGCAATAGCGACTTGCCAATTATGGTGACTCGTTCGTTCTCGCAGAAGCTCGTTGCATTGAATTCGGCCAGAACACTCGGCGAGAAACTAAGAATCTTTTTGAGCTTTAGGCCGAGCGATTTAAAACCCGTGCCACCCGCCGTCGTTGAACCGCGAACAGGGAAGTCAATGGGTGAACATTGTGAGTTGATGGTCAAAGAATGGAAAATTTCCCGGCAAGAGCAAGACGAGCTGGCTCTGGCAAGCCATCTGAACGCCGCGAAAGCGTACAAAGACGGCTTTTATGCCGATCTCGTTTTTCCATTTTTAGGAAAAAGTACGGATGGAATCATGCGTGGCGATACGACTTTAGAGAAGTTGGCAAAGCTAAAGCCAGCATTTGATCGATCCGAAAAAGGAACTCTGACGGCAGGCAACTCGAGTTCACTCACGGATGGCTCGTCCACCGTTCTTTTGGCTTCCGAAGAAGAGGCTAAAAAGAATAATTGGCCGCTGTTGGCCAAGATTGTGGATTCTCATACTTCTGCCGTGGATTACGTCGCTGGCGAAGGTTTGCTCATGGCTCCAACTGTGGCGGTCAGTGAATTATTGAAGCGAAACGGCTTAAAGCTTCAGGATTTTGATTTTTACGAAATTCACGAGGCGTTCGCTGGACAAGTGCTCTGCACGATGAAGGCGTGGGAGTCTGCTGAATACTGCAAAACACGTTTGGGACGATCAGAGCCTCTCGGAAAAATTGACCGCTCGAAGCTAAATGTCCGTGGAAGTAGCATTGCCCTTGGGCATCCGTTTGCGGCTACTGGCGCTAAGATCGTCGGAGTTTTAGCAAAGATACTGCACTCAGCTGGTCCTGGAAAACGTGGCCTTATCGTCGTTTGCACGGCGGGAGGAATGGGAGTGGCTACAATTCTTGAAAGTTAGGAGAAAAATATGTCGGATCTAAAAATGAATAAAGAAGACGGTGTTGAAAGCTATGAATTTGCAACCCCTGAAGCAATCGAAGAAGCATTGAAAATCGGGAAGCTTAGTCAAACGGTTTTCGGCATGGGTTGCTTTTGGGGACCGGATTCTAATTTTGGAGGGACGCAGGGAGTAGTGCAAACACGTGTTGGCTACGCTGGAGCATCAACTCTGGATCCGAGTTACCGCAACATCAACGGACACGCCGAAGTCGTCAGAGTGATCTACGATAAAGACCAAATCAGCTACAGGGAACTTCTTGGAAGTTTTGAATCATGGTCTGTTCATGGTAGAAAGCAGGGCCAGTATCGCCAGATACTTTTTGTTTTTGATCTGGAGCAAAAACAAGTAGCTGAAGAACTGATTCAAGCGATTGGAAAGGAGAAATCTCCCGAGGTGATTGAGGCCGGAGAACAAAATGGTTATTTTTGGCCCGCCGAAGATTACCATCAAAAGCATCGTCTTCGCAGAAACAAACAGCTTGTAAGTCTTGCAGAAGTAGATTTCGGTCCTCGCTGGGATGAACATCTGTATTTTACTAAATTAAATAGTACCGATAGAAAAGGCTTCAGTCTCTCAAGCTGGCTAAAAAAGTTGTCTCCGGAAATGCAGAAAGCTTACCGAATCGGTTAATCTGAAATTGCAGCTGGCTAAAGAACTCTATTTTCTATATGTAAAGAATGTGACGATCTCCTTCACATGGAGTCCAAGAGAGCATAAAAAATCTGTGTAAGTCGCATTACCCATGTATTTGAAAGGAATAAATAATGCCAATATCAGACCAGCTTATCGACCGAAGCAAGACCTCAGTTTTTATGAGGTCTTGAGATCAGCGCAGCATGAACAGATCTCTTACAGTGTGGCGAACACACTGGTTTGATTGCGGCCTTGGGTTTTAGCTTTGTATAACATCTGATCGGCGACTTCGAGCAACTGCTTTTTGTCGTCAAATAAATCAGCGCTGGCCAAACCTATGCTGACCGTTAATTGTCGTAATAACCACTCATGGTTAGCCACTACCAGCCTTAACTTTTCCAGTGTTTTATTTGCGGACGCTGTGTCTGTGCCTGGCAGGATCAGCACAAACTCTTCACCACCATAACGGGCGAAAAAGTCATAGTTCCTGCTATGGCGCTGAAACAGAGCCGCGACTTGACTCAGTGCCTCATCTCCTGCGGCATGACCATAGCTGTCGTTAAAACTCTTAAAGTGATCAATATCAATCAATGCCAGTACAAAAGATTGTCCTGTTCTTTGCCAGCGAGCAAATTCAGCTTCAAACTTGAGGTCAAAAGCTCTTCTGTTGTTCACCCCTGTCAGCGCATCCGTCATGCTGGTATTATGTAATTGTTCGCCGACTTTTTTCAGCTCCAGTATGGCGATCACTTGTCTGGACAGAGCCTGCAAAGAGCTTATCTGCCGCTGGTTCAGCTGCTTAGGAACATGATCATAGACACAAATAGTACCAATCACTGCACCTTCGGGATCAATCAGCGGCGAGCCAGCATAAAATCGGTAGCCAGGTCCTGAAATCACCATAGCATTGGTACTGAATCTGTGATCTAAAGTAGCGTCAGGGACCACCATTACCGCATCAGGTGTTTCCATTGCATACACGCAAAAGGACTCTTTAATTAATACAGAGGTACGCGAAATACCAACTTTTGCAATTAGATTCAGCTTTGTGTCATCGGTTCGCGTCACCATAGCCACTGGTGCATCACAGATATAACACGCCAGTTCAGTGATATCCCGCAGGTTCTGATCTGCTTCAGCAGGTGCTTTTAGTGTGGTTTCTGCACTAGCTGTTTGAGCTAAACTAAAGGTCATGTACTTCTCCGTTTTTCTACTGCATTTTTCAAAGATCCTGCATAGAAAAATGAATTAAATCGTTGATTTAACTCTAGCATAGATCTGTCAGACTTGAAGTTATCTCTGTAGCAATGGTATTGTTTTGTACAATATTCGCCTGCTTGATTTGAGTTTTAGCTGTATTTATAAACTTTTGGCTTTTCCGGTCGCAGGCTCTATAATTTGCTCGTTTAAATCCAACTCTTCGTCTAACGTCATCTATTTAGTGTGCATGCGGCCTCCGGAGCATTTTCCGTGGCTTATTTTACCGAAGCATCGGGATTGCTAAATAGAGCTGAACGCTGTAATGCGCTTTCGAACTGAGCTTTCCGTAACTTCGGCATTAGTTCATGTACCTTGCTTACTGGATGTTGGTTGACGCGCAGCAGCACGTCCGTCAGATAATCGTAAACGTTAATAGCAGTGTTGACCTTGCTTTGAATGACGCCAACATGCTTAGCACCAAGCTCCGTTCAGCAGAATCACAGCCAGTTTTTCAGTTATCCCAAGTGTCACTCTCAGATTAAAGGCCGCCATACCGGATGTAGTGCCAACAAGAAAACTAAAACACAACTTCGCTGATCATCGCTGAGTGTTTATAAATCGTCTCCCATCACCGGTATCGATAAGCAGATAAGCCTGGTTATGCCATTAGCAGTTCTTGAAGCATTCCTGCTTTCAATGTCGTCAACGTGATCACGATTTGAGTTGAGATAACGACTCTGTTGCTGAAGACTCTCAGTTAATTGCCACTCACCAGATTCAAGAACAGCACCCGCTAACTCGGCACATACTGTTGCAAAACCATAAAGCGCTTGATTATCGCGGGTAAAACGCAGCGGCATCGTCTGGCCTTTTACAAGAAGGGACCATTCCAAAACTCTGTACTTACCTTTTAATCGGTTACTGACAAAAATAGTTATACTTGTACCGCTGGCGCCAACAACTAAAAAGCTCGTGATAGCTAGTCCTATCAGAGACCATAACTCTGGTTTCCCACTTAGTAACAGTGGATTAGGCAAATGACTCCTCAAAACGAGATCAGCACCAAGGGTCAGCGCTGTTTTATACACTGCTTGTTCTAATAATGGAGTTGCATTGACCAGTGACGCAACAGCATCACAACTATAAGGTTCTAGAACTGCCGTAGCTCTCAACCATTCTGTTTCATGGGCAATCGCCAACAAATTTGACCAAATTCGAACCAGTGCCGCTATATGAATGGAGTTTTCATCAGTCAGGACGGTTTGATTAAGCTGCTTATCCAGTTCCTGATGCCAGTATTGGTATTGGCTTGTCAAAAGTACAAACAACTCAGATTGAAGCAACTTATTATTAGTTACCGGTCTTATCCTATTTGACATCTCATTGAATAGTTGTATAAATTTTTTGTCTGCTTGTTGCTCACGCTTTAGCAGATCTTGCTGTTGTTGAAGCATCTGTAAATCGTATTCAATGGCCTGCTTAAAAAGTGTGAGTAAGGAACAGTGTTGTGATGCCCGATCTGGGCTTGAAAAGTCCAACATACACAAAGTACCGAAAGTTTTTCCGCTAGGCCAAAGCAATGGCAGGCCATAGTAATAACTAAAGCCTGCTGCAAATGTTGGGTTATTGTTTTCATATCGGGTACCGATTGCATTTTCAACTAGTAATGGCTGGTTACTGGAAATGACTTGGGAACAATAAGTGTTAAGTGCCAATGGAACAGGTTCACCGCAATAAAAAGTTGGTACTGACACACTGCCAACAGCCTGACAAATTTCGTTTTTATCTAATCGATTAATCAGCACACAAGGCACTTCCGCGACTTGAGCCATCGAGTTTACAATGCCTTGCCAGCGCTCTAGGAGCAGAGCGGTTTCTATGCTCAAATCTACTGCCATTTGTTCCCTCAGTATTTAAATAGTCCCCTTTTGCATCATTCGATCTTGTTTATCTCAGAGTATCAAACAGGAAACAAAGTGATTGATGTCAATCAGGGAATTAGCAGCATTGATGCATTAAGCGGCGCACATACACTCTAAGTAAAGTGCTTAAGTCTGATTATGGCAAGAAATTGTTACTTTGTCAGGGATAGTCAACACTTTATTAGCGAGAGACTTGCTTGGCTGACATTTAAGACAAATCGCGAGATTCCAAATCTGCCACCAACAGTCGGAACTGAGTAACTCACTTGAGCTTTAAAAAGTAAAGCATTGAAATATTTATGGTATTTATACATCCTACCTAGCTCACAGCAGAGTTTAGCATCGTGCATTAATATGACCTTACACTAAAAATACGTACTAGTTGACGTCTATCAAACTCGTTTACGAGATAGTGTAGTGGTCGACAAATTTTGGCCACATCGTTATTGCCTAATAACCGATGCTCTCTTTAAATGCGAAATGAGTAGTGCACGCATTTTTAGCCTTTTGGCAAAACGTTGATGTCTCGAAATTTTCAAGCGCTGTGCCTTGTTTATTTTCAGAAACGTCTGCTTTCAGTGAGTTCCTGATGCTCGGGCGCTCTAAATTATGGGTATAGACAATCTGATTTGCCCTATATTTGCAGTTTTTCGTGAACCCTTAATTTCACAACTCTTTTAATCTGATATCCAAAGTCTGCATCCATACATAGCCCCTACGTAAACTGTCTAATAAGTCACATTATACGAACTATTGAGCATGTTATATCTATTTTACATGCTGTAAATTCAGTTCCATTAGTAAATAGATAAAAACCAAGGAGGCTTTATGAAAAATAAATAATGTGATCGTTGCCGGAGGGTGTTTTTGGAGTCTCGAAGACCTCCTTAGAAATCAGGACGGCGTGACGTCAACGAAGGTGTGTAGTGGCACTGAAATGGCGACTGCGCAAGACGTGAAGATGAGCTGTCTGATAGCAACGGATTATCAAGCAGAACCTTCTTAAATACAATTTATTCCACGCCAATACAGCGTGCTGTCTTTCAAATCACTAGGAGAAATTTATGTCACGTTTGAACACCCCTACCACAATCGACGCCGCGCCTACTGCTACCCATACCTCACTCAAGGCTGTGGAAAAACAACTGGGCCGCGTTCCTAACATGTTCCGCGTCGTTGCCAACAGCCCTGCTGCGCTGACTGGCTACCTGCAATTGAGCGCAGCATCAGCACAGGGCGGCTTGGGTACAGCGACTCTTGAGCGTATTGCCCTAGCCGTCGCTGAGATCAACGGCTGCGATTATTGCCTTGCTGCCCATTCCTTCCTAGGCCGTAAGGTGGCCAAGCTTGATGATGCTGAACTCACTGCCAACCGCAGCGGTGCATCAAATGACCAGATCGGAAGAGCACACGTCTAAGGCCGACGCAGCCGTGCGTTTTGCTGCCGCCGTAGTCCGCCAGCGCGGGCAAGTCAGCAATGACCAGGTCCAAGCGGTGCTGAACGCTGGCTACAGTGATGCACATGTAGTGGATATTCTGTTGGCTGTTGCCCTGAACACTTTCACTAACTACGTTAACGAAGTGACACAGACCGAGGTCGACTTCCCGGCCGTTCAACCACTAGGCATTGATGTCTAATCCATTGGTGCTCAACTACAGCAATTACCTAAGTTAGGTTCGACTCGAGTAAACATATAGTTTTTCTCAAGAGTCATATCATTTTAGTGGGCTACATAGAGTGAGTCCACATGGCTAAAAATAATTGGAGATATAAGATGACTATTCCCGAAATTGAAAATGGTGTCCAGACTACCAATACCCTTAGTAATAATCTCGGTGCAAAAATCACTAAGTTTGGTATAGGTGGCATCTACGTTGCCATGACGATAATATATTTAGATCGGAAGAGCACACGTCTGAACTCGGTTTGGTGGCATGAAATTCACTAGCTACGAAGCAAACGGTATACATGGTTTTGTTAGTAATAGCCCTCTGCTTTCGTGGATGTATAGCTTCCTCAGCATTCAAGGATTCTCAAATTTTCTGGGTGTGCTTGAAATTTCAGTTGGCCTGTTAATCGCTGCACGAGTTTTCTCCCCTAAGCTCGCAATCTTGGGCGGTGTACTTTCAACCGGACTCTTTTTTACGACATTGTCGTTCATGCTGACTACACCCGGTGTTTTTGAGGCATCTCTTGGGTTTCCTGCGATCTCTGTGGTTCCTGGCCAGTTTTTGCTAAAAGATTTAGGCTTGTTTGTCGTGTCTATAAGATCGGAAGAGCACACGTCTGAACTCCAGTCACATAGGTACATCACTTACAGCACTGGAGCACAAAAACAAATAAGCCTCACCCGAAACAACTATAAGTTAGATGGCTCCTAAACACATTAGAGAGCCTTTATTTTTATCTTTTAAGTGCTTCAAGTACGTGCCTTACTAGAGGCTGTTGATCTTTGAGTGAAAAATGAACGGCATAGCAACAAGGTATAATGGTTTCGCCAAAAATCAAAAATACCACCGAGAACGGACGTTGCTATGCCAAGGACAATGCTAACAGATAACGCCTAGGAAGCCCTAAAGCAAATACTTAAAGAGACAGGGCGTGTTTACAATAAATATGAACACCGAAATACACTGGAAGGCATACTTTATCGTATGCGCACAGGCATTCAGTGGCGAGATTTGCCTGAAAGATTCGGTCGTTGGAACTCTGTATTTAAGCGCTTTAACCTTTGGTCAAAGAAAGGTGTGTTACAAAAATGGTTTCAAAGCATATCGTCCGATAATGATCCAGAATGGTTGTTTATTGATGGAAGTATTGTCAAAGCGCATCAAGACAGTAGCGGAGCCGCAAGCAGTTCAGATGAAGCGATAGGAAAAAGTCGGGGTGGGAGTTCTACAAAAATTCATCTCGCTGTAGATAGCGGTGGGCTTCCCGTTTATTTTGAAATATCGGGTGGTCAGATAAATGACATTGGTTATGTGAAAAAAACCGATGCAGAAACCCAGGTACTGTTTGAATT
>OBID01000876.1_pt1 | contig 11041 bp, 14 predicted proteins | sample 1519781 | NCBI WGS metagenome assembly OBID01 (sample SAMEA3991478, study PRJEB22521) | metagenome | biome: anthropogenic terrestrial biome; feature: sewage plant; material: sludge | place: Sweden | collected 2012-09-26
CAGAGGTGGGGAATTTCAGTGAGCAGGTCTGGGGAGCTCTCGGTGAGCGTGGTCAACCCCTCGCCGCCTGCGGTGCTGTACGTCGCCCCCGGCCTGAACTGCCCTGGACCGTACCCGACCCGGTACGTGCCATCCCCGAGGCACGCTGTGAGCAAGAGCACGAATACCCCCATCAGTGCCACCGCCGCAACCCGCCGACGTGTGTCTCGTCCCCCCGACGCTCGCCTGTCGCTGCGTTCCATGTTCCGCACCTCAAGTCCCTGAGTTGACGCCGAACGACAACTCACTCCGAGCGTCGCGCCGGACCACCCGGGTATGTAGAGCCGATCGACCCTCGGACCCATCTCGGCCAACCCGCCATTGACCCGTCAAGTTCCTCGGCCCTGCTCGGCCAGGTCACGGACGGGTCAGGTCGGTGGCCGGAGACGGAGTACAGGTCGACGACCAGGGCGATCTACACGCTCGGCACCGGGCAGGCACCGGTCAACCGGATAGGGCTTGACCGGTCGAGTACTGCTCGAGGGCCAAACGGTGGCTGTGGCGGCATGGCTGGGCTTCCCGCTCAGCCGCTCGCCGTTGGGGTCGCTACCACCCCGGCGGCTCCCCGTGTTTGCAGGGGTTCCGGGCGGCAGAGGGTTCCTGACGCTGGGCGCCCGACGCCAAGTCGGAGCGAAGGACTTCCGGATTGGTACAGCACCGATGCCAGCTCTCGGGGGCGGCTGGTGCGCTCCGTACCCCCGGTGACCGGTCAACGGTTCTGGTGAACAGGCACGGGCGGCCCTACGCCCATCCCAGCAGCGTCCGGGGCGTTGATGCTCGCTCCTCTGGTCCGCTCGGGGACTTCGACCTTGGCGAAGGTTCGGCGCCCCAGGAACGGCGCCGACGGCCGTGCGTGGGCTCACCAGGAAGGCGGCGCCCCGTGTGCTCCGAGCGACGCCCGTCGGCTGCCCCCGCAATACCGATACATGTGGCCCACACAAGGCCGCACGGCGCCCAGCGCAACGGGGGTAGGCGCCATGCGTGGCACCACGGTGCCCCGCTCTCTCCTTCTCTGTGGGGTGGCGGGGAGCCATTCACGGGGCGCCCATTCTTTCTCCGGGGCTCACGGCATCGACGAGGAGTCGGGCGCGCCTGCGCACCCTGCTGGGCTTTCGTATGGCGCCGTTGTCGAGCCCGTTGGTCGACGCCCCCGTCGGGAGCACCACCTGGAGGCCCGCCTCGTCGCGAAGGTGGGGGCCTCACCACGCCCCTCTACCTGCGCAGGGTCGGTGAGTCATCGTCTTGGCCGCCGTCCTCGCAGCGGGTCCGTGGGGGAAGCGAGCGCTGGTGGTGCCTCTCATCTGCTTCGTCACCCAGGTGCTGGGGAGCTTTCACTGGGGCGCCGATTAGTTGGCCCGGGCTGTGGGCTCGCCACCCGTCGTGAGCGCCCGCCTGATGGCCTGGTGGGCCCGACCTTGACCGCCACCCGGCGACAACCCGTCACGGCCCCTCGGAGCGGCCCGCACGACGGGCATGATGTTGTGGGACGCCTCTCGTGGCCTGCGTCCCCTGAGGGGGCACCCAGACGCCTCTCAGGGGGTTCCACGATCGCCTGAGCTGGCGGGGGGCGTTCTGCGATGTCCATGGCCGCGGACGCTATGAACGCACATCGGAGCGGCCCACAGCTGCCGATGCCCGGGTCCGTTGCCGAGGTCACCGGAAGCGGTCGGCACAACGACCCGGATTCGCCGCCAGGTCAGCCATTCGCCATGCGCCGAAGTTCCGTCCGCCGGGCACGCTATGTACAACTGCTCGTCCATGAGTTCCGTCTTCGGTCAGGTGGCGAGTTCACCGTTGGAGTCGATAGAACGCTCCGATTCGACGCTTTGCGCCACGTTTTCTTGCTCCGAGGAGCGGCGGGCAGTACCCCGGCCGGCCACTCCCGTCTGCCGAGCTGCGACGCCTCGGTTGGGCCGACCCGGTGCCCGACCTGGCCGTGACGACGAGATCCAACCCCGCAACCACACCCGTACGTGGCCCGTCGACCGATTGGCTGACGCCTGCGACCAGGTCCTCATGACGCTGCAGGTCGTGTACGGGTTCACCGAGACCGACACCATCGGCGTCTACGTGGACCCCTTCGCCTGACGTGCGGTAGCGGTTGGATGTACGCCCTAGGCCGAACTCGCCGCGCTCATAGCTACTCCCGTCGCCGGCGGCGGACCTGCGCCGACTTGAGCGCCATAGCCGTGTAGTGCGCCTTGCGAGCGTGCTCGGCACGACGGCGACGTTCGGCCGGCTCGAGCACACCATCCGGGTCGACCTTGCGCTCGAAGCTGTCGGCGAACGCCTTCCGGGCCGGCGCGGTGAGCTCCCTGCTGTCGCGCTGAGTGTGTAAGGAGTGCGCTGCGATCCGTGCCCGCATCGATCGCTCGGCTGGGGTGAGGCCATACATGTGAGCCACCTCCAACTGGTTGCTACTTGCAAGGTGCAAAAGCGGGAGGCGCTGTGCAAGGACCCTCGGCGCTGCTCCGGGTAGTCACTCGAGCGCGCAGACGAAAGGCCCTTCTACAAGCCGCGCATCGTCAGGTACTCGCCCTCGACGTTCAGCACCTCGTTGGCCACCAATGCGTCGATACCCGTCATGCGTTCGACATCCTCGGCGATTCGCCAGCAGTCAATGCTCCGTGGCGCGCCATCGAGTTCGCCCGGCTGGTACCACCGGAACTGATGAGCCCAGCCCTGGACGGGGATACCTTCGAGGTCCTCCAGTGGGCCAACGATCCCGACGGCGACCATGTACTCGAACTCGATCTCGAGGACCGTCTCCACCGTGCGGCGATCGAAGCCGGTGTGCTCCACCACGTACATGATCGGACCCTCGTGGTGAACGAACGGCAGGTCGTCCGTCATCGGTTGCCCAGAGTGGTGCAGGGCGTCCGCGAAAGCCTCACAGCCCTGCCGCTTCGGCGGACTCCAGCTCGATGAAGAACAGGACTTCGCGGGATGACCAGATGCGGCCGGTCGGTGCGGTGGTGGCATCCTCGGGGAGGTATCGGTCGAGCACATCGGCGATCCGGTACTCGTCGACCTCGGCGTCCGTATCCAGCCCGTCGACGACGCGAACAGCCTCAGCGACGTTGATGGTGCCGGTGCTCTCGATGAGCCGAACCGCTGCTCGGTGCACCTCGGCACAACCTGTCAAGAACTGGAGTTCCTGCTCGGCCCGGTCGCTGATCATCAGGGACATGCCCTGGGCCATCGTCATGAGGTCGCCGTCATTGAGGTTGGCGAGGAACGCCCGGAGATGAACCGGGTCGACCGGTTCACCGCCTGGGACCACGAACTCCCTGACGTACCGCTCCCAGATGGTGCGCACGGCCGAGACGGTGTCGCGTTGCTTCCTGCTCAGTGGCATTTGCGTACTCCTTTGTTCGTGAAGCCGCACGGTCGTGCAGCGGGTGTTGGTTTCGCTCGGGATGCCCCCGCCGCCGACATCACGTCGTGGTGAGTCATCGCCACTGCCGCCCCAGTACCTCGCCGATCGCCGAGATCGGTACGCCCAGTAGGTCGAGGTTCATGGCCTCGTTCAGCGCCTCCACAGCGTCGCCGGCGTCCTTCTCGGGAACCTGCAGGATGATCTCGTCGTGCAGCAGCATCCACACGTTGTCGGCCCAGCCGAGGTCGGCCAGCCGGCACAGGGCGTGGACCAGCAGGTCCCGGGCGGTGGCCTGGACGACCATGTTGAGGTTCTTGAAGGGCTCATCGGCTGCGGGGATGGTGCGTCCGTATGGCGTGAGCATGGACCGTTGAGCCCGCACACGCCGGTCATACCTCTTGAGTTGCTTGTAGGCGTCCCAGATGTCGTCTAGCAGGCGTTCAGCCTCGCGGCGGTTCAGGCCGGTGTCCTTGGCGATCCCATTCGGTCCTGCCCCGTAGAGGACCTGGAAGGAGATGGTCTTCGCCAGCTCCCGGTCGCCTTCGGTGTAGTCAGGGCCGAACAGCTTGGTCGCCAGCGCCGCGTGGAGGTCGGTGCCTGCCTTGATCCGGGCCGTGAGCTCTTTGTCGCCAGACAGGGCTGCAGCCACCCGCCACTCCACGGTGTCGAAGTCGGCCGGTACCAGTACGTGGCCGGGCTCGGCCGTGAGCACTCCCCTCAGTTCCCTGCGGAGATTCATCAACGCCGGATCGGACATCGACATGCGGCCGCTCTCACTCGAGTGGGGGTCGATCGTGGGATGGACCCGGCCGAGGTCGATGGCCTCGTCGATCGACCGGAGGTGGTTGCTGCGCTGCTTGGCGACCCCGTAGGTGACTATCGCCGTGGTGAGCGGCTGGAGGTGAGGTTGGTGCTCGGCGTATTCGCCTAGGGCCACCTTCGTGGTGGACGGCCTGCCTTTCTCGTTGGCGAAGCGGGGGTCGAACTCGCAACCGGCGTCCTCGAGCGCCTGCAGTATCTGTTTGGGGTCGTTGGGGTTCTCGATGCCCAGGGCGACCATCTCAGCGGTGGCGGCCTCGAGATCGCCCTCAGCGGCATCCTGGGCGTCGCCTACGGCCGATGCGTCGACCAGGTAGCCCCGGGCCAGACATGTCGTGCGCCGAACTGCTCAGCCAGCGCTCCAACGCCTCTCCATGGGCCTCGAGACTCGTCCTGGGGGCCGTAGGGTCGGGGACGGGGGCCGCCGTTCCTTGCCCGCAGCCCTCGATGGTGCAGCTGGGGCGGCCCAGCCCGGATCGGGCACCGCCATGCCCTCGCCGCAACTCGGGCACGGGTCGAGGCTCGAGTAGCCGATGATCAGCCAGTCGGGGCCGGAAGCGTGGACCTGCGCTTTGGGTGCAACGTCCAGGCCACTGGGTGACGGATCGTGGGTCATCGCTCGGACCACGCTGTCCTGACAGGGCTCCACGGGACGCCGAGGCGGGTCGACAGGGCATCGCCTCGGCGCAGGATCTCCTCCTGGTCGTCGGTGTAGGTGGCCAGCTCGAGGAAGGCGGCCGCCTCCTCGTCGCCCGCCTCGGCCATGTCGGTGACGGCCAAGCTGAACGGGGTCACCCTCCAACGGGGTTTCCCCTCGTGGAAGGTGCCGGCGAACTCGACCAGGCCCCTGCGAACGAGCTCGCGCCGCACTTCAGCGACCTCGTCCAGGGTCCCCGGCGGGGCGTCGGCCGTATCGAGGCTGTCGTTGTCATCGTGGTGCATGGGTGCTTCTCCTCCTGTGTGGTGTGATGGCGCACTCCGGTCGGAGCGCTGGGGTGTTCGACTTGGTGCAAGGGCTGGGCGCCGGCGACTGGTCGTCCGTCATGTGCTGGGGCCTCGGTCTGGTGGTGACCACGAGAACCCGAGGCGCAGGGCAAGGGCCTCGGCCATCCGCTTGGCTTCTAACCAGTCCTCGGGCCTGACGGTCAGGCCGAGCACCGTGATGGCGTCGTGGTCGCTCTGGTCTGCGAGCTGGAGAACGGCGAGCCCGAAGTCAGTCGGGAGCCACATAGGGGTCCCGGCCGGGGAAGGGCCGATGAACTCCAACAACCCGAGCCATGCCTGCCGTTCGCACTTCTGGCCGTCGCTATCGCTGCTCCAACCAGGATCGGCCGGCACAGAGGCTGAACTCTCGCAAGCACGCTGCAAGCCCTGGGAGGGGCGATGACGCCTCACGACCAGCCCCCGGCCAAGACCCGGTTGCGGGCCACGGATCTCTTCCCAAGATGTGTTGATGTGTCGGGAGACAGTTCGGCTGAAGCCTGTAGCCCACAGCCGACTCCCGTCCCCGCTATTGCTATAGCGGGGGAGACGGGGAGACAGTCCGGCTGACCGAAGCCGGGAGACGGTAGGGAGACAGTGGGAGACACCCCCATCACTCCCCACGTCTTGGAATGTGATCCATGGAGCGGTAGGGCTTCATGGAGTGGTGCAGGTGTTTCTGGCCCGACATCTCGATCCTCACGAACTCATCTGCGACCAGTGCCTTGATGGCTTTGCGGAGGTGGGCTTCCTTGCCGCCAAGCTCCTTCTTGATCTCGTTGAAGCCAAGCGGCGAGTTGGCCTCGAGCAGCTCGCTGACCTCCTCTTTGAGCTGCCCGCCGGGCTTCCACGGCTCACGTCTTCCTGGGGGGCGAAGCTCGATCACCGGCTGGCCGTCGTCGTCGGAGTCGTCGATCACGAACTCGGCCACCACCCGATCGAGCTCCGTCCTGCCCGGGAAGGGGACCGCCACGCCGAGTCGTTTGACGTGGCCGGGGCGGTCCTTGCATTCGCGCACCACCGCCCGGCCCGCCCGCCCCCGTCCGAAGTCCTCAACAGGGAGCACCCGGTACAGGACCGAGATCCCCGACCGCTTGTGCTGGGACCCGATCGGGTTCATCTCCGTTACCCATGCGTCCTTGGGGAGGTGGTCGATCAGCACCACCGCCGCTCCCGCCTGGGCGAGGGCACTAGGCAACCGCTGGAAGGTGGCGACTTCCTCGCTGCTGTTCGAGCTGAGCCCACTGGCCGCCAGCGCCTCGGTGACACCGTCGATCACCACCAGCGACGGCGGGTCGCCCTCGAGGGAGAGCAGGTGATCGATCACCGCATCTGTCACGGGGCCGTCGGGGTTGAAGTACGCGAACTGACCGACCACCACGTCGTCGGTCACGCCCATCGTGGCCACAAGGCGGTCCCCCACCACCGAGTGGGCGTCGTCCTCGAAGTCGAGGTACCAGACGATCTCGTCCCGCATGAGCTCCTGGGAGCAGGCGTGCAGGGCCAGCCAGGACTTGGCCGACTCGGACACCCCGAAGATGCAGTGGACCTTCCCCGGGTAGAACAGACACTCGCCGTCGGTGCGCTCGAGGATGCTCGGCTTCACAAGGGAGTGCTTGCCCGACAACACCTCGCCGAGGTCCCACGGGTCCCAGCCTGCGGTCTCGGCCTGTTGGCGGTCGTCCTGGGCCTTGCGCTGCGCTTGCTTCGCCCTGGCCACTGTTCCCGAACTCAAGAAGCCGCCGACCGTCCGGTCGTCATCGCCGTTCCTGCGCTCACCGAGACCATCGCGGTCGACGCCATCGCCGTTCACCTGGACCCTGACCCGCCGATACTGCGCCCACCCCCCCGACTTGGTCCCGTTGCTCGACGCCCCCATCAGGGCTCCCTCGGGTTGTCGAGACCGGCTTGGAGGCCCGAGCTGACGGTGGCCTCGACCTCGGCGTCGTCGAGGCCCGCCTCGGCCCCCGCCTCGACCAGGGCCTCGATCACCTCGTCCACATCGATGTCGCCGCCGGCGGCGATGAGCGTGCCCAGGTTGAACGCAGCCCGGTTTAGGGTGACGTTGCGCTCCCCCTCCGGGGCCGACCGCACCGACTCAACCTCAGCCTCGACGACGGCGGTGCAGTACCCCGACCCGTAGCCACAGGGCCGGCTGCGCCGCCACGATGTCGAACGCCGGGCACGTGGAGGCTTCCGGGCACGCTGAGGCTTCCGGGCACGCTGAGGCTTGACGAGCAGACCCACCAGCCACTCCGGGGCGGGTACCGGGCGCTGCAACCTGGGTGGTACATCCCACCGGTACCGCTCACCGCTCTTGTGCAGGCTCGGCGGCAACACCACAGAGCCCGTCGCCCCCACCTTCACGTCGATCCCGTCAGCAAGCTTCGAAACCAGCGGCCCCACGTCGGCAGGGATCGTGACGTAGTAGTGGTAGCCACGGCCACCGGTGAGGCACGTCAAGGTGTCCGGCAGCCGCCCATGGTCCAACTGCAGCCGGTAGAGCGACTCCTCCCCCCCGTTCCGGGGATCCACATCGAGCACCACCACTCCCGCCGGCGGAACACCACCGATGTTGGCCCCAGGCCAGCGGTTCCGCCACCACGCCGTGACACGGCGTGGGTCGGTGGTGGCGTCCTTGAACCCATGCGGCGTCAGCGGATGCTTCCCCGGGCTCGGGCACCCCCGGCCGGCCCAGCAGGCACAGTCACCGTCGACGACACCCGCCACCGGGAACACGCCCAAGCCGATCTCGGCGTACCCGAGCGCCTCCGAGAGCATGATGGCCGCCCAGTCGCCGTCCGCAAACGGTCGGTCCTCATCTTGTACTCTGGTCATGTCAATTCCTTTCTTCCCGTCCAGGGAGAGTGGGTCTGGCACTTCACCCGAGATCCGGTGCAACGGATCTCGGGTGCGTAGAGCGGTCGCCTAGTGCGACCGCTCTTTACGTTCGTCGGAGGGTCTCGGTCGCTCGGCGCTCCCTGAGCCACAACTCCACATCGCTGCGCAGGTAGCGGACGTGCTTGCCGCTGAGCCTGAAGCCTGGCGGGCCAACTCCACGCGCCCGCCACGAGCGGACGGTCCCCGCGGGCACATCGAGGAACCGGGCCAGCCCTTCGGTGTCGAGCATGTCACCGGCGTGTGGCTGTTCTTGGTCTCTCACGTCGTTGGCGTCCTTCCGGGGTTCTGCACGTACACGATGACTGTATCTGCTGTTGGCCATTGATGTATACTCTTTCGTGATGATCTCGGATGAACACTCGACGGAGATGGGTCTACTCCCCCTGATGGTGCTCATCGGGGCGAGCCTGGCCGCATGGCGACGAGGGCAGGGTCTCACCCGCCTCGAGCTGGCCCTGCAGGCTCAGCAGGTCGGGCTCGAGTGGACCGAGAGGATGGTCGCCGAGACCGAACGGGGGAACCGGCAGCTGTCCCTAGTCGAGTGGATCCTGCTACCTGTGCTCACCGGCCTGGACCCGACCCGGTTCCTCGGCGGCGAAGGCTGGGTTCACCTGACTGAGTCAGTGACTGCCGACCTCACTGCGGTGAAGAAGGTGCTTGGCGGTGAAGCCGACGAAGTTCGCCCGTTCGGGGACTTCAGCACCCCGGCCTCGCGCTCGTTCTTTGCCGAACCCGGCGAAGACCCGGGTCCTGTGGGGACGTCGAGCAACAACCCTGATCGCCGCAAGGTCCTCGAGGAACTTGTGGGCGACGCTGCTCGGGCCAGTCCCGAGGAATCGGCATCCCGGGCAGCCGAGCGCAAGGCCGCCGACCGCCTTGGCGTAACGCCAGGCGAGCTCGTGGAAGCGGCCTTCGACCTATGGGGCAAGGGCCTCACCGATGAACGAGACCAACGGGCCACAAAGCGCACCGGAGGACTAGACCCCACCAGCGCCCGCACCGTTCGGGGCCGCATCACACGAGAACTGATCGTCGAGCTGGCGCACCACCTTGGGCGGGCGACCGCATGATTGTCAGACAGCGAGCCCAGCCTTGACTTCGACCGAGTGGTCAAGGTCTCCCAACCGGCTCCTCAAGGTCGACGAAGCCGCCCAGTTCCTGTCGATCGGTAGGAGTCGGGTGTATGAGCTCATGGCCGCCAACGAACTCGAGTCCGTCTCAATCGGCCGATCGAGGCGCATCCCGTTAGGGGCACTCGAGGAGTTCGTCACACGCTTGAGCGATCCCGAGGAGAACTAGCCAGGCTGGGCTACGGAGAACGACAAGGAGAACAAGATGGGAAAGCGACGGGGCCACGGCGAAGGATCGATCTACCAGCGCCAGGACGGCCGGTGGGAGGCGAAGGCCCCGATCGCACCCGGGGCGGCAGGACGTGCCCGCAGAAGCGTGTACGGCAGGACCCGGCGGGAGGTCGTTGACAAGCTCCGGGTTCTTCAGACCCAGGCGGCGAATGGAGCCGTCCCGGACGAGAGGGTCACCGTCGAGGCCCACGTCACCGCCTGGCTGAAGGCGAAGCGGGCCACCGTACGGCCGGGCACCCATGTGCGGTACGAGCAACTCGTTCGCCTCCACATCGTCCCGGGCCTCGGGCGCAAGCGGCTGGCCCGGCTGACCCCCCGGGATCTACAGAACTTCTACGGCACCCTGCTCGAGGCCGGGAGCGCACCGAGGACCGTCGGGAACGTCCACCGGGTCCTCCACGCCGCCCTCAAAGAGGCCGCCCAGTGGGGCCTCGTCACGCAGAACGTCGCCGCCCTGGTTAGCCCACCTCGCCCGCCCCGTGCCCCGATGAGGACCCTCACCGCCGCCCAGGCTGGCGACCTGCTCAAGGCTGCGACCGACGAACGCCTCGAGGCGCTCTACGTCCTGGCCTTGCACACGGGCATGAGGAAGGGTGAACTGCTCGGGCTGCGATGGAACGACGTGGATCTGAAGGCACAGACCCTTCACATCCAGGGTTCGCTGCAGCCGATCCCCGGCAAGGGGCTGCAGGTGGTCGAGGTGAAGACGGAGTCCTCGCGGCGGCAGATCCGCCTCGGCACCGCATCATCTGAGGCACTGCGCCGGCACCGCGTCCGCCAGGCTCAGGAACGCCTCCGAGCCGGAGAGACCTGGACCGACCTCGACCTCGTCTTTCCGAACACAACCGGGCGACCGACACACCCAGGGAACTTCCTGCGCCGCGACTTCGACCCGCTCCTCAAGCGCGCTGGCGTCCCCCGGGTGAAGTTCCACGAGCTTCGCCACACCTGCGCCACGCTCCTGCTGGGAGAGGGCGTCCACCCCAAGATCGTCAGCGAGCTCCTCGGCCACAGCGACATCACCGTCACCCTGAACCTCTACTCGCACGTCCTGCCTACGATGCAGCAGCAGGCGGTCGATACCCTCGACGGACTGCTCTCCGAGCCAATGGTCGTCAAAGAGGTCGTCAACAACGCCTCGGAGTAGTCAAGAACACTGCAAGCCCGCGTAGCTCAGGGGATAGAGCATCGGTTTCCTAAACCGTGTGTCGCAGGTTCGAATCCTGCCGCGGGCGCTCGTCGTCGCCAGTCGCGGTCAAACCGACCAGGTGAGGACCTCGCCGCCCTGGCCCAAGAGCACCGAGCCCGGGAACACCCGCACCCGCCACGGGGTGAGGCGCAGGATGGCGAACGCCGGCGAGGTCGGGCCGTCGGCCCACGCCGGGATGATGGCGGGGTCGTAGCCCACGGGCGCCGGCGCCTCCTTGAAGCGCTCCCAGCCCTCGATACGGCTGGCGTCGTCGAGCAGCCACTCGGCGGCGCACTCGGCCGTGCAGGTGTCGTGCTCAGGGGTCCAGTAGTTCACCGACACGTACGGGCTGTGGTCCAGATGGGCCCGCTT
>OBID01000882.1_pt1 | contig 10989 bp, 10 predicted proteins | sample 1519781 | NCBI WGS metagenome assembly OBID01 (sample SAMEA3991478, study PRJEB22521) | metagenome | biome: anthropogenic terrestrial biome; feature: sewage plant; material: sludge | place: Sweden | collected 2012-09-26
GACCTTGACCAGCGACAGCGGCACCAGTTCCCCATCGCGGGCAAATACGGTGTAGGCGCGCGCCATCTGGATCAGGCTGACGGCGATGCCGTGGCCATAGGACATGGTGGCCTGCTCGATCGGCCGCCAGTTTTTCCACGGCCGCAGGCGACCATTGACCTCACCCGGAAAACCGAGGTTCGGCGCCTGGCCGAAACCGAGGCTATCAAACAACTCCCACATTTCCTTGGGCGAGAAGCCGAGCGCAATCTTCGCGGTGCCGACGTTCGACGACTTCTGGATGACCTGCGCAACAGTCAGGGCGCCGTGCGGGTGGGCATCCGAAATGGTCGCCGAGCCAATCGTCATCTTGCCGGGCGCACAATTGATCACCGTATCGAAGCGCAGCTTGCCGCGCTCAATCGCCAGCGCTGCCGTAAACGGCTTCATGACCGAACCCGGCTCGTAGGTATCGGTGATCGCACGATTGCGCAACTGAGCGCCGGACAGGCGCTCGCGATTATTCGGGTTGTAGGTAGGCCAATTGGCCAGGGCGAGAATTTCGCCATTGCGTGCGTCGATCACCACGGCGCCGCCGGCCTTGGCCGAATGCTTCTCGATCGCTTCCTTGAGCTGGCTGTAGGCCAGATACTGGATCTTCGAATCGAGCGCGAGGCGCACGTCCTTGCCATCCTGCGGCGGCTTGGTCGCGCCGACATCCTCGACGATGTTGCCACGCCGGTCACGGATCACGGTGCGGCTGCCCGGACGGCCGAGCAGGCTGTTCTGGAAGGCCAGCTCGACGCCCTCCAGGCCCTTGTCGTCCACGCCGGTAAAGCCGACGATGTGCGCCGTCATGTCGCCGGTCGGGTAAAAGCGGCGATATTCTTTTTCCTGATGCACACCAGGAAATTTCTGGGCCCCGATACGATCAGCGGTTTCCGGTGAAACCTGACGTTTGACGAAGGCGAAAGTTTTTTCAGTGGCAATCTTGCCGTCCAGCTCGCGCACGTTCATGCTGAGCAGACCGGCCAGCTGGCGCTTCTGCTCGCCACTCATCGTCCGCGCATCAGCCGGAATGGCCCAGATAGTCTTCATCGGCGTCGACACGGCCAGCATGTCGCCATTGCGGTCGACGATCTTGCCGCGCGAAGCGGAAATTTCGATATCGCGCAGATAGCGCGAATCGCCCTTCTGCTGCAGGAAGTCGTTGTTGATGACCTGCAAGTAGAAGCCACGCGCCACCAGCGCCAGAAAGGCCGCCATGAGCAATAGCCCAACGGTGCGCGAACGCCAGCCCTGCAGGGCCAACTGGAGCACCGGGCTTTCGGTAAATCGGTGACCGCGTTGCGGGCGACGACGCACGACCATCAGCGCACTCCCTTGGCCACGGCCGAACTGGGCGTAACCATGTGCAGACGATCACGGGCAATTTTTTCGATGCGCGGGTGATTTGCCCAGGTAGACATCTCAAGCTGCAACTGGCCGTACTCGACATCAAGCTGGCGCGCCCGCTCCTGCTCTGCCTCGAGCGCCTGAAACAGCTTGCGCGCACGGTGCTGGGAGGTAACAACACCCAGCGCGCAAAAGACGACAACCAGGAGGAGGATCACATTGAAACGCAGCATTACAGTTTCTCGGCCACGCGCATCACGGCACTGCGCGCCCGCGGATTGGCAGCAACTTCCATCGCTGACGCCTTCATCTGCTTGCCAACCAAACGCAGCTTCGGCTTCGGCAACTGATTAGCGCGCAAAGGCAAGCCCTTGGGCAGATCGTCAGCGACCGATTCGTTGCGCATGAAGTTCTTGACGATGCGATCTTCGAGGGAATGAAAGCTGATCACGACCAGTCGGCCACCCGGCTTCAACAAGCCGAGCGCCTGCGGCAGTGCTACTTCCAGCTGGCGGAGCTCTTGATTGATATGAATCCGTAGAGCTTGAAAGCTGCGCGTCGCCGGGTCCTGCCCTGGCTCACGGGTGCGCACGGTCTCGCGTACGATGGCCGCGAACTGACCTGTTGTGACAATAGGTTGTTCGAGCCGAGCAGCCACAACCTTCTTTGCAATCTGGAAAGCAAACCGTTCTTCGCCATAATTTCTAATGACCTCCGTGATGTCTCTTATCTCGGCCCGCGCCAGCCACTCGGCCGCCGTCTCGCCCTGCGTCGTATCCATACGCATGTCGAGCGGCGCGTCGTAGCGAAAGCTGAAGCCGCGCTCCCCGTCGTCGATTTGCGGCGACGACACCCCTACATCAAACAAAATCCCATCCACACCACTTACACCAGCCTCGTCCGCCGCCTCGGCCAATTCGCCGAAAGCACGGTGCACGAGCAAAAACCGGGAATCATCGATAGCCGCACCCGCGGCGATAGCCTGCGGGTCACGGTCAACGGCCACCAGACGGCCCTTTTCGTTCAGCGCGGAAAGAATCCGGCGGCTATGGCCGCCACGCCCGAAAGTGGCGTCAACGTAGATGCCGTCGGCTTTGATCGCCAGCGCATCCACCGCCTCTTCGAGCAGTACCGTCACATGGGCGGCACCGCGGGTCACAGGACAAGGTCTCCGAAGCCCGGCGGCAGATCGCCGGACAGCGCTTCAGCAGCCAGGTCGTTTTGCTGCCTCCAGCCGGCCTCGCTCCAGATTTCAAAGTGCGACCCCATGCCGACCAGATATACCGTCTTCTCGAACTTGGCGTACTCGCGCAACTCCGGCGCAACCAGGATGCGACCAGCGGAATCCAGCTCCTCGGTACGAGCATTACCCACCAGCACGCGCTTGATCGATGCCGAACGCGGATCAAGGCTCGAGGCCTTGAGGATCTGCTCGCGAATCGGCTGCCAGGCCGGCGAGGGATAAAGCAGCAGACAGCGATGCGGATGAGCAGTCAGGACCAGCGAGCCCTCGCTGGCGGCGAGCAGGGACTCACGGTGTCTTGCCGGTATGGCAAGCCGTCCCTTCGCATCCAGATTCAGTGCTGCCGCGCCTTCGAACATCCCTCGTCTCGCTCCCCGTTTACCCACTTTTCAACACGTTTTCCCACTTTAGAACAACAACACTGCTCAGTCAAGCTGGAAATTGGGATTTTTTCTTACACAACAAGGACTTACGAAGGATTGCCGAGGCAATTTTTGCAAAAAATTACCCTTAAAAATCAATGCGAGAACATTGACACTTAAAGTGACTTATCAGGAGTTAAGGGGGATCAAAACCATTCCAGCACCGCCCATGCCGGCGTGGTAAAAAGTGGAATGCAAACGGTGGCTATGCCAACGTTACGGCCGTCAGCCGGCCGCAGGACAATCAGTCAGTAAAGACCGATACCTGGTTACGGCCCTCGTGCTTGGCCCGATACAGCGCCTGATCAGCGCAGCGGGTCAGGTCGTCCGGCGTTTTGCCATGCTCGGGATAGGCAGCCACCCCGAGAGAAATCGTAAAGGTGATATGGAAGTTACCGAGCACAACGGAGAGGCCCTCAATCGCCTCCCGCCAAGCCTCGGCGCGCTGGATAGCTGTTTCCAGCGGCATATTCGGGAGCAGGATGAGGAACTCCTCACCGCCGTATCGGCAGGCCACGTCCTCCGTCCGGACATCCGACAACAAGGTCTTCGCCAGCATGCGCAATGCCTCGTCCCCGACTTGATGCCCGTAGGTATCATTGACCCGCTTGAAGTAGTCAATGTCCAGCATGACCAGCGACAGCGGGTTTCCTTCGCGGCGCGCGCGTGAAACTTCGCGCTCCAGGGTTTCGTCGAGGTAGCGCCGGTTGTAAAGCCCGGTCAGACTATCGCGCACGGCGAGTTCCTGAAGCGCCACCTGCAGGCGGCCGATTTCCTCGATCCGCGCATGGAGCTGCCGATTGGTTTCGCGCAGCGCAAGTTCAGCCGCCTTGCGCTCACTCACGTTACGCGTAATGCCCAGAATCGTGTGCGCGACGCCATCGGCATCCTGCAGATAACTTGACACAACCTCAGTCGAAACAACCTCGCCATCCTTGCAAACCTGCTCCAGTTCGCTGACCACAACACTGGCCGACTTGTCACCCGCAGCAATTCGCCGCAAGCGCTGGTCAATTTCCCGTGCCAGCCGCGAAGCTGATTCCGACGTCAGGCGGGCATCAATGGACTGACCGACAATTTCCTCTGGGGAATAGCCGCACATGTCGGTAATGGAAGGGCTGACATAGGTGTAGCGCCGCGACGGTATGTCGAGCGTCCAAATGACATCATGGCTATTTTCAGCCAGCATGCGATAGCGGGCTTCACTCTGCGATAACTTTCTGGCTATGACCTCCTCCTCGTTCTCCGCACGAAGCAAGCGAATGAGGACCAAGGACAGGAAAAGAAAGAGCAGGAGTGCAGACACCGCAGCAATCCAACGGGTTTGATGCCACTCAGCCAGATAATCATCGACCGCCACCCCTCCGGACACATAGAAGGGATAGTCGGTGAGGCGCTGAAAGGCATACACCCGCTCAACCCCATCGAGCGCCCCCGGCACGCGCACACTCCCATTCTTCTCCCCGGACTCAATCAGCCTTTGCAAGGGATGAGCGGCATTAACCTGATCCACCTGACCGGGAATGGCTGGGACCTGCAGAAGCCGGCGACCATCATCGGCCCGCCAAACCGCCACGGCACCCTTTGGGCCAACATTGATTGCCTCTAACGCCTTGGCCAGCACATCCAGATCAAGTTGAGCCACCACGACGCCGAGCAAGTCCCCTTGAGCATCGCGTACCGACTGGAAAGCAAATACGAATGTACGCCCGGACTGGCTGTCAAAAATCGCACCGGAAAAATTAAGACCGCCCCCGGATTGCGCCCCGGGCACGTTGAAAAAAACGTGATCAGCACTCGCCGGGGCATGCTGGACAACGCCTGAGGCGTAGAGAAAGTGGCCTGAAGCGTCCAGAACCCCAAAGCCGCCAAGCTCCGGAAACTGCTTGGACAAATAGCCCAATTCATTGACAACCGTATCCCGATAGCGCCCGAGCGCAGCGGGTTTGAAAGCATCCTGCGGCAGCGAGGCCGCGATATGTTCGAGGTTGCCCTGAAGGCGTCGCATTGTCGCGACTAAACGAGCCTCCAGCAGCGAGGTGACACCGAGAGCGTCAGAGGGTGCTTTTTGCTCTGCCTCGCGCCGCCCTTCGTTCAGCAAAAATGCCAACAAAAGGGCAAAACCCAGCCAGGTTACGACAAAAAACAGTACCAGCCGAACACGCGGTCCGAACGCACGACCTATCTTTTGTCCGGAGGAGGATATGTTCATTCGGGGATCATGCCTTCCGAATGGACATATCACAATAGGCGCCGAGCATGCGCCCGTCCACCAAGATCAAGAGGCTACTTGATCTGGCCGAGTTTTTGTTCGATACGGGCCAGCGGTATGGCACCGGGAATCCGCTCACCGTCGGCGAAGAACATGGTCGGAGTGCCAGTAATGTTGAGCTTGCGGCCGAATTCCTGATTTTTGGTAACCGCAGCGGTATCGCAATCTTCGCGACCGGATGGGCTCTTGCCATCGACCATCCAGTCATTCCATGCCTTGGCACGGTCACCGGAACACCAGATCTGCTTGGACTTGCGAACGGAGTCTTCCGAGAGGATAGGCAAAAGGAAAGTGTAGACTGTGACATTCTCGAGCTTGAGCAAATCCTTCGCCAGGCGCTTGCAATAGCCGCAATTGGGATCCTCGAAGGTAGCCAGCACGCGCTTGCCATCTCCGCGTACCTGCTTGATGGCACGATCCAGCGGCAAATCGCCAAACTTGATTGCCGTCAGTTTTTTCATGCGTTCGTCGGTCACATTTTTCATCGTTTTGGCATCGATCAACTGACCGCTGACCACGATGGCCGACATTTTTTCATCGGTATAGAAAATATTGCCATCAGCGTAGACTTCGTAAAGCCCAAGGTAGCCTGACTTCGTGACGCTTTCCACCTTGGTGCCGAGCTTCGCCTCCATCTGCTTGCGAATATCGGCTTCATCAGCCGCAGCGCTCAAACTGAACGCCATCGCGAAGGCCATCGGCAACATTTTCTTCAACATGCAATTCTCCTATAGGGCGCCGAGAGCATACCGCACCAGGGCATTCTTGATTAAAGGAAGTCCATTGGCCACATCCAGCCCAAGGTTGCGCAATGGGCGCAAGCCAGGCGGCGACTCCTTGAACAAACGACGCAGGCTATCAGTTGCAGTCTGCATCAATACCGTCTCTTCGCGCCGGACACGCTGATATCGTTGCAGGAAGCGCTCCTGACCAATATCGTGCCACGGCTGTGTTGCAGCCAGTTGACCAGCAAGTGCCATGGCATCCTGGAAACCAAGGTTGATTCCATGCCCTGACAGAGGATGAATCCCGTGCGCCGCATCACCTACCAGCGCCAGTCGCGGAGCGACTGTTTGCGGCACACGCATCAAGCGCAAAGGAAAAGCTGCCGGCGACGTAAGCAATTCCAGTTTGCCGAGCGTACGCCCCCCAGCCTCGGCAACCCGTTCGCAAAACTGTTCGGAAGGTAACGCACAGAGTTCGTCCGCATGATCATCTGGCGTTGACCATACGATGGAAATACGGTTCCCCGGCAAAGGAAGATAGGCCAGCACGCCATCGTTGCGAAACCACTGGAACGCTGTGTGGTTGTGCGATTTTTCCGTGGTGAAATTGGCCACAAGGCCTTTCTCTCCATACGGCGTATTGACCTCGGCAAGCCCCGCCGTGCGCCGCACCCAGGAATCCCGGCCATCAGCACCAACAAGAAGGCGCGCTGACAGCACGGCGCCATCGCTCAGACGAAGGACGGCAGCATCCTGGCGGAACTCGAGGCTATCCGGCCGTGACGGGCAAAAAAGCGTCAGATTTCCCTGCCGCTTGGCACTTTCCCAGAACTCACAGGCCATCTGCGATGACTCGAGAATCCAGCCCAGTTCGGGAACCCCTGTCTCGAAAGCCGAAAAGTCCAACCTGCCGCTGGCATCACCGTGAATCTGCATGGCGCGAATGGGCGCCATTCTCGCAGCATCAAGATGCCGCCAGGCGCCGATGGACTCAAGGAACGCGACATTGGCCGGACTGATCGCATAAATTCGCGCGTCCCAGCCGTCGGGAAGGCGCGGCGGTTGATTTTCAACGAGGGCAATACGCAGGCGGGTGTCGCGCAACGCCAAGGCCAAGCTGGCACCAGCCAGCCCGCCGCCAACTATGATCAGATCAAAATGCTGCATGACGGCGATTATGCCGCTTCACGAGAATGAAACAAGCAGATCAGGCGGGCGTTCCGCCACCACCGCCAGTTTGCGGCTTGTTCTGGCGCGGCCGGCGATTGTTGTTGGTACGCGGACGATGTTTCTTCTGCTGTTGACCAACGCCTCCGCCAGCGCCGGCATTTCCGCCGGGTTTGCCATGCTGCATGTTACTGCGGCCTGGATTGCCGCCAAGCGGCTCATTGCCGGAAACACGGTTGCCGGGAGCAAGCTGGATTTCCAGCTCGATGATTTCGTCCCACTGCTCATCGGTGCGATCACGCTCGGGGATCGACAGGAGGTCACGCAGGCGACGACGCGTATCGGGCGGCGGCGCTACGACAACAGGAGCTTCAGGCGGATTTTCTGGATTCGGATTATTCATTGCAACTTAAAAAAAGCGGAGCCCGTCAAGGACGAACCCCGCATTCCATAACACCGGATTACTTCTTCTTGGCGGCGGTCTTTTTTGCAGCGACCGAGGCCTTGAAAGCCGTACCAGCAGTAAATTTCGGAACCGTGGTAGCGGGAATTTTCAGCGTGGCGCCGGTTTTTGGATTCTTGCCGGTGCGCGCTGCGCGCTTGGCGGACTTGAAAGTACCGAAGCCAACGAGTGTAACAGACTCCCCCGCAGTCACGGTCTTGACCACCGCGCCGATGATGGCCGACAGCGCCTTGTCAGCAGCAGCCTTGGTTATACCAGCTTCTTTTGCAGCAACTTCGACCAGCTCGGATTTATTCATCTAAGTGCCTCCTAGTTACCTATCAATGTTTAAGAAAACTGGCCGTCGGAACGGCAGCACGATAAAAGTAGCACACCTTTTTCAATAAGTCTTGGCCCAAGAGCGCCTATTTGCGGGCGAATGCACGATTATTTGCAATATTCATACGTCCAGCAGGCTATTTGGTCAGCAAACAACAAACCCGGCACACGGCCGGGTTTGTTTTGATGCCATCGGCAACCGGATTATTTGGTCGCCGGCTTCGCCTCTTCCTTGGCCGGCTCGGCCGGTTTTTCACCGTGCGAGATAGCTACGGCGCCATCATTCTGCTTGCCAATATGCTGGTCAATGGCCGGCAATTGGTGAGCGATACCCTTGTGGCAGTCGATGCAGGTCTTGCCTTCAGTAAAGGCTATCGGATGCTGCTTTGCCGCACGGTTGCCCTGCTCGGTGTAGTCCATGTAGTCGTAGCGGTGGCAGTTGCGGCACTCCTGCGAGTCATTTGCCTTCATGCGATTCCACTCGTTCTGAGCGAGCTGTCCGCGCTTGGCGTTGAATTTCTCAGGGGTATCGATCGTACCCAGAACCTTGTGCAGCACTTCGTTGGACGCCTGAATCTTGCGGACCATCTTCGGACCCCATTCCTTGGGCACGTGACAATCCGGACAAGTGGCGCGCACTCCGGTACGGTTGGTGTAGTGGATCGTGTTCTGGTACTCGCGGAAGACGTTTTCCTCCATCTCGTGGCAGGAGATACAGAACGACTCCTTGTTGGTTGCCTCGAGCGCCCAGTTGAAGCCCCCCCAGAAAACGACACCGGCAGCAAACAGGCCAAATACGGTGACCAGCCCGATGCGCTTGACCCATGCGGGCGTGAATTTATCGAGACTCATCATTCCCCCTTCTTGGCAGCCGGCTTATAGGTATTGGCGACGAGCGGCTTGGCGTCGAACTGTGGCACGTGACACTGCATGCAGAAATAGCGGCGCGGAGAAATGTTGGATTGCTTCTTGTCTTCGCGGTCCAGATAGTGCGACTTGGCCACCTTGGTTGCACCGGTTTCCTCGGCACGCTCTTTCGAGTGGCAGTCCATGCACTTGTTGAAATTCTGCGTGATGTTGTAGCCCTTGATGCTGTGCGGAATCAGCGGCGGCTGTTTCTGGAAGTTACGTGGAATGGTCGCTTGATCCTTTTCGACCCGGAACATATCAACCTTCGGATTTCCCTCGATCGACTCGATGCCGATCTCATTCACTCGCAATTCCTGGGCGCTGACGCCGGCCACTCCCCCCAGGAGCATGCCGGTAGCCAAAGCCAGTGCAGTGATCAATCTCATATTCATTCCCTCCGATGAACGACCGGGGTTTTTGCCGCCGGTCGCTTTTTCGCTCATTTTTTCGGGTTGACCGTGGAATCAGCCAACCGTCGTGTCTATCGTTCGATCAAGCCCGCGTTACCTTGACGGCGCATTTCTTGTAGTCGGTTTCCTTGGAAATCGGGCAAGTCGCATCCAACGTCAACTTGTTGATCAGGCGACCGGCGTCGAAGAAGGGCACAAAAACCAAGCCACGCGGCGGCTTGTTCCGACCACGAGTCTCGACACGCAACTGGATTTCACCGCGCCGCGAGGCAATCTTGACCTCCATGCCGCGCTGCAGACCACGCGCCTTGGCGTCGTCCGGATGCATGAAGAGCACGGCATCCGGGAAGGACTTGTACAACTCGGGGACGCGACGGGTCATCGTGCCGGTGTGCCAATGTTCCAGGACGCGACCGGTCGATAGCCACAGGTCGAATTCCTTGTCCGGTGACTCGGGTGGCGGTTGATAGGGCAGCGCAAAAATGACTGCCTTGCCATCCTTGTGGCCGTAGAACTTAACGCCCTCGCCCTTCTTGACGTAGGAGTCATAACCTTCGCGGAAACGCCACAGCGTTTCCTTGCCACCAACAACCGGCCAGCGCAGACCACGCGCCTGGTGGTAGGTATCGAATGGCGCCAGGTCGTGACCGTGACCGCGACCGAAGGAAGCATATTCCTCGAACAGGCCTTTCTGAACATAGAACCCGAAGTGCTTGGACTCATCGTTATCGAAGCCGGCAGCGGTTTCGCTGGTCTTGTATTTGTTGACCACGCCGTTGGCAAAGAGCGCGTCATACATCGTCTTGCCCTTCAGCTTGGGTGCCTTGGCCAGCAATTCGGCCGGCCAGACCTCTTCCATCTTGAAACGCTTGGCAAATTCCATGACCTGCCAGAGATCGGAGCGGGACTCGCCCGGCGCCTTGACCTGCTGGCGCCAGAACTGGGTACGCCGCTCGGCATTGCCGTAGGCGCCTTCCTTCTCGACCCACATGGCAGTCGGCAGGATGAGGTCGGCGGCCATCGCCGAGACCGTCGGATACGGATCGGAGACGACAATGAAGTTCTCCGGCTTGCGCCAGCCCGGATAGAGCTCTTCGTTGATGTTCGGACCGGCCTGCATGTTGTTGTTGCACTGCTGCCAGTAGAAATTGACCTTGCCGTCTTTCAACGCCCGCGCCATGGCCACGGCGTGATAGCCAACCTTGTCGGGAATCGTGCCATCCGGCAGGCCCCACAGCTCTTCGGTGTGCTTGCGGTGCTCAGGATTGGTGACGACCATGTCGGCCGGCAGACGATGCGAGAAAGTACCGACTTCGCGCGCCGTGCCACAGGCGGACGGCTGGCCTGTCAGAGAGAACGGGCTGTTGCCCGGCTCGGAAATCTTGCCGGTCAGCAGGTGGATGTTATAGACCAGATTGTTGGCCCAGGTGCCCCGCGTGTGCTGGTTGAAGCCCATAGTCCAGAAGGACACGACCTTGACCTTGGGATCGGCATACAACTCGGCCAGCGACTTGAGATCCTTTTCGGAAACGCCGGACAGCTTGGAAACTTTCTCTGCGGTGTATTCCGAAACGAACTTCTTGAATTCGTCGAAGGTGATCGGCTCGGACTTGCCGGTATCGCCCTTGGGCTTGCCGTCGGCGCCGGGGTAGCCGTTGCTGGTCGCATCCTTCTCCAGCGCATTGG
>OBID01000883.1_pt1 | contig 10983 bp, 3 predicted proteins | sample 1519781 | NCBI WGS metagenome assembly OBID01 (sample SAMEA3991478, study PRJEB22521) | metagenome | biome: anthropogenic terrestrial biome; feature: sewage plant; material: sludge | place: Sweden | collected 2012-09-26
CACCGGTGTCGTCGGCGAGCCGGGAGGAGACGTTCCGGGTTCGATGCGCTCCAGTCGCTCGGCTTCCATCTGTTCCGGCGTGATATCGCCCATTTCGAGGCGGACCAGATTGGCCAGTTGCCGGTTCTCCAGCATCAGGTCACGATGGGCGAGTGCCTGGCCGATGGCGGACATCAGGTCATAATCGTTCCAGGGCTTGCCGATGAAACGGTCGATGCCGACTTCGTTGACAGCGCGAACCAGCGCGTTGAGATCGGCGTAACCGGAAAGAATCAGGCGGGCTGCATCGGGCTGGATGGCTTTCGCCGCCTTGAGAAACTCGATGCCATCCATGCCCGGCATCCGGTAATCGCTCATGAACAGGTCGAACTCTTCATGTTTGGCCGCTTCCAGCGCCGCCGCCGGTGAATTGAAATCGGCAATTTCGAGCGTGTAGTTCTTCGTGCCATAGGTGCACGGCGCCAGTCGCAACACCCGCTTGAGGGATTTGAGGATGGAGTCCTCGTCGTCGACGATCAGGATTCGGCTCATTTTTCCTCCTGGCGAATGTAGAGCGTCAGCATATGCTGTTCGGAGTGTTCCATCTTGACCAGTTGCGCAATGATTTCGGGAGTCAGTGCTGTGGCTTTGGCCAGAAGCAGATAGCCGTCCCGGTGCATGAGGTCCCGGCTCAATACCATGCCGCTCTTCAGGTGCATGGTGCGCAGGGGGGTTTCCGTGAAGCCGCTCTTCACCGTTTCAGAAAGTAGCGTTGCGAAGGCGTCTACCGCAGCAGGGTCGTAGCGCTTGCCGCGATTTTCGATCAGGAAATTCAGGGCTTCTGCCGGCTTCAAGGCACGCTGAACCAGCGTACCGATGAGCAGAGAGTCATATTCATTGACCACGTGGAGAATGCGGCTGCCCTGCGGAATGGCTATACCGGCCAGATGGTCGGGATAGCCGTTACCATCGTAGCACTCATGGTGATGGCGGACGAGAATGGCCGCTTCCTTGAACTTTTCGATGCCCATCAGGATGTTCTGGCCAATGACCGGATGCTTCATGACCTGTGCTCTTTGCTCTGGCGTCAGCGCATTGAAGGGCTTTGCCAACAAGTCGTCGGGCAGGCCCAGTTTGCCGATATCGTGCAACAGGCCGGCCAGCATGATGTTCTGGACCTCGGCCTCGGGCAGTTTGAGACGCTGGGCAACGCTGCGAGCATGTTCAGCCACCCGCCGGCCATGCCCGGACATCTGGCTGCCAGCGGGGCCGCTGCGCAGTTCGATCAGACCGGCAAAAACCTGAACGCTGGTCAGAAAGGCTTTTTTCAATTCACTGTGAGTTTGCTCGACAAAACTCAATGCCTGGCGCAGTTCGGCCGTCCGGTCAGCGACCTTTTGCTCAAGGCTGGCATTCAATTCCTTCAACTGGTCATTCTGCGCCTGGGTCAGCGACGTGAGGCGCTGGTTTTCACGCTTCAGGTTCTGATGCTCGATGGCTTCGCCAACAATGCTGACGATCTCGTTGTCATCCCAGGGCTTGGAAATGTAGCGATAGATCTCGCCCTGATTGATTGCGGCCACGGTCGACGTAATGTCGGCATAGCCGGTGAGCAGGATGCGCATCACGTTCGGCCAGCGACTGCGCACCTCTTTCAGAAAGGTGGCACCGTCCATTTCCGGCATGCGCATGTCGGAAATGACCAGATCGATCTGTTCCTTTTCGAGCACTTCAAGGCCCGCAGCACCGCCTTCGGCGATGAAAATGCGGTAGCCGTGCGGCCGGAACAGGCGACGCAGCGCGGAAAGTATGCCCGGTTCGTCATCGACGAAAAGCAGGGTGGGAGGGGCTGTCGCCTCGCTCATTTTGAAGTCTCCGAGTCTTTTGTTTCAACGTTCCGTGGCGGCGTGATCGGCAGCACAAGACGGAAGGTGGTGCCCTGCCCCTCGATACTCTCGACCTCGATCCGGCCGCCATGTCGTTTGACTATACCGTAGGACAGCGAAAGTCCCAGCCCCGTGCCCTTGCCAACCGGCTTGGTCGTGAAGAAAGGGTCGAATATCCGGTTAATGTGCTCCGGCGCGATGCCTTTGCCCGTATCGCTGATTTCAACACAGATACTGTCGTCACCGTGCCGACTGGTGCGAATGGTGATCGTGCCCTGCGTTTCAATGGCGTGGCCGGCATTGACCAGCAGGTTCATGAAAACCTGGTTAAGTTGTGAAATCAGGCAGAAAGCATGGGGAATATCGCCATACTCCTTGACCACTTTGGCTTTGTACTTCAACTCGTTCCAGACAATGTTCAGCGTCGAGTCGATGCCCTGATGCAGATCGGCTTCCTGCCATTCCTGTTCGCCGACACGCGAGAAATTCTTGAGGTCCTGCACTATCTTGCGGACCCGGCCAAGGCCATCCTTCGACTCGGCGATCAGGCTGAAAATGTCGCCCTTGAGGAAGGCGAAATCGTGCTGCTCCAGCAAGCGCCGGACTTCCTCGTCGTGGGGATTCGTTTCGCCCGTCTTGCAGAGCAGGGTGTCGTACGCGTTGATGATGGCCATCAGGTCGTGCACGTAGCCATCCAGCGTCCCCAGATTGGAATGGACAAAACCGATGGGGTTGTTCAGTTCATGGGCAACTCCCGCCGCCAACTGTCCGATTGAGGCCATTTTTTCCGACTGCATCAATTGGTTGTTGGCCTCTTCAAGGCGCTTGTTGAGCTTTTTCTGCTGCTGGAGCGCATCATTCAGCTCGGACTGCTGGCGCCTGCGCTCAGTAATGTCCGTCAGAACGCCGCTGAAGAATTCGGGGGCCCCAGTATCGTTGCGTTGAACGATTGTGCGGTCGACTACCCAAATGACCCGATTTTCAGCTGTCAGGATGCGATACTCCTGCTCGTATTCCGTTGCGCCTGACGCGCAATGGCGAGCTACCTCATCGCCGATGCGCTGCAGGTCGTCGGGGTGAACCATGTCGGCGAACACGGGTTTGCCGGACTGGAGGTCGTGAGCCTTATAGCCCCATTGCGCCACGTTTTCCGAAACAAAGACAACTGGCCAGCCATCGGTCGCGGCCCAGCGGAAGCAGACCGCCGGGCTGGCATTCACCACCTGTGTGGCAAGGCGCAAGGCATTTTCCGAGCGCTGGCGGCACACGATGCGCCAGATCTCACTACCAATCAACTGTACGGTTTCGACATCGAAATCCGTGTAATCAGAGGCCTTGTTACCAACGCCCGTCATCATGCGGACTTCGCCCTCCTCCAACACCGGAACGCTGAGCAGGCGGGTCAGGGCAGAATGGCCGGCGGGAAGACCCTGTTTGTTCGGGGCGTTGGCATAGTCATTGACGATGACAGGCATTTTTTGACGTGCCGCATCGGCCCAGATGCCTGCTTCGGAGAGCGGGTAGTGGTTGTCGAACGCGGCCGTGCAGTATTTCTCCAGTGTGCTGCTCGACCAGGCAGCCAGTTCGATGGTTTCGCCATCGACATTGACGAAGTGCATGAAGGCAATAATGCTCTGCGTCAGCTCTTCGGCCCGTTCCAGCGCAAATTGCATGAGCGCTTTCTCGGAAAGCTCCTCGGCTTTTTTCGGCAATTCCAGCAAGACGGCTGAACGACGGACTTGTTGGGAAAGTTGCAATTCTGTGCTTCGGCGCTCGGTGACATCCATGCTGATGCCGCCCAGGTCTGCGCTGCCGTCGTCGCGCGGGATGACAAACTTGATACTTTCAAAGACTCGCCCGTCACGGGAATATTCGATGCACTCCGTGACGCCGGTGGCGAGTATGCGGGCATCGTCAGCTACGATTTTCTCGCCGAGCTCCCCGGGAAATAGCTCGCTTGAGAGTCGCCCCAGTACTTCTTTCTCCTCGACTCCGAAGCGTTCCTGATAGCCTTTATTGGTCAACAGGAGGCGGGAATCCGAGGTTTTGACGTAGGCGCTGCCGGGAAGGTGGTCTATAAAACGCTGCAGCATATTGCTTGAAGCATTCAGCGAGGCTTCGGCAACAATCCGGACGCTAATGTCCTCGACGATGGCCACCAGAAAATCAACGCGCCCATTCGGCTTGCGAACAGCGCGCATGGAAATGGCGGTATGAACGATGGAGCCATCTTTCCCGATCAGGCGCTTGTTGATCGCATAGCCACCAGATTCGCCATTGATAACTGCTTCCAGATTGGAGATGTCATTCGCCAAATCATCAGGGTGCGTGTGGGCTTGCCAGTCGGTCAACATCAATTCGCCGGCGTCGTAACCCAGCATGTGACAGAGCATCGGGTTGACCGAGATCCAGATCTTTTCTGGCGAAATCATGGCGATGCCCACCATGGCATGATCGAAAATGGCGCGGAAGCGCTCATGCTCCATCTGCTCCCGCATCCGCAAGCGCAACAATGCCAGAATGACAAGTCCGGAGAGCAGCAGCAGCCCGACTGCCAGGAGCCATCTTTCGATTCTTCCCTGGCTTGTCATGGCAGCCAATGTGTCGCGCTCCAGGTGGGAAACAACAAGCCAGCGATACTGGTTTTGCGAGGGATCGTTTGTCGATGCGCCGTCCGGCAGTTCAGTAAGAAGTGGATAGACGCTTTCAAATGTCCACAGTCCGTTTTCGTCGGTGAACTGTCCGTTCCGGTCGATCATTCGCGCCCAGCTGGCTGGATAGCGATGGGCTAACGTGCGCGTCGCATCGTTGAACATAAAGCCCCATGCATCGTCCGGATTGGCCGCATGCAACCAATAGCCGGCATCGTTTACAAGCGAGACATGGCCGTTGCCCCCGCCGCTGTCGGCGACGAAGCGATCTAACATCGCCTTGCCAATAAAATTGATGATGACGATACCTTTTTTGACCCCGTGACGGTCTGCAACGGGCATCGCGAGGCGGAGCATCGGCTTGTGGGGTACTTCGATCGCTCCGTTTTCGATATTCAGGTCAAGGGGCGAAACATAAATCTGCCCGGCAGCCATTTTCATGGCATCCGAAAAATAGTACCGGTCTCCCTTGTTCTGGAGCTCGTTTCGCGGCACCAGTCTGGGCTGGCCGTTACTCCTGTCAGCTCGGACGATTTCCTGACCGCTGGCATCGATCCAGCGCAGCTGGTCATAGACCTTCTTGGTCTCCAGCAGCGTCGGAAAATTGACTTCAAGTCGTTCAGTCTCGGGTGAGGCCGGATTGTTGACCACTTGCTGCATGGCAAAGTGCTGGGAAATGAAACGCAGGTCGCCAGCTATCGACTCGAGGTGGCGGAGCAGTGAAGAACTGCCCAAGCCAACGTCGAGCATTTCCTTGTTTTTGATGTTGCCGAGCAGGCGAGCATTTTCGCTGTGGTCGTAGTACCCGGTAGCGCCGAGAATCAACACTGCGGCGAGCAGGAAGCGACTGAGAAAGCTGGCCAGCAGGCTGGGTTTCATGGTCAGGTTTTGGCGATCCGGAAGGCTTCGCGTATCTGTTCGCGCAGCGTGTCGTCATCCCAGGGTTTGGTAAGAAACTTGTAGATGGCACCGCGATTGATTGCGCCTGTCACCGACTCGAGATCGGTGTAGCCGGTCAGCACGATCCGGATGGTGTCGGGGTAGAGCTGGCGGACCCTGGCAAAGAACTCGGTCCCTGACATGTCGGGCATGCGCTGGTCGGAGAGGATGACCTGGACCGGATGCTTGGCCAGAAGCTCAAACGCTTCGGTGGGTGACTTGGCGGTCAGGATATTGAAGCCCTCTCTGCGTAGCAGGCGCGTCAGTGAATTCAGAATATTCTGCTCGTCGTCGACGACAAGGAGCGTCCGCGCCTTGTCCGGAAGATTGTCTGCCAATTCCAGGCGTTTTTTCCCGGCCAGCAGTTGCTCGAATTCCGCTGCGGGCAAGGGACGGCTAAAAAGGTAGCCCTGCATCGAGTCGCAGCGCCGGCTACGCAGAAAACTGGCCTGTGCTTCGGTTTCAACACCTTCAGCCAGTACCGTCAGGTTGAGGCTGCGCGCCATGACGATGGCCGCCGAGGCAATAGCCGCATTGACCGGGTTTTCGGTAATGTCCCGGACAAAGCTCTGATCGATCTTGATCTTGTCGAAAGGCAGGCGCGAGATATACGACAGCGATGAATAGCCTGTGCCGAAATCGTCGAGCGAAATCTTGACACCGAGTGCCTTGAGGGCTTTGCACTGGGCGATGGCTTCGTCAATGTCGTCGATCAGCGAACTTTCGGTGATTTCCAGTTCGAGCGCACTGGCTGGCAGGCCGGTTTCAGCAAGGCACTGGCTGACGACGGCCGGCAGGTTTGCCTGACGAAACTGGCGGGCAGAGAGGTTGACCGCAATGCGCAAACTGGCAAGGCCAAGGTCCAGCCACTGCCGAGCCTGCAGGCAGGCCGTGCGCAAGACCCATTCGCCGATCGACAATATGAGCCCGGTGTCTTCGGCAATCGGAATGAATTCGGCTGGGGAGATGGAGCCAAACTCCGCATTGTTCCAGCGTAGCAGGGCTTCCATGCCTATCATGTTGCCGCTGTCGAGGCTGACCTGTGGCTGGTAATGGACGGTCAGTTCGTTGCGCAGCAGGGCTTTTCGCAGAACTGCCTCGAGTCCGAGTCGGCGCGACGCGTCAGCATCCATTTCCGGTGAATAGAAGCGGAAGGTGCTCTGGCCGCTTTTCTTGGCGCGCAACAGCGCGGCATCGGCGCACTTCATCAGCGTATCGACATCCCTGCCGTTGCGCGGGGCGACGCTAACGCCAATACATGCGGTCATGCTGATGGTGTGTTCGCCAATCTCGAACGGAACTGCAATGGCATCCAGCATACGTTGGGCCAGCGCAATGGTGTCTCGCTCATGACTCAGGTTGGCCATCACGAAGCCAAATTCGTTGCCGGAGCGACGGCCTATGGTGTCGCCATCGCGTACCTGCAGATTGAGACGGCGGGCGACCTCGATCAGGATTTCATCGCCAATCGGCGGGCCGAGTGTGTCGTTGATTATGCGGAAGCGGTCCAGGTCGAGCAGGATGACCGCTGTTTCACGATTGAAACGGTTTGCCGCAATGAGGGCCTGACTGAGACGGTCGGTAAACAGGCTGCGATTGGGCAGGTTGGTCAGCGGGTCATAGCTGGAAAGGTATTGAATGCGCTCGGCCGCTGTTTGGCGCTCCGACAAGTCACTGAATATGCCGACATAATTTGTCAGGTGACCGCTTTGATCGCGCACGGCCGAAATGCTCAGCCACTCGGTCAGCAGTTCGCCGTCATGGCGCCGGTTGGTGATCTCGCCCTGCCAGTTGCCATGCCGGTTGATGCCATCCCACATGTCACGATAAAACTCGGGGCCGTGCACGCCTGAACGCAATAGCCGGGGATTCTTGCCCAGCGCCTCGCTGGGGCTGTAGCCGGTTACTTTGGAAAAAGCCTGGTTGGTGAGCAGGATGTCGCCGTTGGTGTCGGTGATGCAGACGCCATCGCTGATGCCCGAAAAAACAACCGATGATAAACGGTGCTCGGCCTCTGCCATCTTGCGCCGGCTGATGTCGGCCATGGTTCCCAGAGCCAGGGCTGTTTTTCCCTGGTCATCCCGGCGCAGTATGCGTCCTCGCGCTTCCATCCAGACCCAGTGGCCATCGGCATGGCGCATGCGCAATTCGTCGATATGGATTTCGTCGCCGTGGCAGGGTTGGCTTTCCAGGCATTTTACCAATGCGCTGCGGTCTTCGGGATGGACCAGTTCTATGCAGTCGGCAATGGTTGTTGGCCCCTCGGTCAGGCCGAGGATGTGCGCAAGGCTGGGGCTCCAGTGATTGCTCCCGCGTTCGTGATCGTGTTCCCAGATACCGAAGCCGGAGGTTGCCAGGGCCACTTGCAGACTGGCTTCAAGCTGGGTGTTTTCGGCCACGCGCCGGGCGACTTCCTGCTCCAGCCAGACCTTTTGCCCGGCAGCGATGTCGCGGGCGCGTTTCAGTTCAAGCTGGGCCTTGAGCGAATGCCGAGGACCGCGGGGTTGATCGGCTTGGTGATGTAGTCGACAGCACCTTCCTGTATGCCCCGCTCCTCATTGTCCGGATCATCGAGGGCGGTAACGAATATCACCGGAATATTGCGGGTATCGTCATCGCAACGCAGGATACGGAGCACCTCATGGCCATCCATATCGGGCATCATGACGTCGAGCAGGATGAGATCTGGCCGGGGGGCCAGTCGGGCGTAACGAATGGCGACCGGTCCGCTGTTGGCAACCCGGACGTCCACGCCAAGGTCGCTGATCATTTCCGAAATGGTGCTGAGGTTGTCAGGCACATCATCGACGATCAATACAATCGGCTTGCCCGGCCCCTGAGTCTGCTTGTCCTGACCTGTCACCCCACCTGCTCCCCTCGCAATTCGCTCACTATCGCTAGTCTCCCTCGCACGAAGCCCTCAGACAAGATGTATCGCGTATTTTGCAGATAAAAATTCAGATTTGCTATTTTTTTAATCTTTCGGCGATTGTCAGGGCCGCATCAAAATTGAAGGCGGCGAGTGCGTGGCGCAATTGCTCGTGCTCGGTTGGGTAGTGACGTTTGAGGTCCGCTTGCAGTCGATTGAACTGCCGAGTTGCCTCAATATCCCCCTTGCTCAGCAATTCACGCAGAACATCCATTTTTTGCAGAAACTCGTCGGAGATCACCGGTTCGTCCATCTTTTCCGGAACGGTCGAGGCGGACAGCATTGTTCCAGGGAGGTACCTGGCCAGCACCGTGTAGAGCGTATCCGGATAAACCGGCTTGGCCAGGAAGTCGTTCATGCCTGCTTCGATACAGCGTTTGCGGTCTGCTTCAAAGGCGTTGGCCGTCAGCGCGACGATGGGCACCGAGGCTCCTTTTTCCAGCGCGCGAATTTGCCGGGTGGCATCCAGTCCGTTGAGTATCGGCATCTGGATGTCCATGAGGATGAGATCGAAATCTGACTGTTTATAGAGGTCGACCGCAAGCGAGCCGTTTTCTGCGGTGACAACGTCGAGGCCGACGCTGGACAGAAGCTCTACGGCAATGTCCCGGTTGATACGCTCGTCCTCGACCACGAGGACACGCCCTTTCATCTGCCCCGTATGTGTGTGTTCCGCCAAAGGTGCCGCGTCGGCGGTGTTCATGCCGAGGCGGGCGGTAATCCAGAAACAGCTGCCCACGCCCGGGGTGCTCTCGACGCCGACTTCGCCACCCATCAGCTTGGCAAGGTGGCGAGCGATGGCCAGTCCCAGTCCGGTTCCGCCAAAGCGCCGGGTGGTCGAACTGTCGAGTTGCTCGAAGGCGTTGAACAGACGCGACGTATCCTGCGGGCTGATACCAATGCCGGTATCCCTGACCGTAAAGCGGCAGGTCATTGTTTTTTCGTCGCTGTTCAGTAGTTCGCCGCCGATGGAAATGCTGCCGGTTTCCGTGAATTTGACGGCATTGCCGGCAAAATTGAGCAGCACCTGGCGCAGGCGCGTGATGTCGCCAACGGCGTGCCGCGGCAGGAGGCTCGCATCGATGTTCAGGATCAGCCCCTTGGCGGCCGCTTTGTCGCGAATCATGGTGCCAACGTTTTGCACGAGCTCGCTCGGGGAAAACGCGTAGTTTTCCATCAGTATCTTGCCCGCCTCGATCTTGGAGAGATCCAGAATGTCGTTGATGATCTGCAGCAGATGCTCGGCTGCCGCCGAGACCTTGAGCAGCTTTTCAAGTTGATCGGGTTGCAGCGGGGTTTGCCTGAGCAGGTAATTCAGGCCGATGATGGCGTTCATCGGGGTGCGGATTTCGTGGCTCATATTGGCCAGAAACTCGGATTTGGCGCGATTTGCCGCGTCGGCTTTTTCCTTGGCGGTGGCCAGTTCGTAGGTGCGCTGCGCGACCATGTTTTCCAGGTGTCGACGGTGCGCATGGAGTTCGAGCTCGTCGCGCCGGCGTTCGGTGATGTCTTCCTTGGCTGCGACGTAGTGGGTGGTCTGGCCGTTGTGGTCGCGAACGGGTGAAATGGTGGCCTGCTCAAGATAGCTCGATCCATCCTTGCGCCTGTTCTGGAACTCGCCGCGCCAGACGTTTCCCGCCAGCAGGGTCGGCCACATGTCGAGATAGGTCTCCGGTGCAGTCTCGCCGGACTGGAGAATGCGGGGGTTCTGGCCGATGGCTTCCTGTGCCGTATAGCCACTGGCCTTGGTAAACGCTTCATTGACGAAGATGATGTTGGCGTCGAGGTCGGTGATGACGATGCTGGCCGGGCTTTGCTCAACTGCAGCAGACAGCCGGCGCAAGCCTTCTTCGGCGGTTTGAAGCTGCTGGTTGAGTTGGCGCAACTGCGACAACTGCGTCTTGAGCTCGCGTTCTGCCATTTTTCGCTCGGTCACATCGAGGGTCATGCCGCCGAGCAGACGATTGCCCGTGCCATCGTCGACTACGAACTTGGTCGATTCGTAGTCGCGGCCATTCAGGCTTTCATCGATAACGACGGTAGTCCCGTCTTCGAGCACTTTCAGGTCATCGTCGGTGATCTTCTGGCCGAATTCGCCGGGAAACAATTCCGCGCTGGTCTTGCCGATCATGCAGGCCGGGTCAATGCCCAGAAAGGTCTGGAAGCCCTGATTGGCGACGAGTGTCCGTGACTCGGCATCCTTGAGGTACGCCGTTCCGGGAAAGTGGTCGATGAAGCGCTGTAGGGTGTTCAGGGAACGCCGGCTTTCCTCCTCCTTCTCGCGAATCTGGCGATCGAATTCGTTTTGCCGGCGCTGTTGCCGCCACAAGAGGAGGATGCAGGCGGCGCTGACCAGTGCAAAAAAAGCAATTCTTGTGAAAACCTGCTGGCGCCACGGCGCCAGGATTTCATCGATATCGCGTGCTGCAGCGACGACAAGGGGCTCGCTCATCGCCAACGCTTCGACTTGCACCGTGCGCATCGACATCAGACGTTCCGCGCTGCCGGTGAGTGGCGACGTGCCCGTCATCAGACTATAGATAAGGCCCGATGAAATATGAACTTGCGGGGATTTTCTTTGTCTGATTTTGATGGAAAA
>OBID01000885.1_pt1 | contig 10960 bp, 8 predicted proteins | sample 1519781 | NCBI WGS metagenome assembly OBID01 (sample SAMEA3991478, study PRJEB22521) | metagenome | biome: anthropogenic terrestrial biome; feature: sewage plant; material: sludge | place: Sweden | collected 2012-09-26
GCCGCCGCGCCCCCGAACTGGGGTAAACACCTCAGCGTCAGCTGCTCGTCGTAGCATCACCACGTCATCGAGCAAAGACCTAGCCTCTTGTACTTATCTGAATAGATACATCTCGTATCGAGGAAGATACTCTTTCCCTCATCGCTGGCTGAGCATCGCGCGCACCAGTAATCCTTTATTAGTTCATCCTCTAGCCCTGGAGAGTTGTGGTTCAGCGGAGCTTAGATGCAGGCATAGCTTTTGCTGGATCGACCAGTGGGTGCTACATCCATGAGTCCAGCCACAGGGATGTGAGGGGCTCTTATGGCAGGGGATCGGGAAGAATCAAAAATTCCCATCACAACAGTCGTCGGACTGGCCATGGCCTTAGCTACGCTCTGGCTGGTGCGTGAGCCTCTTCTCAGCTCACGCCCTGAGGTTGAACCAGCCATAGGCCGGGAAGCGGAACTGATTCAAGCGCGACTCTGGCAGGATCCAATAGAGGCGGCAGAATCTCATCAGCAAAGCGACCGTACCGAACAGCCACGCCACAACCACAGTTTCTCCAGTATTCATTTTGAGAGCAGGGAAGACCCCGGGGTGCATATCGGGGTTCTCATCATCATTACCGAGGGAAGTCCATATGCCGAGAACCATGAGAAGCGGTTGCGCGACCGCTATGCAGCACTCTCCGCTCTCGGTGTGGCGTGCCTTGTGCCGGCCGACGAAGAGCACATCGGGTACTTCGAGGTTGGGCAGAGCCTCGTTCCGTTCGAGTGGTATAAGGCGAGAAAGACTAGACAATGTCATCAGGACAAGGATCACAAGCAGCACTACGATCGGGTTCTCCTAGTCTGGGCGACGGATGACAGTCTGGGAGAGAGGCCGTTGAATAGACTGAATGAAATTTCAGGGTTGCTTGCGAGCCAGTATTGGGCCGATGTCTGTGGAGGGCGGCATTCTGTAGAGTGTATGGCCAAGCTCGAGTTTAAGATTATCGGCCCACCTAGCTCCAGCATGCTCAGGGTTATGCTACAGAACGCACGAGATCAGGCTGCGCCTAAATGGTGGCCGAACATAGGATCTCTTGAGGGCCCTACGTCGTTCAAGATCGCCCTTTATTCACCTTGGGCCACAGCCTCTCCTGAACTTCTTTTGCAAGGGATTGATTCGAATGGGCAAGCCAATACCCATAGGTGCGAAGGGGGTCAATCGTGCAGGAAAAATTTGGCCGCCCAACTGGCTAATGCAGGTGTTGTCCTCGAGCATACCGTCGAGGGCGATGAAGAGATGTCTCTCGCCTTGGTGGGAGAACTTGGAAGGCGACAGGTCAAAATAGGCGAAGATCCCATTGCACTTATCGGAGAATGGGACACGTTCTATGGCCGAGCGCTTCCAATTGTTTTCAGAGCGGCAGCTTGTGTGGTTGCTAGTGAGAATATTACCGATGAACTAAATAAAGTCGAGAGTATGGACGAGGGGGCAGAAAGGAATCGGCGTGACGCTGTCCTCTATAAACGGTTTAGGGAGTGCCAATCTATCTCTCGGGCCATTCGTTCCCAGATAGAACACCCAGAACGTTGGGATGCGCTTGAGATGAGGATCTCCCGCTATTCCTATCTCCGCGGCCTCGATGGCCTGACACCAGGAGCCAGTAAGAAAAGCGGGGAGGCAGAGAACGATAAAAAAAGCGGCCGATCGAACTCGAATGACAAGAAGCATCAAGATAAGACGTTTGAAGGCCTCGAACGCCCGGATGGGGAGAGCCAGCTGGATTATCTGCGCAGGTTAGTTGCAAGAATGAAGCAGGATGCTGACGAGGCCAGCGGGTCCATTGGGAAGCCGCCGAAGGCGATCGGGGTGCTCGGCAGCGACGTGTATGACACCTTGCTCATTCTGAGGGCTGTTCGAGAAGAATTTCCCAACGCGATTTTTTTTACAACTGATTTGGATGCGCGGTTTTTTCAGGAGCGTGAATCAAAGTGGGCGCGCAACCTCGTTGTCGCGTCACCCTTTGGTCTGAATCTCCATAGTGGAATCCAGCATGATATCCCCCCTTTCCGGAACAGTTATCAGACCTCAGGTTTTTTTACGATGCTTCGAGCCTTGGGCCACATCAGGTCTGTGCGGTCGTCGACACCATCGACAATGGTGTGTCCGGAAACTGGTTTTGAGAGTATGGAGTTACTATTTGACCGATACGAAATCGATTTGAGTCCGAAACCGTTCTCCGCGCTGCTTTGTCCACGACTATTCGAGGTCGGGCGCCATGGTCCAGTCGACCTCTCTGCTGACCGAGGAGCCGTCCCGTCGCGGGTGGGAGAAATAGAAATGATTCAGCCCCCGCGTGAACTGTTTCCTCTGGGGATGAGACCCTGGTGGAAATTTTTGAACGCGGATTATCGCCTTCGATTCCGTCACACTGTGTTCTGGCTCCTGGTGGCGGTGCTAGTGAGTCTTGTCGTGTTCACTCAACTGCCTGGGAAAATGTGGAATTGGGCGAAGGGCGATGTCGCTGAAAGAGTCAAATGGCATTGGAGGGTCGTTGCGCTGACAATAATAGCCAGTGTCGGAGCTTTCACGGTCGTGGGAGGAGTGGATCGGCTGATACGGGTGATTCTGGAGGATAGATGGGAGGGTGAGCCGTTCAGCATTTCCGACGGGGTGAGCACCTGGCCAAGCATCATCATCCGCTCTCTCGTGATTGCATGGTGTCTTGGATGTTTGGTCAGAGCCTACTATGCGCTTCGATCCAGTCAGAGTGAATTGAAAGAAGAATTTGCGCTCCCTTCCTATAGACCCAAAGGCAGCCTACGTGAACAGGTATGGGTGCTTCTTAGGTCCATAATTTGGATTAAGTCGGTACCGCAACCAACCGATGGTAGTGCGAGCATCGCTCGAATATGGCACGATTACTCACGGGCCGCTCTCTATAGAAACCGAGTCGTCCGATCTCTGAGCTTACTCGTAATTTATCTATTTCTCATTTTCATCATTTTGGCTGTCATTGCATCGCCTGGTCCGCCATCCAGCCCCTGCCGAGGAATTACTAACTGCAAAATAGTGGCTGGTGTGACGTGGGCGGCAGTTTTATCGATGGTCTTCTTAAACATGTTTGTGTTCGATGCCGTGTTGCTGAGCCAGAGCTTCATAACACGACTCAAGACGACATCCATACGGTGGCCGGATAAGACGCTTGCTAAATTTCATTCCCGGTTCGAGTTAGATCGTCGGTATCTTCCAGGTTTGATTATGGTGAGGTGCATTGCGGATCAAACTCACGCGGTGCATAAACTCGTATTTTGCCCCTTCATCGCCTTGTTCTTTATGATATTGTCTCGGAATCGGCTTTTCGACAATTGGGATTTTCCTCTCGCGCTGATTATGATTTGGCTCATCTATGCTGGTCTGGCGGCCGGTAGTACGATCATTCTAAGATCGAGAGCCAGACAAGCTCGTGACCTTGCCATTGGATATTTTCGTGAGCACCTGCTTGCTGTAACAGGAATGGGGACGCAACAAAAGGTTTGTGCAGATCAGCTGCGCCTGGCACTAGAGGACATCGAGCACGTTCAGAAAGGGGCCTACACGCCATTGGTTCTCAATCCGGTATTTAGTGCCAGCATCCTCGCGGTGATTTCCTTCCTTCAATATTGGTATCTTGGCCAGTAATCCTCGGTTCATGTCGCGAACGTCTGCTTGGGCGCTGGTGATCGGGCGCCGGTGCAGGGGCATCGCTGTTGATTCGGCCGATAGCGGTGCGAGAATATCTACGCAACTCTCGGAATAGGAGAAGCACGTCGATGCGTATGGACACACTCGGCGGCCTCACGGTTCGTCTGACGGGCGGGACCGACGGGAAAGGCGGCGGCAACGGCCCGCTGGTGGTGCTGCTCCATGGTTTCGGTGCGCCGGGCGACGATCTCGTGCCGCTGAGCGAATATCTCGATGCGCCCACCGGGACACGCTTTCTCTTTCCTGAAGCGCCGATTTCAATTCCGATGGGCTTCGGCGATTCGCGCGCCTGGTGGATGATCGACATGGCCCGTATCCAAGCCGATCGAGCGGCGGGCAAAGTCCGGGACATGTCCGGCGAAATCCCGCGCGGGCTTACCGAAGCGCGCGAGCATATGAAAGTGCTGCTGGATGAGATACAAAAGAAACTCGGCGCCGATCCCGAGCGCACGGTGTTAGGCGGCTTCTCACAGGGGGCGATGCTGTCCTGTGACGCACTGCTCCACAGCACTCAGTCCTATGCCGGACTCATCCAGCTCTCCGGGACCCTGGTGGCAAAACAGGAGTGGGCGCCGTTGCTGACGAAACGCAAAGGCCTGCCGCTGTTTCAGAGCCATGGCACGCAAGACCCGATCCTGCCCTACGCGATGGCTGAACGGCTGCGGGATGAATTTCTGCAGGCCGGTGTGTCGGTCGATTGGCAGCCGTTTCGGGGCGGCCATGAAATTCCGGAGCCGGTGTTGCGCAAGCTGGGCAGTTTTCTCTTGAAGGCCGTGAGATAGGCTCGGGATGGATCCGTTTACACTCACCGGCGCAGACGGCACAACTCTCCGTGGCGATCGTGTCGTCGGCAAGGACCGCCAGCTTCTCTTCATCACCGGGTTTCTCTCCAAACGGTGGGGCAATAAGAGCAAGGCGCTGGCGCAATGGTGTCAGGAGCGAGGCTGGGGATTCTGCTGTTTTGACTTTCGCGGGTGGGGCGACTCGGGCGGTGTGTGGGGTGAATATCGCCTGCTGCAATGGCTGGAAGACGCCGAAGCGGTCACGAATCTGTTGGCGGGTGGGCCTCCGGTGACGATCGTCGGTAACTCCCTCGGCGGATGGCTGGCCTGGCTGGTTGCGCAGGAGCAACCGGCGGTGGAAGAATTGATTCTCATCGCCCCGGCGTTCAATATGATGGATCTGCGCGCGGCTCAGATTTCCAATGAGCGGCGTGAGCAGTGGCAGGCCACCGGCTCCATGCCATGGGACGACGAGCCCATGCATCGAGAGGCGCCGATCCCCTGGCACTGGGTCGAAGACAGCCAGGCCCTCTGGAGCCGTCGCCTCACCATGCCGCGTCGCGTCAAGACGACCATTCTGCACGGGCTGCAGGATACAGTGATCAAGCCCGACGGCAGCTGGACCTTCGTGCAGCACCTGCTGTCACAGGATCCTGAATTTCCCATCGACGTCTTATTCAAAACCGGTGATCACCGTCTGAGCAGCCCCGACCATTTGGAGACGTTCAGGCAGTTGGTGAGCCGATCGCGATAGAGGGGCGCCTATGCTGGTCTTGATCCATAAAGAGTGCGGTGGCCCGGCGCTGGACGAATCGCCGGTCGGCGAAGTGTGCGCGATTCCGGTGAGTCAGTTCCCGTTCACCTGCTTCACCTGCCTGGAAGACATCCTCGATGAATCCGAAGTGCGACTCACCGAAGATCTCGGCATCTGACGGACGTTGTGCCGGTCCCGTTCCCCCCGCGCTCAGTGGAAATTCCGGAAGCATCCAGGTAAGGTGTCGTGCAGCTTATTGCACAGAAAAGAGGCATCCTTGTCATCAACGCAGCAACACAATAGCGGGCCGGATTCCGACGGTCCTGAGGTCCCTGAACCGTCCCATGCCGAGCGGGCAAAGACTCTGGTCTATCTACAGCAGACGGGCGGCCTTTCGACCATCTCGCGTAAACAACCAGGCTGGCCCTTCGGGTCCGTCATGCCCTATGGCCTCGACGACCAGGGGCAACCGTTGTTTCTCATCAGCACCATGGCGATGCACACGCAGAACCTCCTGGGCGATCCACGCGCCAGTCTGCTGGTGACGCCGCCGGAAAGTAGAACCGATCCTCTGGGTGCCGCCAGGGTGACGTTGATGGGATCGGTGACGCGTGTGCCGAAGGAGGAGAGTGCGCCGGTTCGCGAACGCTACCTGGCCCGGCATGCTAACGCCGCCTATTGGGTGGACTTCAACGACTTCGGCTTCTTTCGCATGGCGATCGCAGATATCTATTTCGTCGGCGGGTTTGGCTCGATGGGCTGGGTCGTTCCGTCCGACTATACGGCCGCTGCGGTGGATCCACTAGCCGATCAGGCATCTGGGCTGATCCGTGAAATGAATGAACAGCAGACAGCCACGCTGTTGCTCCTGGCCCGGGTGTACGGCAAGCTGGAGGCGCAGCAGGTGACCATGACCGCGCTGGATCGTCTGGGTTTTCATCTGCGCATCAAGACCGCCGAGCGGATGCAGGGGGGACGGGTCGCGTTCACCAATCCGGTCCGCACAGCCGCAGAGGTCAGGGCCGGCCTGGCCGACATGGCCGCCCGGGCGAAGGCCGGGGCCGAACTCGTGCACTCATTGTAAGCGGCCGCGCAACGTATTCTTCTCAACACAGTACCACACCATCAGATAGGGGAACGCATGGCGACGAACGATAAGCAGGTGATTTTTTCTCTGGTCGGTGTCGGCAAGGTCTATCCGCCGAAGAAGCAGGTCCTGCGCGACATCTACCTGGGCTTTTACTACGGCGCCAAGATCGGCGTGCTGGGTTTGAACGGATCCGGAAAAAGCTCGTTGCTCAAAATCATTGCCGGGACCGATCCCAACTACGTCGGTGAGATCACTCGCTCGAAGGGCTACAGCGTCGGACTGCTCGAACAGGAACCGCAACTCGACCTCAACAAGACGGTCAAAGAGGTCGTCGAGGAAGGGAAGAAGGAGCTGGTGGCGCTGCTGCACGAGTACGAAGCGGTCAGCAACAGTATGGGCGAGGCCGGCCCCGATGAGATGGAAAAGCTCATCGACAAGCAGGCGCAGCTGCAGGAAAAGATCGAGGCAGCGAACGGCTGGGAGCTGGAAAGCGAACTCGAAATCGCCATGGATGCGCTGCGCTGCCCGCCTGCCGATCAGAAGATCAGTGTGTTGTCCGGCGGTGAAAAACGCCGCGTGGCCCTCTGTCGCCTCATGATCCAGGAGCCGGACATTCTGCTGCTCGACGAGCCGACCAATCACCTCGATGCGGAATCCGTGCAATGGCTGGAGCAGCACCTGCAACAGTACAAGGGCACGGTCATCGCGGTGACGCACGACCGCTACTTCCTCGACAACGTGGCGGGGTGGATTCTGGAACTCGACCGCGGCTCCGGCATTCCCTTCCAAGGCAACTACACGGCGTGGCTCGAACAGAAGCAGGACCGGTTAGAGAAGGAAGAGAAGGCCGAATCCAAGCGCAAGAAAACGCTCGAACACGAGTTGGAATGGATTCGCATGTCGCCGAAGGCCCGGCAGTCGAAGGGCAAGGCGCGTCTCAACCGGTATGAGGAATTGGTCAATCAGAAGCAGGATCAGCTGGCCGCCGATCTGGAAATCTATATTCCGCCGGGACCTCGGCTCGGGGATCTGGTGGTTGAGGCCAAGGGCATCAGCAAGGCCTTCGGCGACAACGTCCTCTATGAAAATGTCGAGTTCAGCCTGCCGAAGGGCGGCATCGTCGGCGTCGTCGGTCCCAACGGTGCGGGCAAGACCACCATGTTCCGCATGATTATCGGCAAGGAGAAGCCGGACACGGGGACCATTCGCATCGGCGAAACGGTCAAGCTCGGTTACGTGGATCAGGATCGGTCGCTCGATCCCAACAAGACGGTGTACGAAATCATTTCCGAGGGACAAGACACGATCATGCTGGGCAAGGCCGAAGTGAATGCCCGCGGCTACTGTGCCCGCTTCAATTTCGCCGGCACCGATCAGCAGAAGAAGGTCAAGGATCTGTCAGGCGGCGAGCGGAACCGCGTGCATCTCGCGCGCATGTTGAAAGAAGGGGCCAACCTCATCATCCTCGACGAACCGACCAACGACCTGGATGTGAACACGTTGCGCGCGTTGGAAGAGGGGTTGGAGGGATTTGCCGGCTGCGCCGTCATCAGCAGTCACGATCGCTGGTTCTTAGACCGTGTCGCCACCCATATCATGGCGTTCGAAGGCGACAGCAAAGTGGTGTGGTACGAGGGCAACTACAGCGAATACGAAGCCGATCGTAAGAAACGGCTCGGCAAAGAAGCCGACCAGCCGCATCGCATACGCTATCGCAAACTGACCAGGAGTTAGCAGGCTGTTGAAAAATGGCTGCCGGCGGCGTTCTCGCGGCGCGAAGAGACTCCACGTACCGCAGAGGGTACGCATCGCCTCTCCGCTGGCTGTGGCCTTGCCGGACAGCCTTTTTGAACAGCCTGCGACGGCCACTGCGCGAGTCTATGAGTCTTTGAGAGTCACATGGCTGCTGTATGCTCGTACGGTGTCCGCCCCAAAGCCAGGATTTCTTACTAGAGGCACATCCATTTTCCGCATTCGGCCGTAGATTCATCCATGAGCATGTTACGGGGACGTACCCTAAGCCGCTGGTTGGCGGTGCTTGCCCTGGCCTCCGCCTCCTGCACGGCCATTGATCCTCCCCCGGTATCGCCTCCCGAATTTCGCCCCCTTCACACGAGAGCCACGCTGCACTTGGGAGAGAAGGAACTGGCGGATGGCCGGTTCGTCGGGTTGGCCTTTTCCGGGGGAGGGAGCCGCGCAGCCGTCTTCGGCGCGGCGGTGATGAAAGAACTCGACCGGCTGGGTGTGCTCCAACAGGTCGATGTGCTGTCTGCGGTATCCGGCGGGGCACTGCCTGCGGCGTCCTATGCGCTGGAGGGCTACCGCGATTTCAGCTTTCAAAACGGTTTCGTGGAGTTGGTGGGCCGCGATTTTCAGGGAGCCATCCTGGGCCCCTGGTATACCGTTCCCCAGAACGCGATCCGGTATGCCTTGACCGATCGGGTTCCAGCCGAACAGGTCATTCGCGTCCTGGACGACCGGCTTTTTCGGGGTGCAACCTTCGCCGATCTCAATCCGTCGCAACCGATTCTTCTGCTGAATGCCACCGATGCCCTCACCGGCGACCCGCTCGTCATTTCCGACGAACGGTTCGCTGCGCTGGGTCAGCCCCTCGCTCCCTTCAGCATTGCGCGTGCGACGTATATGTCCGCCGCGTATCCCGGTGTGTTGGAACCGCTGGCCATTCCTTATGGGCAGGCAGAGGGCGCGCCATCCGGGCAGCCCCCGCTGCTGGCCTATGACGGCGGGGCTGCAGACAATCTCGGGATCCGGACGCTGATGCAGGTGGTGAACGAGGCGCTATCGGAGCAATCGATGGCCGACCGGTTCCCCCGCGGGTGTCTGGTCGTTTCTATCGATGCGACGGGCCGTCAGCTCAATGCGCAGCGCAAACCGCTCTCCGCCGCTGCGGCTCTGCTCAGAGGCCATCGGCGCAACGTGCTGGAGCTGGCCGGGATTCCTGTGTCACAGCAGGATGCGTCGATGTTCGGGACCTTTCAGGTGGGCATGAACGGACACGGCGGGACCTGCCGCTTCTGGCACATTGCGTTACGCCAGTTGCCGGACAGCGATCCATTGGGCGACCGCGTGACCCATATCAAGACCAATCTCGGGCTGTCGGCGGAAGATCAGGCGGCGCTCGCGACCGCAGCGGCCCGGCTCGTGGCGAAGGGCCGCGAGGAGATGCATCAAGCAGACGGTTGGGCCGGGTTTATGAGTGCTCGGCCCGCACTTCTCACGCATCCATGACGACGCCCGTCAAAACCCGGCGCGTGTTTGTGACCGGCGCAACCGGTTATCTCGGCGCGCGGCTCATTCCGTTGTTGCTTGAACGGGGTCATCAAGTGACCGCCCTGGCTCGGCCGGAATCAGTCCGCAAGGTTCCCACCGGATGCCAGATCGTCGTCGGCAATCCGCTGGAGAGCGGGACGTTCGTTGAGCAGGTGCGGGGTGCCGATACCTTCGTGCAATTGGTGGGTGTGCCGAAACCTGCACCCTGGAAAGGCCCGCAGTTCCGCGCCATTGACGGGCCTTCGGCCATGGCAGCGATCCGTACAGCCCGCGAAGCGGGCGTGCGACATATGGTCTATGTCAGCGTGGCGCATCCGGCTCCCATCATGCGGGACTATATTGCCGTGCGCAGCGAATGCGAAGCGGCGATCACGGCCGCGGGGTTGGTCGCGACGATCCTCAGGCCCTGGTATATTCTCGGCCCGGGTCATTGGTGGCCGTTGGCGCTGCAGCCGGTCTATCGGCTGATGGAGCAGCTCCCGGGAACGAGAGCCGCCGCTCTACGGTTAGGTTTGGTGACAATTCAGGAGATGCTCATCGCGATGACATGGGCGATCGAACAGCCACCGTCCGGTAGTCGGGTGATCGAAGTGCCGGAGATCCGGCAGCTCGGCCGGAGTCACGCATGAAACCGACCGTCTTGATTACCGGTGCTGCTGGCCTGATCGGTGGCTATCTCGTCAGGACCGCCGCTCGTTGGGCTCCGCAGTGGGAGGTGCGCGGAGTCACCAGGGCGGAGGCAGACCTCACCGATTCGGCGCAGGTGCAGGAGCTCTGGCGCCAGTGCCGCCCCAGCCTCGTGATTCACTGTGCGGCCTTGAGCCGAACCGGCGCCTGCGAGCAGGACCCGGCGCAGGCCCGATGTATCAACGTGGAGGCGACGGAACGGCTTGCCGGACTGGCACGCGACATCCCCTTTATCTTTCTGTCTACCGATCAGGTGTTCGACGGCGCGAAGGGCTGGTATGTCGAAACGGATGCCGTGCATCCCCTGAATGTGTATGGACAGACGAAGGCAGAAGCGGAGCAGGTGGTGCTCGAGAATCCTGCCCATTCGATCGTTCGTATCGCGCTGACAGCAGGCACGTCGCCGACCCGTGATCGGAGTTTCGTCGAAGACATGTTACGGACGGCGGCCAAGGGGACGAAGCTGACGCTCTTCACGGACGAGTTTCGCTGCCCCCTTCCGGCCGGACCATTGGTACGTGCCCTGTGGGAGTTTGCCGCGCAGCCGCGGGCGGGCCTCTATCACCTGGGTGGGAGCGAACGGTTGCCTCGATGGGAAATCGGTGAGTTGCTGGCGAGGCGCTATCCGGAACTCCGGCCCTG
>OBID01000889.1_pt1 | contig 10910 bp, 12 predicted proteins | sample 1519781 | NCBI WGS metagenome assembly OBID01 (sample SAMEA3991478, study PRJEB22521) | metagenome | biome: anthropogenic terrestrial biome; feature: sewage plant; material: sludge | place: Sweden | collected 2012-09-26
CTAGGCCAGCGCCCAGTCAGCACCATTGCATATTGACCTGCAGTAGGCCAACTGCCAAACTGAGCCGACCAACCCAACCTGCAGTCAAAAAACGCACCCTCGTGAGCAAGCAACCTTTCCTTGTCGCACTGCGTACCGGAGGCGTTCTTCCGGAAGACGATGCCGAAACACGCCTGAAAAAGTCGCTACTGGTATTCGCGCTGAAACACGCCTGAAAAAATCACTGCTGGTATTCGCCACGGGCCTGGTTTGCGCTGGCTCGATGCTCTGGCTATTCCTTTATGGCCAAATGGGGCCGCAGTTTTCAGCGAATGCGCCTTTCGTTTTCCAATTGCTACTGGTTGGCAATCTGCTTTATTACTTCCGTAGCGGCAATTTCGATCTTTTCCGCTATTCGCAACTCGCGCTCTTTCTGTTCGCACCGTTTGCCGTGCAATGGAGCATCGGCAACTTCATTACGGCCAGCGGCACCAGCCTGTGGGGCCTGCTCGCGCCAATCGGTGCGGTGCTGTTCTTCGGTGTCCGGGAGTCGCTGGCGTGGTTTATTGCCTATATTTTCCTGACCGCGTTATCGGGGTTTTTTGACTATTTTCTAGCCGACAGCATAGTTAGCAACGCCCCAAAAATTTCGATCCGGACCAGCGTCTTTTTCTTCGCGCTGAACTTTGCGGCCATTTCAAGCATCGTTTACCTGCTGTTGCGCTACGCGGTCCAGGAAAAAGCCAAGACCCAAGCCAGCCTTGAAGAAACTCATCGACTCTTGCAAGACGAACAGGAAAAATCCGAACGACTGCTCCTCAACATCCTGCCCGGCCCGATCGCCGAACGCCTGAAGCACGACAGCCCTGCCCGGCCCGATCGCCGAACGCCTGAAGCACGACAGCCAGGCCATTGCCGACGGTTTTGCCGACGTTACGGTCATGTTTGTCGACATCGTCAATTTCACCCGGATTGCCGAGGGCATGACACCGCAGCAGGTATTCGCCATGCTCAACCGGATTTTCTCCTCTTTTGATGAACTGGCAGAGCGCTACGGCATGGAGAAAATCAAAACGATCGGCGATGCCTACATGGTTGCCGGTGGCCTGAACAACGAACTGACCAATTACACGCACTCCATTGCCGAACTCGCCGTAGCCATGCGTGAACTGCTGCATCGTGACTTCACGGTCAACGAGATGCAACTCGACGTTCGCATCGGCATCAGCACCGGACCCATTGTTGCTGGTGTTGTCGGCAAGAAGAAATTCATCTACGACCTATGGGGCGACACCGTCAATCTCGCCAGCCGGATCACCAGCGAAGGCACGCCGGGCATGATCCATGTCGACACGACCACCCATAACCGTCTGGCACCGCTCTTTTCCTTCGATGAGCCAAAAATGCTCTACCTAAAAGGGAAAGGGAATACTGCGGTCTATCGCCTGAATGGCTTGAGAGAAAGACATCCTAATCACGCGGTGCCAGCGTAAACGCAACACGCCCGGTTCGATTTTCAGTCAGCGCCAGCGAATAGCCCACCCCATCTGCCTGAAGAGCGGCGTGATACAAGCCAATCCCCAGGCCATCCTCTGAGTTGACTGGCTCGCTGAGCAACGTAGCTGCCAAGCTGGGTTCTATAGCCTGGCCGTCATCAGAGACAGTGAGGCTGCCATTGGCAAAAACCACACAGACACCGAGAACCGGTTGGCGCAAACGTTTGGCCAGCGCATTCTGCAAGAGATTTTCAGCCACGCTATCGAACATGGGGCCGGGCAAAATCTGGCCGGCCTTGGCATCCCCTTGCCAATCCACCTGCAAATGGCTATTGCGCTCCTTGAACTGGCGCCACCACAGGGAACCCTCGACTTGTTCCAGATGCTCGATTTGTGGCGATTGCAGTTTGTCGAGCGTCGCTTTCAGGCGGTCCGCGATTTGCGGCAACTGCCGTCCCAGCAAGGCCGCCACCTGCGCCGGGTCGCCCGGCTGATTCGCTGCATAACAAAGGGCCTGCAAGGATTGAAGGAGATTTTTCACATCATGCGTAACCCGTGCGCCGGTTTCATAAATGGCCTGGACATAGCCCATGTGTTGGAGGCGGCGGGTCTGGAGTTTCACCAGATAGAACTCGCTGGCCAGTCGCAGCAGCCACTCGACGTGCCAGCGCATTGCCGGCGAAGGCTGATGGTGAAAATGGACAGACAGCACCAATTCGGTGGCCTGGCATGAATGGACGTGCAAGGTCTGTTCTCCGGATTGCCCAACACGCTGTCCGGCCCGCCAGGAAACACCAACAACCCAGGGAATCGCTTGCAAGCGCGGCATGACTGCATCAAGAAACAATGCAGGGTCTGAGTAGCGCTCACTTTCCTCCGAAAGCTGCATCAACCAGTGCTCAAGTGGCATGCCGAGCGACAGCATGGAGCGTGAAATAGCAGAGCCGATACCGGAAAAACCGCCACGTGGATTCCAGGCCCAGGCCACCACGAGCAAGGCGCCGGCAACCGCCAGCGAGGTTTTGAACAAAGCTTCGACATAGCCAGCCCCGCCGATCAGCATGTAGGCGAGTGTTCCGAGCACAAAAACGGCAAGAACGAGGAAAACCATGACTCCGTAAAACAAATCGAAGGCTTCGCCGGATTTGCGCTTCGGCGCCTGCGCGGGAAAAATCAAAAGAAAAGGCAGGAACAATGGCATGAAGCGGGCAAGCACCCCACGCAATAGCGGATCGATGGCGACAGCGGGTGATATTTCCGGAACCACGCCTAGAACAGTTATCCCCACCAAATAGCCAAATGCCAGCAGATACCCCGAACGCTCGCTAGGTCTTTCGGTGCCCAGCACCCGCCCGCCGATAGCTGCGGCCAGCGCTCCGCACCAGATCAACAGCAGCCATGGCCCGAGCAGCAAGGTCGATACAAGAACCACGCCGAACAGCACCACACCTACAAGAACCACGCCGAACAGCACCACACCCTGCCGCAATTCGACCCGGCGCTCCCCGGCAACAAACGGCTGCCAGATCAGGAAAAGCCCAATCGCAACCACCCATAGCAAGCGAATGGCTGGAATTTGCCAGCCACCAAAAGCCAGGGTGTGCAGCATCAACAAATGGCATGCCAGTAGAAAATGCGGCCAGCCCGCCAGTCGGCTGGCAATTTTGCCAACTATTCCGGTGTTCATATTTCAGACACACTGTCCATAAATCGACACTTGCTCCCAATATTTCGTCAACTATTGCCAGATCTAGGCCAAAACGCATAGGCACAGAATTTGCCTATGATTTAGTTAATATTAATTGGAGCATGCCATGAAAAACCAACAAAAAGGCTTCACCCTCGTTGAAATTGCCATAGTCCTGGTCATTATCGGGCTTCTGCTGGGTGGCGTCCTGAAAGGGCAGGAACTGATCAATAGCGCGAAAGTGAAGAATTTTGCGACCGACTTCCGAAACATTCCCTTGTTTATCTACGGCTACCAGGACAAATACAAATCCCTGCCTGGCGACGACTCCGCTGCAAGCACCCATGTTACTGGCGCCACAACAGCAACCTGTAGCAATTGCCTTGGTAATGGCGTAATCAACGGCGCGTGGAACACCACGACTGGCACCGATGAAAGTTTCCTGTTCTGGCAACATGTTCGCTACGCAGGTCTTGCTGCAGGCCCAACGGTTACGACTGCGGCGGACTACATTCCCAAAAATGCGGACGGCGGGATTATTGGCATCACCAGCGGAGCAAGCACACCGATCACCGGATTGCGCGGATCGTATATCGTCTGCTCGCAAGGCATTCTCGGAAAATTTGCCAAGCAGCTCGACATCACCATGGATGATGGGAATACAGCGACTGGCTCAATGCAGACCATGGCCAATCAAAGTGCAAATCAAACGACAGCGGTGGCTGCGGTTCCCAACACGGGCACCACAGGCTTGATTGACGACGCAACCTCTTATACGGTTTGCATGGGACTTTAAGCGCCCAAGCATTGCCACCAAGGCCCGCTTCGGCGGGCTTTTTCACTTCTGCAGCAAGCGCTCCTCGGCGGCTGAGACCCCCTCCGGCAAACCGAGGACGACGACGACATCGCCTTCCTCCAGGCGAGTTTCCGGGGCTGGCTCGAGTGCACGGATTCCCCGCCGTCGGATAGCGCTGACCTCGCAACCCAAATCATCCAGATTCAGACTATCGAGTGTCTGCCCGATACCGGCTGCACCGGACACCAACAACACCGAGTGAAGACGCGGGTGATGTTCATCATCATCATCGTGGTCGCGATCCGAAATGCCGCGATAAAAACCACGCAGCAGACTGTAACGCTGCGAACGGGTCTGGCGGATACGCTTGAGCACGCGGTTGACCGGCACCCCAACCAGCACCAGGGCATGCGAGGCGAGCATCAGACTGGCTTCCAGCGCTTCCGGTACAACTTCGGCGGCTCCGGCCCGTGTCAGGCGCTCCATGTCTCGCTCATCGAGCGTGCGGACAACCACCGGCAAGTCAGGACGCGACTCCTGAACATGGTGCAGGACTTTTTCTGCCAGCAACGTATCGCCCATGGTAACGATGACGACACTCGCCCGCATCAGGCCGGCTGCCATCAAAGCCTCTTTTCTGCCGACGTCACCGTAAACGACGTTTTCGCCGCCGGCTGCTGCTTCCCTTACCCGATCCGGATCGAGGTCGAGGGCCACATAGGTGATGTTTTCCTGACCCAAAAAGCGGGCGAGGTACTGACCGCTGCGTCCGAAGCCGCAGAGAATCACGTGTTTCTCGGCCCCCATCGAGTGCGCAGCAATCTTGGTCAGCTGCATGGATCGCATCATCCATTCACTGGCAACAAAACGCACCACGACCCGTTCGCTGTACTGCACGATGAACGGTGCAGTCAGCATTGACAGGACAAGTACGGTCAATGCGACCTGCTGAATTTCCCGCGGCATGTTGACGATTTCGCCCAACAGCACGAAACCGAATTCACCACCGGCACACAGCCACAAGCCCGAACGAATGGCATTGCCTTGCGAAGCGCCCAGGCGCAAAGAAATCAACCCGACAATCAGCGACTTGATCAGCAACAAGGCCAGCAACGCCACCAGGACCTGCCACCACAGGCCGACCAGAATATGCAGATCAAGCTTGACGCCGATGGTCACGAAGAACAGCCCCATCAGCACGTCGCGGAAGGGTTTGATGTCTTCTTCCACCTGCATTTTGTATTCGGTTTCCGAAATCAGCATGCCGGCGACAAAAGCCCCCAGTGCCAGCGAGAGCCCGGCCAGTTCGGTGATCGTGGCGAGGCTCAGGGTGATCAGCAGCACGTTGAGCACAAAGACTTCGGAGGATTTTGCGCGGGCCACGAAGTGGAACCATTTGCGCATCAATTTCTGGCCGAAGACCAGAATGACCGCCAACACGATCACTGCCTTGACCAGCGCGACGCCGAGCAGCATGGCCAGCTTCTCGGGCGGCTGGGTCAATGACGGAATGATCACCAGCAGCGGAACCACGGCCAGATCCTGGAAGAGCAGGACGCCCATGATCTCGCGCCCGTGCGCCGAATCGAGTTGCTGGCGTTCGACAAGCAGCTTGGTCAGAACCGCTGTCGAGGACATGGCGAAGACGCCGCCGAGGGCAATACCCAGTTGCCAACTGACGCCGAAAAGCATGATCAGCCCGGAAATCAGGGTCATGCTCAGGAGTACCTGAAGCATGCCGAGGCCAAATACGATGCGTTTCATCGCATACAGTTTGGGCAAGGAGAACTCGAGGCCAATCGAGAACATCAGGAAGACGACGCCGAATTCGGCCAGATACTCGGCCCGATGGACGTCGTTCATCAGGTTCAGCGCGTGCGGCCCGATGACGCTGCCGACAAACAGGTATCCAAGAACCGGCGGCAAATTGAAACGCCGAAATACGACCACGGCCATAACCGAGGCACCGAGCAGAAGAAGGACGAGGGAGAGTGCGCTCAAGGCCGTGTCTGAAGTCAGGTATACTTCGGCCATCATAACCTTAGCCAGCCCATGAACCCAAGCCAATCTACCGCCCGATTTTCACCGGAACGCGCTCTGGAACTGGGTCGTCAGACTCTGAGCATCGAGGCTGCTGCGGTCGACGCACTAAAAGACCGAATAAACGGCGACTTTGCCCAGGCTGTCGAACTGATCCTGAACAGCCACGGCCGCCTGATCGTCAGCGGCATGGGCAAGTCGGGCCACATCGCCCGCAAGATCGCCGCCACCATGGCCAGCACCGGCACCCCAGCCTATTTCGTCCATCCGGCAGAGGCCAGCCACGGCGACCTCGGCATGATCACCCGTGATGACGTTTTGCTGGCGCTCTCCAACTCCGGCGAATCGGGCGAACTGCTCAGCATCCTGCCGGCGCTCAAGCGCCAGGGCGCCAAGATCATCGCCATGACCGGCGTGCCGACCTCGACTCTGGCTCGCGAAGCCGATGTTCATCTGGACGCCGGCGTTGCCCAGGAAGCCTGTCCGCACAACCAACCTTGCTCCGACAGCCAGCACGACAGCAGCGCTGGCGCTCGGCGATGCGCTGGCCGTTGCTCTGCTTGACGCTCGTGGCTTCGGCCCCGACGATTTCGCCCGCTCGCACCCCGGTGGCTCACTCGGACGCCGGTTGCTCACCCATGTCCGCGACGTCATGCGCGCCGATGACAGAGTGCCGTCCGTAGCACCCGCTACGCCAATCACCGACGCCATCATCGCCATGTCGCGGGGCGGCCTCGGATTGGTTGCGATTACGAACCCGGCCAATCAGGTACTCGGCATTTTCACCGACGGCGACCTGCGCCGGGCATTTGAGAAACGCGTCGACCTGCAGCAGGGCGACATAGCGTCCGTCATGCATGCTGCACCACGCACCATCGGCCCCCGACCTGCAGCAAGGCGACATAGCGTCCGTCATGCATGCTGCACCACGCACCATCGGCCCCGACCGCCTCGCCGTCGAGGCCGTTGAAATGATGGAGCGCCTGCGCATCAATGCGCTGCTCGTCGTCGATGCCGACAACCTCCTGATCGGCGCTCTCAACATGCACGATCTCTTCACCGCCAAGGTTATCTGATGGACATCAACACTCGCGCCGCCAACATCAAGCTCGTCGCTTTCGACATCGACGGCGTGATGACCGACGGCGGCCTGCATTACACCGACGATGGCCATGAGCTGAAGACCTTCAACGTCCAGGACGGCCTCGGTGTCGTGCTGCTGCGCCGTTCAGGCATCAAGGTCGCCATCATCACCGGGCGCACATCGAATGTCGTCAGCTGCCGCGCCAAGGATCTTGGTGTCGAACATGTCTTCCATGGTGTGGGCGACAAGGGTGCCGTATCCGGCCAGCTACTCGAACAACTGGGTCTGCAATGGTCGGAGCTCGCCTTCATGGGCGATGACCTGATCGACCTGCCGGCGATGACCCGCTGCGGCCTGGCCATTGCCCCGGCCAATGCCCGCCAGATCGTCAAGGAGCGCGCCCATATGGTGACCGAAGCAGGCGGCGGCAAGGGTGCCGTGCGCGAGGCCATCGAATTCATCCTCGCCGCCCAGGGTAAGCTCGACGCGGCCTTCGCACCTTACCTCGAGGCCTGATGAAGCACTGGCCCAGCCAACTCTTTCCGGTCATCGTTCTGTTGATCCTGGCCGGGCTCAGTTTCTGGCTGCAAAGCACGGTCGACCGTGGCGAAACGAAAAACGACGGCAAATTCCGCCACGACCCGGATGCGACAGCCGAAAACTTCACGGTGCGCCGTTTCGGCGAGAACGGCCAAGTCAAGTATCGCCTCGCCGCGCCGTATCTTGTGCACTACCCCGACGACGACACCTCCGAAGTGAAGTCGCCGACCTTGATCAGCTATCGCCCGGATGGCGCGGCTGTCACCGTGACCGGCGATCAAGCCAAGGTCACCGCCAAGGGCGAAACCATCTTCCTCTGGGACAATGTCAGCGTCACCCGTGCCGCAACACCGGGCCGTCTCGAGATGGTCGCCCGCATGCCCGATCTGACCGCCCAGCCCGACGCCGGCATCGCCTTCACCGGCAGCCCGGTGGAAATCACCCAGGGGCAGTCCTGGGTCAAGGGCGTTGGCATTCATATCGACAACAACAATTCGACCCTCGTCCTGCAGTCGCAGGTTCGGGGACAATACATTCGACCCAGGGCCGCGCCATGAATACTCGTCTTGCCACGCTCACCCTCTGCCTCCTGATCAGCCTTTCCGCCCATGCCGAACGGGCTGACCGCAACAAGCCAATGCTGCTTGAGGCCAACCGCGTCTCGATTGATGACGCCAAGAAGATCCAGATTCTCGAAGGCGACGTCCTCATCACCAAGGGCACGATGACACTGAAAGCCGACCGGGTGGTCATCAGGGAAGACCAGTACGGTTTCCAGAAAGGCACTGCGTTCGGGGGCAAGAGCGGGCTGGCCCGTTTCCGCCAGAAGCGCGACGGCAAGGAAGAATATGTCGAGGGCGAAGGCGAACGCATCGAGTACAACACCAACAGCGAAGTCGTCGAATTGTTCCATCGCGCCTGGGTCAAGAGCGGCGAAGATCAGGTTCGTGGCGATTACATCTGGTACGACGCCATCAGCGAGAAATATCTGGTCACGGCCGGCGAAAACCGCGACCCGAAGGCGCCGCCGGGACGCGTTCGCGTCGTCATCCAGCCCAAAGGCAAGGACAGCGAAGCAAAGCCGGCCCCCCGCGGCGAACGCCTGGAGCTCAAGGGTTCCGGCAACCTCGGATCGCCGATCGCACAATAGCAGTGCATTGCGGGATGACACCCGCGCCAAGCCCCGCGTTTACTGAGTCTGCAACGCGAACCAAGCCCATGATTTTCATGGGCTTATTTATTTTTGTGCAGTGCACAAAAATATTGTTGACAATACAACAATCCGCCCTATAATAAAGCTCATGGTGCAGTGCAACATCGCTTCATGGGATCGCGCTGCAACGGCTTCTGACTGTTCTGCACAACCTTTAAATTCTGGAGATAACCCATGGCTTTCAACTTCACCACCCCTGAGCAATTCGCTTCCGCCAACAAGGCAACCGTTGATTCCCTGCTGTCCCTGGCCAACACCGCCCTGGCATCTACCGAGCGCATCGCTGCCCTGAACCTGAACACCGCCCGTTCGCTGGTTGAAGATTCCGTTTCCGGCGCCAAGGCCATGATGGGTGCCAAGGACGTTCAGGAAGCCCTGTCCATCCAGGCTTCGCTGACCCAGCCGAATGTCGAGAAGGCAGTTGCCTACTCCCGTTCCGTGTATGAAATCTCTGCCCAGATCCAGGAAGAACTTTCCAAGATGGTCGAAGGCCAGTTCGGCGACTTCCAGAAGACCGTTGCCGGCCTGCTGGACAAGGCTGCCAAGTCTGCCCCGGCTGGTTCCGATGTCGCTGTTGCTGCCGTCAAGAGCGCCATTGCTGCGGCCACGTCTGCTTTCGACAACATGAGTTGCTGCCGTCAAGTCGGCCATCGCTGCTGCCACCTCCGCTTTCGACAACATGAACAAGGCTGCCAAGCAGGTTGCCGAGATCACCGAAGCCAACGTTGCTGCCGCCACCAACGCCACCGTCAAGGCTGTTAGCGCAACCGCCAAGGCTGCCAAGAAGTAATTCGTCTATTCCCCCCGCTTCGGCGGGGGTTTTCGTTTCATTTGCAACACTAAAATCAAACTGGAGATGACAATGAACAACCCGAATTTCGAACAACTGACCGCCGCCCAAAAAGCCAACGCCGAAGTCATGACGACCCTGCTGCGCACCGCCTTCGATGGCGTCGAGCGTCTGACCGCCCTGAACATGGCCGCTTCCCGCGAGTTCTTCAACAACACGATGGCCGGTACCCAGCAAATGCTGAGCGCCAAGGATCCGCAAGCTGTTGCCAAGCTGAACGCCGAACTGGCCCAGCCGAACGCCGCCAAGTGGATGGACTACTCGCGTAGCGTCTATGAACTGGTTTCCGAAATGCAGAAGGAAGTTACTTCCGTCATGGAAAACCAGTACGGCAGCTTCACCAAGAACATCAACACCGCCGTCGAAAAAGCCAAGACCTCCGCACCGGTCGGTGGTGACGTTTTCGCCGCCACCATGCAGTCCATGCTGAGCGCCTCGACCAAGGCCTTCGACAACATGACCGGCATGGCCAAGCAGCTGTCCGACATCGCTGAAGCCAACATGGCTGCTGCCGGCAAGGTTGCCGCCCCGGCCAAGAGCGCCACGGCTGCTGCTGCCAAGAAGGCTGCCAAGTAATTCCAGCACTTTTTTGCTGACAAAAAAGCCCGCGAAGATCGCGGGCTTTTTTACGTCTGTCGGTTTGGTGATTTCAATTTTGGCCGTTTTTGCCGGTTGACCGTGGCAGCCTGAAAAACCGGCTCAGGGCCGCCAGACCCAGGTGATTCCGCGCCTTTCCACTTCGACGCGGATTTCTTCCATCGCCTTGTCGACGAGGTTGGGCGAACCTTCGACGCCGAGTTCCAGATGCTTGCGCTCCTTGCCGACCAGCGAGGGCAGCGAGAACAGTCGGAGCGTCGGGTAATCGGCGACGATGCGCTCCATGAGATCGAGCAGCGCGCTTTCGTAGGCCGTCGGGCCGGTCAGCAGGAAGGCCTTTTCGACTGTGCCCCCAACCGCCTTGAACTGGTCCCGGAAAAACGTATCGAGCGCCCATTCGATCATCGGGTGCGCCATCTGCGGGAAGCCGGGCACGAAGTAGTGTTCGTTGGACATGAAGCCGGGAATGCGGTTGAAGGGATTGGGCACGATCTTGACGCCGGCGGGAAAGGTGACCAGTTGCCGGCGCTGGTCGGTGATTTCCTCGCCGTTGAAACGGGCCTTCAGTTCTTCGTAGCCTTCCGGATGCAGTTCCAGTCCGACACCGAGCGTGGCGGCCACCGCCTGG
>OBID01000890.1_pt1 | contig 10897 bp, 8 predicted proteins | sample 1519781 | NCBI WGS metagenome assembly OBID01 (sample SAMEA3991478, study PRJEB22521) | metagenome | biome: anthropogenic terrestrial biome; feature: sewage plant; material: sludge | place: Sweden | collected 2012-09-26
ATTGAGTTTTACCGGGGAGGCTCAGAGCAATGGAAATGCCCTTAAGTGGTTGGCTTCTTCGGATCAGCTATTTTCTCATTTCGAACTTGAACGCAGCAAAACAACGTCTGCGCGTTTTCAGACTATCACAAAAATAGAAGCTAAAAAAGGGAACACAGGCAACGGCAGCGAAATTGTTGAATACAATTATTTTGATCCTGAATCGAATTTAAATAGCTATTACCGACTTAAAATGTTGGAAAAAGATGGTTCTTTTAATTATTCAAAAATAATATCCATTCAAAATAAGGACAAAGGATTTACAGGTAAGCGATTTATCATCTATCCAAATCCAACTTCAGATATCTTACAAATGCAAAATGAAGCAGATGATAAATTGGGGCCCTTGGAGTGCAGGATCTATGATATTTGCGGACAATTAATGGCGAGCATTCCATTTAATGTAGATCGGTCAAGTTCAAATTTATATTTTGACATCAGCGAACTATCTCAAGGAGTTTATTTTGTCGATATCTTGTCAGGAGAGCAGTCCATCGAAAAGCTGAATTTTATTAAACAGTAGTTGGGGAAAAGCTGATAAGCTATTAAGCTAAAACGCTATTTAGTTATTTAAGTAAAAATGGAAGGAGTCTATTGCATTTTGTCTGAAAGGATAAAACAGCCTCTTCTCCTAAACAACCTTATCTGCACAATACGATGAAGCAAATGCATCGGGTTTTGCTTTAAAGATAAAACCCATACTTAAAATATATCCCATGGCTTCTTTTAATGCAGTATTTGATTTAAAACCAGGATCCGTATTTATGTCTGCGTGAACTTCCAGTGCAATGCTATATTTTTCAAGCAGATCACACAATTGATATGCAATTTCGATTGATTTGGCTACTTCAGTAATCATACGTTCTTTAATGCGCATAATCCCTTTGTGTGTTGAATGGTGAATAAACATAAAACCACCCCGACCTTCTCTTACAAAAACGATCACCGTAGCAAAGTCAACATGATCCATTCGAGTTTGACTATCGGTGCCAATGCATAATTTAAGTTTGTAACCTGCTGCTTGTTCGCGGAGAATCGTCTGTTCAACCGCATCTAAAATTGGGGTATCTATCAAATCCCCATTTAATCGTCGCCAACTCATGAGATTTTGGAATTTAGCTTAAAAATAGTTAAATTTTTCATATTTGTATTGCGAATTCTAACGCACATTCTGAATGCAGGGTTACCGTATTAAAGCTTACTTTTACACGGCTTTTCAAAAAAAAATAAATTCAGATACATGTATATATTGAAACATGGGATTCCCTTATTGCTTTTTTTGCTTTTAATAGCATGCAAACCATCCAGCAGTCAGACAGAAACAAAAAGTAACCATCTAATCAAAGAGCATTCAACCTATTTGCTTCAACATGCCCATAATCCGGTCGATTGGTATCCCTGGTCGGATGAAGCCCTGGCAAAAGCTGTAAAAGAAAATAAACTGATCATTGTGAGTATTGGCTATTCTTCCTGCCATTGGTGTCATGTAATGGAAAAAGAATCTTTTTCGGATACCGCAGTCAGTCGTATCATGAATACGAATTTTGTTTCCATTAAAGTAGATCGTGAAGAACGTCCGGACATTGATAATATTTATATGGAAGCTTGCCAAATCGTAAATCAAAATGGAGGTTGTGGCTGGCCGCTAAATGCTATTTGCTTATCAGATGGAAGACCGGTTTGGGTAGGGGCCTATCTTACAAAAAACGAATGGATGCATTTGTTAAATCAAATATTGGATGTTTACAAAGAGGATCAGAATCAATTGCAAAAAGCGGCTGCACAAATTGCAAACCATCTCCAAAGTGAGCAGCAATTTAATGTGAATGATCAGGAGCTCAGATTTGAATCAAAATTCATGACAGACGCTCATGCCAGAATCCTTGCATCACTTGATTTTCAAAATGGAGGTCGATCCGGACAAATAAAATTTCCATTGCCTCCTTTGTTAGAATATAATTTAGAATACGCATTTGCAACTAAGGATATTAAAACCAAGCAATGGCTTGATCTCAGTTTGACCAATATGATGGAAGGTGGTATTTACGACCAGTTGGCAGGTGGATTTGCAAGATATTCTACGGATGCAAAATGGAATGTTCCACATTTTGAAAAAATGCTTTATGACAATGCACAATTAATCAGCATCTATGCAAATGCATATAGGTTTACTAACAACCAGGGATATAAAAATTTAATTACGGATTGTACTAAATTTATGTTTAATGAATTTAAATCTCCGGAAGCCGCATATTATTCTTCTTTTGATGCAGATTCAGAAGGAGAGGAAGGCAAGTTTTATGTGTGGACTTTAAATGAACTTAAAACAATGCTGCCGGATGCAAACCAATTGAAACTGGTTATAGATCATTTTGATATCACCGAAGCTGGAAATTGGGAACATGGAAAAAATGTGTTAAAAATCCACATGACTCAAAAGGAATTGGCATTAAAATATAAAATTACAGAAACAGAAGTTGGATCTCAATTGGAAAATGCAAAGCAACAAATGCTTGCCTATCGAAATAAGCGGACTAAGCCAGGACGTGATGAAAAAATAATTTGTTCCTGGAATGCCATGATGGTTCAAGCATTGTGCGATGTATATGCAGCAACGTCTGATAAGTCCTATCTGGATGAAGCTATAAAAACGGCAAATTTTATTAAGACGAAATTGATGCAGAATGATCTTAAATTGTTTCGAAGTTATATGAAGGGTAAAACCGGGGCGCAAGGCTTTTTGGATGACTACGCGTTTACAATCTTAGCCATGATAAGGCTTTATGAAGTGAGTTTTGATGAAAGTTGGTTGCAGCAAAGTAAGGCGATTTGTGATGTAGTAATCAAAAATTTTACCGATGAAACCGGGTTGTTATTTTATTACACTTCTTCGGAAGATAAAGCCCTCATTGCCCGCAAAAAAGAATTATCAGATCAAGTTATTGCCTCTTCCAACTCGTTGATGTGTGAAGTGCTTCATAAATTGGGATTGTATTTTTACAATGAATCCTATTTGGATCGTTCCAAAAAAATGCTTCACGCAATTGCTCAACAACAAGAACTTATGGATCCTATATTTATTTCGAATTGGTTGCGCATTCAAATTGGATTTGTAAAACCTCTTTATGAAGTTGCTATCGTTGGCAAAGACTTTGCTGCATTGCATACCAGTATATTAAATAAATACACCCCCAACGCCATCTTGTTGGGTGGAGCTTCTGAAGGCAGTCTGGAGTTATTGAAGGAAAAATTGCAAGAAGATCAGACATACATTTACGTTTGCAGAAATAAAGTCTGTAAGTTGCCGGTACAGGATGTTAGTAAGGCCATACAATTAATGAATTAAGTTGAATGGAATGATTGTATTCAAACCATTGGGCTATTTACTCGCAGCGATTCGTTTTGCCATAATCATTGGCACGATGGCTGTATTGATTGGGATTGGATTGATGTTGATGAAGTTAAAACTAGCCAATCAGGAATTGGCATTTGCCATTCGAATGTATTGGTGTAAAATGGCCTTGTGGGTATTGGGTGTGGAGGTTCACAAATCTGGAACGGTTGATGTAAGCGATGGCAATTTATATGTTGGAAATCATCGGTCGTTTGTGGATCCCTTAGTTGCATTTAGTTTTATTCGAAGAGCTTATGGCGTTAGCAAAAAAGAGGTTTCTGGATATCCATTAATACATACCGGAGCTGTTCTCTCTGGAATCATTTATGTTGACAGGCCCAATTCTGATAGCCGGCATACGGCAAAAGCACAGATTGAAGAAAATTTACGCATTAACCGGAGTATTTTAATTTTTCCGGAAGGGACCACCACGACAACTCCTGAAACTAAACCTTTCAGAAATGGATCATTTGAAGCTGCAGCTGTCTCAGGCCATCCTGTAGTTCCATTTGCTTTGGAAATGGGAAACCCTGAAACTGATTTTTGGCATGAAGAAAGTTTAATGGGTTTATATTTTAAAACATTCTCCAAATGGAGAACGCACATTTATATTCATTTTTTCGATCCCATTTATGGCTCCTCCGGCGACCAATTGGCAAGGCAAGCAGAAACTATGATAAATGAAAAGATCAAGGAGTTTCAAAAAAATTGGAAATAGTAGGGAGGGAATGTTGCAATGGTACAATTCTGCAATTCTGCAATTCTGCAATGGTACAATGTTAAAATGTTTTTAATGGTGTAAACTAATTTTTTGATGGTTGTTCCAACTATCAACGATCACCTAACAACTATTTAAAATCAATTGAAAGCGAATTCACACAATGCCTGACATTTTTTGGTGTAAATTTTTCTCCTTTAAAGACATGTCCTAAATGGCCACCACAATGGTTGCATAAAATTTCTACGCGACGGCCGTCTGCATCCGGTTGGTAACGGATTGCACCAGGAATTTCATCATCAAAACTGGGCCAGCCGCATCCGGAGTCAAATTTAGCTTCGGATTTATATAATTCTGCATCGCATTGTTTACAAACATAGGTTCCGGTTTCATAGTGTTTGTTGTAAATGCCTGAAAAGGGTAATTCGGTACCTTTCTTTAAAATGATCCGTTGTTCTTCGTCTGTTAATTTATTATAGTCTTTAGGATCTTTCATTTTTTTTTAAGTTTTCCTTCAAATTTAGCTTTGAATTTTTTCACTTTAGGCGCTATGACCATTTGACAATACGGTGCAGATCCATTTAGATTAAAATAATCCTGGTGATAATCTTCTGCTGGATAAAATGTTGTAAATGCTGTAACTTCTGTAACAATTGGATCTTCCCAAATTTGTGTTGCCACTTCAGATTTTGATTTTTCAGCTGCATTTTTTTGTGCTTCGCCGTGATAAAAAATGGCTGAACGATATTGGGTACCGGCATCAGCCCCCTGGCGATTTAAAGTTGTTGGATCATGGGTAGTCCAAAACACTTCAAGAATTTCTTCAAAGCTAATTTGTTTTGGATTGAAATGAATCTGACACACTTCAGCATGTCCGGTAGTGCCGGTGCATACTTCGCGATAGGATGGATTTTTAACACCGCCCCCTGAATAACCGGATTCAACTTTTACAACTCCATTGAGATCTTGAAAAATTGCTTCTACACACCAAAAACAACCGGCCCCTAAGGTAGCTATCTCCAAACTATCGTTTCCTGTTGTTTGATCCTGAATTGTAGTCATAGATGCATTCATGGTTTCTTGTGAACTAATGGGTTTTGGCTTGTTTTGGCAGCCAGCCAGACTTAATACTAAAAAACTCAATACTTTCATTCGAATTAATAAATTTCCTGGTTCAATAACAAATAATCATCAATTTAGTTCGATGAAAAGGAAACGTTCAAAATAAATAGATTTTTGTGCTTGCAAAATTTTTCAATTGAAAATGGATCGGAAAAGAAACTTGACCAAATTCTAATTTAGACATACGCTTGCAATTGAAATTTGGATTCCGGACGAAGTATTTTAGATTGTAATAATAAAATAGCCCCAATTTCTTAGAAATTTGGGGCTTCATCCAGTAGGTATTTTAAAGATGGTAAACAATTACTCAAAAATGATCCTTCGATTTATTTTTTGATGTGCAGTGGTTATTTGTAATAAGAAGATACCCGAGCCAATCATCGATTTCTTTAAAGTGATTGGACTTGTCAATGGCAGTTGCTGATTATAAATTTGTTGTCCCATGATATTAAAAACCTTCAAAGTCTGTATGGGTGAATCCAATGTATTTGATAACCGAATGTTTATTTCATCCGATGCTGGATTGGGATAAATCAACAGGGAAGAATCTTCATTTTTGCTTTCTGTCGAACTGATTCGTGATACAGATTTAAAAAATTCCCAAAACAATTCAGCTTCAATTGGAGGATTTGGTAATTGATTCAGGTAGTTGGTTCCATTGAAATATTCATGTTCTAACCCATAAAAGATGCTCCATCTGAAGTATCCCTTTGATTCACCCGGCAGGGGATCGGTAAAAGTATAATGGATAATGTAGGCATTTGAGTCTTTGGAATAATTCCAACTTAAACCCATAGAAGTAAGGTGGTTGGAAAGGTTATTGGAATTCACTGCAACAGCAGTATCGTTAAATGGGCAGGGTCTTCCCAATCTATCTATAAAATTATGATCATGAGTTCCACGGATAGCCCATGTAGGAACTTTGGGATTCATTGGTTTAATATCTCTTTCATCCAGATTACCACTTCCGCATCCAACTGCTGCAAATACTCCAGGCATTTCAATCGTTAATTTTGGAACCATTGTGCCACCACTTGAAAATCCGGATGCAAATATTTTATTTGCATTTATAGGTATAATAGCTGATATCGTATCAATCATTTTATAAAAAAAGGGAATATCATCTCTTAGGGTATCACCTGGGCAAAGTATCGAAAAGGTATTGCCATGACTCCACTTTGTTTGAACCCCTTCTGTAGTACAATAAATAAGTGCAGTAGGAAACACAACTATAAATTTTTCACGCTCTGCCACTTCCTTCCAACCTGATATATTGTAAAATTGCGGTCCGGATTGATTGGAGCCGTGCAACATAAAAACCAAGGGATATCCTCCAGCATGTGGATTGCCTGAAGGTTTAAAAATTACCAGTTCACGCAGTTCATTATTGATAAACAGTTTTGCATCTATCCTTTCTTGAGCAATACCATAATTATAAAAAATCCATGAGCATATTAAAGCGAAGTATTTAATTTCCTTGATCATAGGTTGTTGTTTATAGTTATTTGAAAATAATTTTATTTGAATAAACCTGATGATCAGTTTGCAAGGTTAAGATGAACAATCCAATTCCTGCTTCTGATTTTTTTATTAGAAGTTCGGAGACGTTGTTGTGAATGCCACTGCTTCGTATTTTTCCTGAAGCATCCTGGAGTTTCCACAAATAATTTCCATCATATTCAGGGATTGAAATTTGTACGATGTCTGAGGAAGGATTGGGAAATACACTGGCTGTTGGAATTAATTTGGAATGATCTAAATTTTTTACAACCACACTGGATTTAAAAAATTCCCAAAACAATTTAGCTGCTTCCAATCTAAAATTCATCCCATTTGGATACACATGGAACATATCATTGACCAATGTAAATCGATACAATTGTCCGGTATCTCCGGAATTACTTTCTTTGAAATCATAACTGTGTGTTATGGCTGTTTCAAATTTTGTGAAATTTTGAGTTACACCTTGACAATCAATCATCCGTTGAAGTGCTCTGTTAAAATAGACTAACACCGAATCATCTCCGAATGGAATTTCAGTGAAGGGGGGTCTTATTGATTTGTCATCTCTTGTTCCCATCATGGCCCATACGGGAATGCGATGGATTGGTTTTGCAGAATCACCAACTGGTAAAAAGGAGCCGGATCCAGCGCATGCAGCAAAAACATCTCCGGCATCAATAGCTAGTTTATGAATCATTCCACTTCCATTTGAAAAACCTGAAGCAAAAATCATTGCAGGATTGACTGGAAACGTGTCTGCAATTTTTTTAGCCAACAGTTTTAAAAAATTGACATCACTGATGTAGTTCTGTGGTGGTCCTGAACATGGATTATCCGTTACTTGTCCGTTTACCCATCTTAAACCATGGGTTTCTACACTGTCATCCACATAACACCATCTCAAGGAGGTAGGAAAAACGGTGATAAAATTTTCTTGTTCGCCTAATTCCTTCCAACCCGAAATATCATAAAATAATTCGCCATCCTGACTTGTACCATGCAACATAAATACAATCGGATATCCTCCAATCGGCGGAGGGCTGCTCGGTTTAACAACAATACTTTCTCTGAGTCGGCCTTCGGACATTAGGTTTATATCATAACGTGTTTGAGCGAATAGACTTACTAAGCAAGTCATATAAACCACACAACTGAGATTAAATTTCATAGGACTCAGATTCATTAGTTAAAAATAATTTTTTGACTTAAAACACCTGTGCCAAGGTCTGCACGAAACAAGAATAAGCCGGTTCCTAATTCCGATTTTTTGAATTGTACTGCCTCGCCGTTCGCTTGATTCCCTTTTAATCGTAGGTTTCCCTGCGTGTCATAAAGACTCCAATGATAATTTCCATGATATTCAGGAATAGAAATTGTTACGAGATCATTGGAAGGATTTGGATACGCATAGATGCCAATTGATCCCTGATGTTGATGCTCGGTTGCAACGGCTACCGAACGTTTAAAAAACTCCCAGAAAATTAATGGGGCACTTACAGGATAATTTGCACCATTGGGATATTGATGGGTCATTCCTTTTAACAAGGTGAAAATATATGGTTTGGAAATTTCACCGGCTAAATTTTTTGTAAACTGATAGGTATGTGCACTATCCTGTTCAATTTTAATAAATGCGGTATCCAATCCCTGACAAACCAAAGCCCGGTTGAGAGAACCTTTTAAATAACCTAAGATCGAATCACCACCAAAAGGCAATTCAGTAAATGGAGGAACAATAAATCGGTCATCTAGTGAGCCCACCATTAACCAAACAGGAATTCTATGAATTGGGCGAGCAGAATCTCCGACGGTTAAATTTGCGCTGGTTCCTGCAACTGCTGCAAAAACATCTCCGGCATCTATAGCCAGTTTATGTATCATCGAACAACCATTCGAAAAACCGGAGCAGAAAATCATAGATTCATTTACAGAAAAGGTATCTGAAATTCGCTTTGCGAGTACTTTTAAAAATTTTACATCATCTACATAATCCTGTGGGGGTCCGGCACATGGAAAATCCGTAACATTTCCATTTACCCAACGGGTATTGTTTTTTTCAATACCATCTTCTATGAAACACCAACTCAAAGAAGATGGAAATACTGTGATAAAATTTTCTTGTTCACCAACTTCTTTCCATCCTGAAATATTGTAAAATTTTTCACCATCTCCGCTGGTTCCATGTAACATAAAAACTACCGGATATCCACCGGGTGGTGGTGCTGTACTTGGGACTACAATGATGCTTTCGCGCATCCTGCCATCTACAGGAAATTGAACATCGAAGCGACGTTGACTAAATACCTGAAACAGGCATCCTAAAATAAATCCGATTGTAAAAATTCTTTTCATATGCATTTTATTTAATGGTACAAATTTAGACTTTTATGGGTGTGATGACTTCACCCCAAAGGGTGATTTCTTTTAGTTTTTTCAATATCACCCCAAAGGGTTATTGAAAACCTGCTGCATCAATCTATCTTTGGATTCAGATTTTAAGCTCTATTGAAACAGTTAAAAGAAATATTCCTGCTGATTTTTAGTTGGTGCCTTTTGTTTTTTACAACACAAGCTCAGAATCATTTGGCACCACCAGATCGTTTTCAATTAGAATCGATGGCTATAAAATTGATAGCCGACAGCCCAGAAAATGCTAATTCAATACTGAGTAAGTGGATTCACTCTTATCAAGAGCAAAAAGAATCCAGACTGGAAAATTTATGCAATGTTTACCTGGCAAAGGCATTTATTGAAATGGACAACTCAGAAGATGCCGTGGTGATTCTAAATAAACTGATTCCAAATTCTGAACCATACACTGAAGCCATGGCCTTGAAAACCCTGGCAACTGTTGATTTTAAGAACGGTCGTTTTTTTGCATCCACAGTAAAGATTCGCTCTGCAATGGATCTTGCAAAGGCCAATCGGGAGGAAAGCCTGATGGCGTCTTTGCAGGAAGACTTAGCGCTAGTATTTGATAAAATCTCCAAGCCGGATAAAGCCATTCAATTTTACAGACGATCGCTGCAATTGTTTACAAAATTAAATAACAAATCGGCCATGCAAAAAAATGCACTGTCATTGGGCCGCATTTATTTGTCATTGGAGAAATTGGATTCTGCATATTATTTTATCAATCAAAGTTTGGTTTTATCAACGCAGGAAAATTCAACAAATGCGTTCTATGAATCTAAAATTGAACTGGCCAATTTATATTATATTAAAAAGGAGTATGCCAGTATGAAGGAAATCATTCAGGAGATCGATACGGCAGCCGCTAAACCAAAACAGGATTTTTTTAATGTTCGATTATTTGTACTTAAGGGAAATTATGCAATGGCCCTTCATTCAGAATCAGAAGCACTGGAAGCATTTAACAAAGCTGAATCATTGTCCCACCAGGGATTTACTCCATTTATTGATTATTATATTAAATCGAATCTAGCGGAAGCCTATTATCGCAATGGAAATTTATCAAAAGCATATGAATTGGTCAAGTATTTAAATCATAATAGCAACAGTTATTCGAGTAAGGAAAATCAAAAGCTGGCAGAAAGCATCGCAAAGAATTCAGAGTTAACGATCCGGGACAAAGAAATAGACTATTTGAAAATTCAAAATCAGTTGAATGAAGAGCGATTGAAACGGGAATTGATGTTAAGAGAGGGTCTTAGAAGAGAAAATGCACTGAAGGATTTTTCATTAGCACAAGAACAACAATTAAATGCAGCAGCGATTCGGGAAAAGACATTGCAAGCACAACAATTGGAAAAGGAAAAAGCACTGAGCTTGTCCTTAATTCGGGAAAATGATTTGCGAAAAGCAACGCTGGCAGATGAACGCAATTTTCAAGCGTTCCTGTGGACCGGTATTATTTTATTAATGGCATTGGCTTTATTGGTTTTTTATTTATTTAGGAAACAGCAGGAAAAAAATTCAATTATTCTTAAACAAACCAAAGACCTGGAATTTGTCAATAAAGAAGTGCACCATCGGGTTAAAAATAACCTGCAGGTAATTTCGAGTTTACTGGATTTGCAATCAAAATATACCCAGGATGTGCGGTTTGAAAGTTTGTTGAATGAAAGCAAGCACCGGGTACAATCCATGGCATTTATACA
>OBID01000891.1_pt1 | contig 10888 bp, 8 predicted proteins | sample 1519781 | NCBI WGS metagenome assembly OBID01 (sample SAMEA3991478, study PRJEB22521) | metagenome | biome: anthropogenic terrestrial biome; feature: sewage plant; material: sludge | place: Sweden | collected 2012-09-26
ATTCCTTGAGCGCCACAGTGCGGCCGAGAGAATGGTCTAGCGCAAGATAGACAATACCAAAACCGCCTTCGCCAATAAGACCAGTGATCTCGAATTCGCCAAGCTTGGTCCCAATAGCGAGGCTGTTGTTACTCTCGAGCGGAGTTGCCTTAGCAATAAGTGAGCTGGTCACATTGACTGGCTGGAGGATAGTTCTATCGTCGTCCGGGTTGGTTGGCATGGTGAATCATATTTGGTTCGTCGTTCGATCTGCGAATAAATCTAATTTTTCATTCTACCGCAGGCTCGGTACCCCGCAGCATGCATACAAACTCATCAGTGTCGGGCAAACCACTGCAGCACTTGAAGAGGATGGTCGTGTCTGTATGGCACCACCATAGGGTCTTCCCAAAATAGGCATCCGCGAGCGCTTGTGCCGCGCTGAATGACATTATGTTCGCTATGTTGGTTGTTGTGGCTGACGTTATTGGAATGATGTCGTTCGCGACGGAGTCCGCAGTGCGAGCAAGTCGCAAAATGGTAGTGCGCTGCTTCTCTTCGATTTCTGGAAACAGATCCATAAATCGGGGTTTCAGTTCAACCTCCAATTGCTCGACAGTGTGCTGGGTCTCGAGCGCGGCAAGCGCCGGTTGTTCGAGTTGATTGATCCAGCCAAGTAGCGCGCCAAGTTCCTCGGTGCTTGCGGGAAGACGCTGCAGTTCGCCGCAGATTGTTAGCGGAAAATAGCGCCCCACCTTGTCAACGCTGGGCATCAATATGCCGCCCCAGGCTTTGTTTCCACAGACGCCGGGCATCAACAAGAAGCTCCAGAGAGGGCAGTGGAGATAGGTTTCTAGCCACGCATTTCCAAGCGTGGAGCGACTGCCCTCCAATACTCTCTGCAGCCATGCGTCCCATAACGTTATGAAAAATGTGGGTAGTCGCCGTGACGCGAAATCCCCCAAGGCCGGAATCTTTCCATACCATCCAGGAACCTGCGCTCCTTCGGCAGCCATAATGTCTACAACTGTCCAGGGCACTGGAACAACTCCAGTTCCCTCAATCGAAATGGGTTTTGCACGCTACTGGCTATGACTTCAAATGTTGCTTTGCGTCCCTCGATATTAAAGGTGACGCGGAAGCGTTCGGGTTGCTCGGTGGTATCAATCTGGAGACGATCGAACATGCGGAAAAGTGCCCACGGACCTTCGAATACCATACCTGAAGCGCCCGCCGAAGAAGGAGGGGTGATTTGCAATCGAACTTGAGCACTTCCCTTCGGGCCTGGCCACTGGACGGTAGTTGGCACTTGTGGCCCATGGCTATACTTAATAACCTGACCGTCAACGTCCAGTGTGAACTGGTTTATCGTTCCGTCCATTTCCAATGGCTTGAATTCGAGCCGCATTCCGACGCCACGTCCGCCGCCGCGGAAGTAAGTGTCGCGAATTACTGCAGCACGCTGGAACTGCGGTAGGCTTCCGGAACTGTCACCCATGGAGACTTCGCCGACCCGCTTGAAACTCCATGGCTTGCTAGAGGTATCCACAAACGGCCCAAGGTTTTTCTGAAAGAACTCGTCAATTAAGCCACCCGGGGCAAACAAGCGAGCGAAATCGTCCTGCGTAACGTCCCGATTGCTGCTGCGTACAAAGGGATAGCGGCCAACGATGGCTTGCCTGCAGAAATCGCCGATTGAACTAGAAATACTCGCGCTTAGGTTGGCGCGAGTGGCACCAAGCGCTTGACTGGCACCTGCAGTGGCAAGAGTTTGCAACATGGAGCGTACGGGCTCGGGGAGCCGTGCGCTTTCGGCCTTGACTTTGCTTGGCACCTCGCTCTGCGGTGGCGTGTTGCCGGCCTTGACTGCCGTCTCGGTGGCACTTAGCTGGGCGTAAATGTCATTGATCAACACCATCGCGCCGTCAATTGGTGCAGGTTGTCCCGGAGCGGGGTTGTTAACGAAGCGACGAATGTTGTCGAATTTGTTGTCAACAATGTTCTCGATTTGCTCTCCGGCTATAGTATTTGGATCGCTTCCTCCTAGAATTCTAGCCAATTGCTCGCGGGTATCTTTTGCTTTGCTCGTGGCTCTGGCGACTATGTTTTCCGCTGCCGATTTCTCTGCCTCCGAGCGGCTGCCCAGCGTTGTCTCATGTGCCACCGCGCGAAGGAATAGCGGCAGGGGGGAGTCGGGAGCAGACATGATGCGAGCAAGTTGAATGCTTTGTTGCAAGCTGGTCGAACGTATGAGCTTCACATCCGCCAGGAAACTTTCCCAAATCTTTGCGTATTCCTGAAGATAAAGTCGCCGAACTTGGACTGACAGCTTCATCAGGGCGCCAGAATCATTCAATCGACGGGGGGAGGCATTGTCACTAATCCCTAGCACCCAATTCTGTTCCTCCGCCAGTTGTTGGGTCACATGGTCAGCTTCTTTGATGAACACCTTATGGTAGCCGTCATATGTGAATAATCCGGGGATACCTTTGGTCAAGGATTCTCCACTAGCCCGTTCAAAGACTAGCGGCCCGCCAGGTCCGGCGGCTTGACTAAGTTTGAACTCCGGAATGTCGGCGCCGACACCCTGCCGCTTGAGACGGCTATAAACTCGTTGCTCCAATGGATATTCCGCAAGCATCTCACGAACACGGTGCACAAGACTGGTGTCCTGGGGGACTGGCGAGGAAAGCGAGTTGCTTCCGACCAGAGCATCGAGATGGGCCAACAGCTCGGTGCGCTGCTCAACCGTTACCGAGCGCGGAAGTTGACGCTCCCAATCGGCCAGAATCCATGCCTTTAGCGCATCTCTATCGAGATGTTCACTATCGAAAAGCATAATGTAGGCTTTGAGCGCCTCGTAGGCCAATTCCAGATTGTCTCGGCCAGTAGCTCGCAATTGCTCCTCAATGCGATAGGTTAGCCGGGGAAGAAAAGCATCATGCAATATGCGTTGGTATGCTGCATTTGAAGCAGATGCCAGCTTGATACCTTGAAATAGTCCAAATCCCATGGACCAAGGAACGCTGTCAGGTGTTGCTAAAGAAGGTTGAGTTTGTTCGCGAATCGACTTCAATACCGGGAGCAAGCTAACTGCGTCAGTGGATGTCGCAACGGGTAACGCTTCAACCAATGCCTTGACGGCAGAAGTCTTGGCTTCTACTTCTTCAATATAGGTCCGATTGTGAGAGTAACTTATGAACCACGCCGTGGTTGCAATTATGGTGACAGTGCAAGCGATAGCGTAAGCGCCCCAGCGCAGAAAGGTTCTCCGTCGCTCCCACCGCAGATTGCTGCCAGCGAGATTTTGCTCAGTAAATACTACCTCGCGCAGTAGGCGCGTCAGGAAGTAGCTGCGCCCACTTGACTGTTGAGGAGGCATTATCTTTCTCTCAACACCAAACGTTCGGGATAACGTCCCCATGATGCGGTCGATTGGACTACCTTCCTGCGTGCCGCTGGTAAAATAGACACCGCGAACCATTGGTGTGTCTTCGTACTTGGAGGCGGAAAATACCTGCGCAAGGAAGGTGCTCAAGAGTGGCTTGATGCTGCTGAATTGCTGAGGAAAAGAGAATTGGGCGGCCCGCCTGTTTGGATCGCGCTCTTGCTGCAAGCGATCGAGCAATCGGTCAGAGAGGCGCTGCTCAAGAAGCACGTACTCCGTCTCGAAATCGGCTAAAGGAGGGCGCTTGTCGTTCTCATCGCGTGGTGGAAATGTCATTCCCCAGACTTGGGTGCGTTCGTCTTTGCCTAGATCACCAAGATATTCCATGAAGCCGGAGAGAAGATCGCACTTGGTCACCAGCACATAGATTGGAAATTGGATGCTGAACTGGTCGTGCAATTCCTTGATTCTGGCGCGTAGCGTTGCTGCATGGGCTTCTCGCTCCGACAGCGACTGCTGTAGTAGTTCAGCGATACTGATGGTCAAGATAATGCCGTTGATCGGTCTACGCGGGCGGAATTTCTTTAGTAGTTGCAAGAATCCATTCCATGCAGCGCTGTCAACCTCGCGGTCGCTTTCCTGCATGGTGTAACGTCCGGCCGTATCAAGCAGTACAGCCTCATCTGTGAACCACCAGTCGCAATTTCGCGTGCCACCGACACCGCTGATTGCGTCGGTTCCGAAACGCTCGGCCAAGGGAAATTGAAGCCCGGAGTTGATAAGGGCGGTTGTCTTGCCGGAGCCGGGGGCGCCGATGAAAACGTACCACGGCAATTGGTAAAGGTACTGGCGGCCGGTGAGGGATAGCAGATCGCCAATTCCCGGCGTTTTTCCGCTGGCGCCAAGCCGAACTTCCCTGAGAACGCCGATTGCATCATCGAATCGCTGGTTGAGTTTGGTGAGTTCCTCGTCCGCGGCGGAAGGGGAGGGGGCGGTGTGAGTGGCGCGGGCTAAGCCATCAATCATTTGGGCGTTGGTACGTTTTGCCTTGAACCAGGCCCAAAATTTTTTGGCGACGAAAATCGTCACTATCACTGCAATCAATGTCCAGCGGACCCACTCCGGTTCAAGTGGCCGCCACTGGGCGAAAGCGATCAGTGGCCCTGCAAGCCATATCAGGGCTGCTATTGCGGATAGCCCCACGATTGCCAATAACAGGGGGTGAGTTATTGCTTTGATCAGCGCCTTCATCGTGATGCTCCAGATGCCACGGTGTTGGCGACGAACAGAGTTATCTCGACACGCCGATTGCGTGCGCGCTCGGCCGGCGTAGTGTTGGGGGCAATTGGTTCTGCGTCGGCCCGACCTTCTGCCTTGATACGATCGGACGGGTGCGCAGCGGTCGCTAGCTGTTGTGCTACCGAGTTGGCACGTTCCTGAGACAGGTGCCAGTTGGAAGGGAATCGTGCAGAACGAATCGGCTGGCTATCGGTGTGCCCAGTAACCAAAACGTTGCCCTGAACCGAATTTAGAGCGTCTGCTATTCGAGCAAGGAGCGGCTGTACCTTTTCAGAAATGGTGGCGCTACCGGCGTCGAAAAGGCCGTCGCCACGTATCGTAATAATGCTGCGATCACCCTCATCTGCTACTGCGATCAGCCTGGCCTCAATTTCGGGCGCCAAGAAGCTGGCTAGCCGCGGCTTTGCGGCCACGGAAGGTAATGATATTCGGGCTGGACTCAGGTCTTTGATACGGATCGCCTGAATCTCTGCAAATACTGGATCTGAGCTACGGTTGAGGCTAAAGCTGAAAGCGAAATAGAGGGTCAGGAGCAACACCCCAATTACTGCGCCGATTACCCACAATGGGAGATTTGCAAGGATTTTGCCCCGAGTTTCTACGGTACCTTTCCAATGTGCTGACAATTCACGCTCATACTCGGGGTGCTGACCACGCAGCAACTGGAAGAGGCGTTCGCGCAACCCTTCTAGTTGCGACCGCCCATTTTCGATAACGCGGTAGCGGCCTTCGAATCCCAAGGCGAGACAGATATACATCAACTCAAGAAGATCACGATTGGCGGCAGCATTTTCCGCAAGTTTGGCGAGCAACTGGAAAAACTTTTCCCCCCCCCAGGTTTCGTTGTGGAACAACACCAGGAGGCTCTTGTTTGCCCAGGCGCCGGAGCCTCCCCATGGGGTACTGGCAGCGGTCTCGTCAAGAAGCGTGCACAATGCGTATCGAGCAGCGATGACCTTCTCCGGAGAGATTCCGGCGCCCTTGGCTCGCGATTCGAAACTCCGAATCCCCTGTGCCATGGCTTCCCGTAATTCAGCGGGATTCGGATGCTGCAAAGTCGCGCGCAATTGAGGCACAAGGTTGAGAAGCGGGCTGGCGGCCCCCAGCAGCGGACCGAACCCACCGCTTGGCGTCAAAGCTTCGAGTCCAGTGACATCAGTGCTGGTTGGCGATGCAGTGGCGACAGTTTCGATTCGGCGGGGTGCGCGTCCACCCGGTGACGGCATCATGAATGTGCGGTCTGAATCGGGCAAGGCGAAGGGATCCTCCTGACTCATCGGCGGCCTCTCAAGAACGGATAGCCCAGAACTCGAGTTCCAGTCCAGGGAAGTCACCAGCGATATGCATGGCTAGCCCACCTGATTGCTCGAGTTGCTTCCAAAGTTCGCCGCCACGTTCGAGTTCAAAGTAGTTGAACCCGGAGTGGTATGGAATCTGGCGTGGTGCCACCGGTAATGGGCGCAGGGCGATTCCCGGGAGTGCTAGATTGACGAGATCGCGAATTCGCTCAACGGGCCCAATTTTGATCTGAGGCGGGAAGTGTAAGCGCAGCGTCTCACCTGACATTTGTGCATTCACAGCAAGGACAAAGCTGGCACTACGCAATAGTTCCGCATCGGGAATTGTGGCGACGCGCACCCCATATTTTCGGTCCTGCAATTCGATAGGAATTGCATTGGCCTCTAGAACCATCGATAGCGAGCGCCGTAGATCATTCATTAGCACTTTGAACGATTTTTCAGAATCGTCATGGTGATAAGGCAGGTAGTCCGGCGGCCGTCGGTTCTCTCGGCTGAACGTTGACAGGTCTCCCGCCAACTGCAGGCAAAGTGCATGGAGCCGTTCGGGATGCAGCAAAGAGACCTCGTTCAAATGGGCAAACAAGGGCTCATAACGATTAACAGTTTGGAGCAGCAGGAAATCGGCGACTTCGGCGACACCTCCACGGCCCGGATGAGCCAAACGCGCCGCGAGCGCTTCGCCACGTTGATGGAGTAATCCGTAAATTTCGCGCGTGAAACTCGTTAGTAAAGCACTTCCACGCACGCTGACTGAGGGTGCAATGTAAGGCTTGTCCAGCACCAATTGGTTGTCATTGCGCCGTTCGACAACGCGGACGACACCTAGGCAGGCATAGGCATCGGTAGCGTCGCGCTGCAGCATCAGGCGCAAGCGCAACTGGCCAAGTTGAAGGACTGCCCTGCGGTTCATTCCGGCAATCGTATCGGTTACCTCGGACTCACCAGCGATGTAGCGCGTCAGGGCACTTTCGTTATCGGCGTCGTGACTGCCAAGATCCACCTCGGCGCTGCTATTCCTGCGGAGTGGAAGGGCTAATACGACAAGTTCGTCCCGAACATCAGCAGGAATATCTATCGGGGCGGGGGAAGCATCGCCAAATGGGAAATCGAATGGGGTCCCGTCCGGTAGAACACCTCGGGCTGAACTGATGCCAACCTTGCCAAGAGACAGTGCAGTTTCATCAACGCTCAAGGTCAAGAAACCCCAACCATAGGGGGTATTCGCTTGGACCCGCGCATCGATCAACTTCTCAAGGAAGCGATCATGCTGTTGGAAGTGCTGGGGCTCCAGAAACATCCCCTCGGACCAGATAACTTTGCTGTTCCACGACATGTCGCCTTCTCCTGCTACCTTACTTTTGATTCCAAACCGATCGAATTAGTACGGACTCAAAGAAACCCGGGGACGGTTCAGTTTTCTATACAGTCATTGTTCGGTTGCGAGTATAGCTGCGGAACATGCATCAGACATCTATAAAGAACATCATTTGCTTGATATCAATATCTTGTTCGACTCTATACGGATCATGAGTGGCGTGGTCTTGTGCTCGCTCACCGCCACCGAACCGCGCCATACCGCTCGTTCTAGCCCACGGAAAGCGGCAATGACCGCTACATAGCGAGTTTCTGACTGAGTTTGTCGGTCAACGCGCAGTTGCTCGCTTGGGTGCAACTGAATTTCTTCGCGCGCAAGCAGTTCACTGCCGAGAGTTTCCTTATCACGTTCGTAGAGCGAGAAAAAATCGGCGGCTTCGAATGCCGCAAGCGATTTGAGCTCGAACAGTCTTACGACAACCGGTGAGGGGCGGCCACGGCTATCCGGATTGACCGTTGCGGTGGCCTGGAATGTAATTTGCAGCACTGTTGGAGGAGGTGGCTTGGGGGTCGAAGAGCAGGCGGCCATACAAAGCAAAGACAAAATTGCAGACAATAATGAAAATGCTCGAAACGAGTGAAGCAAGGTGACCTCCTGATCAAAATTCAGATTTATTGGAATTAAACCCCATCTGAACACATTTGTGTGGTGCCGAACTTGGCTAATTCGTACCGAAGATTTCACGGTTATTCGCTGAGTAGTACATAGGCAAATGCCACGAAAACACCACCCGCCTGGTTATTGAAGCCTATGGAGGAAAGTGGCATCGATTGACTCAGCTGGAGCATCTCTGAATGTTTCGTTTCTCGGTGGTCACGGACTCAATTTGTCAATGTTCAAAGAAACAGTCACTCCCGGTTTGGTACCCTGCAGAATTGGCTATGCCAGAAAGAGTGCTTCCGATTAATGCCAGCGATGATTGCAATCGCCTACTTCTGCCCAATTCCCACCCACGCCTTTGAAACGCCACGGCTCATCCCCCAACCATTGGAGCCAATTGACGCCGAACAAACCATTCGTATCTATTGATTACACATATTGCAACCAATAAACCTTGCCTGTTGCCAGGCTGTCCTAGCCGGGCGCGGCATAGAGTTGAAATGTCAGAGCCACTCTCCGTTTGCATAGTATCTCTCCAATTATTGCTTTGCAAATTGTCATTTGAACGTTATGAAAAATGGAAATTCGATCACTTATTGAGCGCTGCCAACATTGGATTGAGACTTTGACGGTGTGCCTCGACAATGCTGATTGACCTCTTGGGGGGGGCATCGAATGAGTTGAACTTGCGCAACATGGTGCAGACGGACCCGTACTGTTATCGCTAAACTTTCCGGTTCAAACGAACGTATTGAATAATCGTTGACGCTCGGAAATTACTATGGCAACGTGGTAAAGCACCATTGTCAATGGCTCGCAACCTCGGAGCGTTGATTTGTTCGAGTTGTCCCTTTCGAATCCGTACGTCTGCGACCGGACAAATATGATCGATCTCGAAGTTCTTCTGACTGAAATTGCACCCGACTTACCCTGTGGGCCCGATTTGGCTTATGAGGCCGGGTTTCAGGAGTTGGAACTTGCAGCGCGGGGTAAGCCGGAGCAGCAATTCGGAGAAACGCTGATCCGAGCCGAGGAGCCTGACTGGAACGAGGTGCGTACCCGGGCATTAGCACTCTTCTCGCGGACCAAGGACTTGCGGGTCGCGGTGCTGCTAACACGTGCGCTGGTGAACACTGAGCAGTTTAGTGGTTTGGGGCCAGGGTTGCGTCTTATTGTTGCGATGCTAGAAAGATATTGGGATGTGGTGCATCCACGGCTTGATGAAGATGATGGTGACGCAACCATTCGCCTTAACACCCTCCACGCTCTAGCCAATAATGACGCCTTGCTTCGTGACTTGCGAAATTGCACTTTTGTTGCTTCCAGGGCGTTGGGCCGCCTAACGGTTCGAGACGTGGAAATTGCGTTAGGCCGATTGCCGGTTCGTGCCGACAGCGCGGTTCCAGGCGAGCTCCACGTGGAGGCGATACTGACTTCCTGCGCCGCCGAAGATGCGGGGTTGGTGGCGCGAGTGAACGATGCCGCCGATGCCGTGCAAGCACTTTCGGGGCTCTTGGCGGATCGCGTTGGGGCGGCGCGCGCCCCTGATCTTGGGCCATTGAGGGCAGTAATTGGGTCGTTGGAGGAAATATGCAAGCGAGTTGGGTTGGGGGCATCCTCTCCGGAGTCAATCCTTGATTCGCCTTCCGACAATCCTCTAGTTGGCGTCGAGACAGCAACGGCGTCTAGTAATAGCCCCATATCGATAGAGGTTCGCAATCGGCAAGATGCGATCAAAAGCCTTGAACGGGTTTGCGAGTTTTTGGAGCGTACCGAGCCCGCAAATCCTGCGCCGCTATTCATTAGACGGGCTCTCCGCCTGATGAGTAAAGGTTTCGTAGACATTCTGCGCGATGTTGCGCCCGATAGTGTTTCACAATTCGCGCGAATTGCTGGGATAGAGGGAGAGCAATAGAAATATCCATGTTAATAGAATTTGAAAATCGAAAGAAATTACTCTTGTACAGAGAATGACGTTGGACTACTATTTGACGAAGTTCCTGTGAGCAAGGTCCATTGAGGTTCGGTCTGATGAGTCAGTAGCGAGGAGATTCGAAGTGGCCAAAGACAGCAGTCAGAAGTTCATCGCACGTAACCGTGCGCCACGGGTGCAGATCGAGTATGACGTAGAGCTGTACGGAGCAGAGAAGAAGATCCAGTTACCCTTTGTTATGGGTGTGCTATCGGATCTTTCCGGCAAACCGGCAGAGTCACTTGCGCCAGTGGCGGATCGGAAATTCCTCGATATCGATGTGGATAATTTCGATAGCCGAATGAAGTCGATGAAGCCGCGAGTAGCATTCCAGGTTCCTAATACGTTAACCGGAGAGGGGAGCCTCAACCTTGAAATTACATTCGAAAGCATCGACGATTTTTCTCCGGGCGCAGTAGCACGCAAGGTAGATGCGCTGAATAAACTGCTCGAAGCGCGCCAGCAACTTTCCAACCTGATTACCTATATGGACGGCAAGAGCGGCGCAGAAGACTTGATTGCCAAGGTGCTCAAGGACCCTGCCCTGTTGCAATCCCTGTCCACCGCGCCGAAGCCCGCTGTTGAAGATGGCGCGGCGGGTTAAACCACATCGTGATTCGATGCTGAGGAGATAGACAATGGCAGAAATTGAGCAACAAAGTGCTCCAGCAGAGGGTTTAGCGACTGAGGGTGTTGAGTTTGCAGCTCTGCTGCAAAAAGAGTTTAAGCCCAAGACTGAGGAAGCGAAGAGCGCCGTCGAGCAGGCTGTGCGCACGCTGGCAGCACAGGCGCTGTCTCAAACTCAGCTTGTTAGCGACGACGTAGTCAAGTCGATTTCGGCAATCATCGCTGAGATTGACCAGAAACTTACTGAGCAAATTAACCTTGTTCTTCACCACCCGGACTTTCAACAACTGGAAGGCGCGTGGCGCGGTCTGCACTATCTGGTGAACAACACCGAGACCGACGAGATG
>OBID01000892.1_pt1 | contig 10888 bp, 8 predicted proteins | sample 1519781 | NCBI WGS metagenome assembly OBID01 (sample SAMEA3991478, study PRJEB22521) | metagenome | biome: anthropogenic terrestrial biome; feature: sewage plant; material: sludge | place: Sweden | collected 2012-09-26
AATGAGCTTCTGGCGAGTACATGCCCGCAGGCCAAAAATAGTTGAGCCACTCTTGGTGCAGCGCGCAACACCTGCGTGCCGCCTCGCCCATCGCGTCACCTGAGGCAACCGCTTCCGCAAGTGCTTGGTTAATAGCTTCAGAAAGTTCTGCCGCATCCATATATTGTTGAGAAGTCATGCCTTTAAACTTCTCATTTGCTTTTTCTACAACGCTATCGCCATATTTTTGACGAACCTCTTCCCCATAGGTATCTTCATTCTCTGAAAGAGCGCGCTGTTTCAGATCCTCAAACTCGTTTTCATTTTTCATCCTATGGTCTCCTCTCAGAGATGCTTCAAAATAATCATAAAAAATGATTGGCTTGTGTTTCAGTTTAAGCCTAGTAATTCTGAGCAATCAACTCAAAGTGCGCTTGTGGGTGATCACAAACAGGGCACGTCTCTGGAGCCTCTTTGCCTACATGAAGGTGCCCACAATTCGAGCAGCGCCATACAACAACCTCAGGCTTAGCGAAAACATGCTTGTTCTCTACGTTGCTGAGCAGTGCGCGATAACGCTCCTCGTGCAACTTTTCAATTGCCGCTACGCCATCAAAGAGATCAGCGATTTTGTCGAAGCCTTCTTCGCGCGCAGTAACTGCAAAACCGGCATACATGTCGGTCCACTCATAGTTCTCGCCAGCTGCCGCATCGGCAAGCGCCGCGGCCGTCTCTGGTACGCCATCATGTAGCAGTTTGAACCAAATTTTTGCGTGAGCCATCTCGTTGTGAGCGGTCTCTTCAAAAAGATTTGAAATCTGAACATAGCCATCTTTGCGAGCTTGGCTTGCATAGTAGGTGTACTTATTGCGAGCCATTGACTCACCAGCAAAGGCGGTCTCAAGATTTGCTTCAGTTTTAGATCCCTTAAGTTCCATAATGATTCCTTTCTTTAGTCCGGAATACTCTCCCTTGAGTAAAATTTATACCCTGACCTTAAGGATAAATCTTACAAACACCCTCATTGTGCATTTATTTTCCAATTCATACAATAACCATGTTCTCAAAATTTTATGAAAATATATTTGGAAAACTGCGAGCAAAAATTGCGCACAAAACCACAAGTTTCCGTGTGATACGTTGAATGGTGCAATCTCAAAAAGTGGATTTAGAAAGAATGGTGCGGGTGGAGAGATTTGAACTCTCACAGGGTTGCCCCCACATGGACCTGAACCATGCGCGTCTGCCGTTCCGCCACACCCGCAAAAAGCACGATAGCGTGCCGTTAGATAATATCACAAACTTCGCTTGTTGCGGCGCTAAGGCTGTCTCTCCGCGAATTTTGAAGTAAAATAACGTATATGACTCTCAAAGATAGATACTCTTCGTCCGCTCATCGCACGAGGCCCCATAATCAGGGAGTACTCTCGCGCGAAGCGGCACGCGCTGACGCCCACCAAGCATTCGCTTTCGAAGAAGAAGGTCTTCTTCTCGACCGTTACCGACCTCTTGAAACGTTGGGCACCGGTGGATATGGCACCGTATTTGCGGCTTGGGATGAACAGCTCAAGCGGCGCGTCGCCATCAAAGAAATACCCTTCGAACATACCCCAACAGGAGAGCCGGCTGGCCTTGCTGAAGCGCGTACAGCTGCGCTACTCACGCATCCCAATATTGCTACCGTCTATGACTTCATCGCCACTGACGACCGTGCCTATCTCATCATGGAGTACGTTGACGGCATTACGCTTGCCGATATTCCTAGCGAAGACCTCAACGATGACACCATCGCCACCATCGTCAAATCAATGGCAAGCGCCATTGCTCACGCTCACAAAAATGGCGTACTGCATCTTGATATCAAACCACGCAACATACTAATCAATCACGAAGGTCGCATCAAAATTATCGACTTCGGCATCGCGGAACTTTCAGGCCTCAACGGACACGGAAGCGCAAGCGGGGGCACCATCGGCTACATGCCGCTCGAGCAACTTGAAGGAACCGAAACCAGTGTGCGCACCGATGAATGGGCCTTTGCATCAGTTGTCTATGAGTTGTGCACCGATGAATTTCCTTATGCTGACGCTGCCGGTTTTGAAGCTACGTATACGCAAATGCTCAAAGCCCAACAATTCGATGAGCCCTCACTTCTCCAAACGAACGACCCACTCCTCGATGAAATTTTCGCGACCGCTCTTTCAACAAACCCCGACGACCGCTATCCGACGGTTAAGAAATTCAGCACGGCGCTGCTCGAACGCTTGGGCGATGTCGCCGAGGGTCGCAAAGAGTTAAAAGAAGTTGTCGCCGACCTCACTAACGATGAAGAAGAAATCGATTTATCTGAGAGCAAAACGCACGAGAGTAAACCGCCCCTGTTTAGCCCAGGCGAAATTGGCCGGTTTATTATTCGCCTCCTCATTGGACTTGCGGGCGGAGCATGTATTTGGCAGCTTTTTGAATACGCCAATCTCACCACGCGCGATACCGCTCTTATCCCCCTCTTTGTAAGCCTTATTGTCGCGGCCATACTTGAGTTGGCCCCACGGTTGGGAGGCATAATTGCCCCCCTCGCCCTAAGCGTTTTACTCATACTCAGCGCAACAGGACATCTTTGGGCCTACGGCCTAGGACTTGCATTAATTTCTTGCGTTTGGTGGTATATAATCGGAAGAAAAAGTAACGTCATGGGTGGGTTTAACGCGCTCTTCGTTGTTATTGCCCTAGAAATTAATCTGCTTGCAAAACCTTGGCTATCTTCAACATTTCCGACGCTTATCAAAGAACACCTTACGACTATAAACATTTCACTTGCTGTTGCGTATATATTAGTATCTATGTTGGGAGCATGGATTATCTCAAAGCGAAAGGACAAAGAGTGAATCGCCGACAAAAAGACTCGCGCCGCAACATGGCACAAGTAGAAGGTGCACTCGAACGGGCAATCGAGCGTCCTTTCTCACGTCTTTTCCGTTCTCCACTCCAACCAGCGGAAATCGAAAAAGCAACCATTCGCGAGCTAGAAAAATCTCGCAAATTGGGCGTTAATACGATTTATATTGCAAACGTCTATACCGTCGTCATATCTCCCGAAGATGAACAACTTATGGGAGACCTTCTTGATACGCTGACTTCAGATTTAGCGACCCGTATTTATGCCTACGCATCAAACAACAACTATCAAATGGCCACAGTTCGGCCACTCGTGATTTTCAATGTTGGCGATGACATGAAATTAGGAGAAGTGTACGTCATCGGAGAAAATCTCTCAGAAGATGCAATCAATAAAGAGTTCGGCGCCGATGCTTTACCCAAAGCACCTCAGCCACGCGAACAACGCGTTGCGCATAATAGTGATGACGTGCGTCGCACACCGGCTCCTCCTCGGTCACACAATGTCGACCCTTACCTTGACGATGGCATCGAAGGCAAACCGCTCCACTATCAGGCGGTGCCTCGTTCATCAACCTTTGCGCCTACGGGGAATTTTTCCGCAAACCCAGCGGTCGCAAACTTCGCTGAAGGAACCGGCGCTGCAGCTGGCGCTCAAGCGGCCGCCAGCGCACTCAACGCGAGCAACCAGCATGTTCCAAGCGATGACGCCACCCGCATCATGGCACCTGCGGCAGCTAGCGCTCCGAGAACTACCGCAATTATTGCCGTCAACACTCAGCCGCCTTTCGTCCTTGGTGGACAAGACACCTACACCATTGGCCGACAGGGCAGTTGCGATATCATGATTGAAGACCCTCAGGCAAGCCGCCAGCACGCTCAATTCGTCAAGGAAGGTGCTGGTTGGGCCATTTCTGATTTGAACTCAACCAACGGAACATTGCTTAATGGCCAAACGGTGACACATCGCCGCCTCAAAGATGGTGACATTATTACGGTTGGCGCAACAGTAATAAGTTACCGAGAGACAGGTATATAAACGTGATTGATTTGCTGCTCCTTGCAGGACGCATTGCTCTCATAGTTTTTCTTTACCTTTTTCTGCTTCTAGTAGTAAAAGCTGGAGTAGGCCTTGTTCAAGGTACGCGCAAATCAAAAACCACCCCCATCATGACGCTTACCATTGTCGAGGGCCCGCCCACGCTAACAGGTACGACATTTAAGCTCAATTCGACCATGCTTATTGGCCGTAGCGCTGGCAATGATGTTCAAATTAATGGTGAGGCCATTTCGGGAACGCACGCGCGCATTACTCCCGGTATCGATGGCGCCATTCTTGAGGACCTCGGCTCAACAAATGGAACCTTCCTCAATGGTATGCCTATTCGCACACCGCAAACGCTTAGACCAGGCGACCATATAGAAATTGGCACAGCAAAACTAGTAGTTGATGAACAGTGACACCACAAAAACGAAATATATCGCATTACCCTCACGCAGCTATAACAAACGTTGGCCGCGTGCGTGACCACAATGAGGATTCGGTGCTTGTTGAAGCGCCACTCTTTGCCGTAGCGGACGGTATGGGCGGGCATGAAGCCGGAGAAATTGCGAGCAACATCGCCATTGAGCAACTCCTCGCTTATGCGCCGAGCACACCAGACGCCGCCGCGTTAATGCGTGCCGTCAAACAAGCTAATGCCGCCATCATTCAAGCGAGCAAAGAAAACATCGGTCGTGTGGGCATGGGAACCACGATGACTGCCGCGATAATCGACAATGGGCACGCAGTCATTGCCCAAGTCGGTGACTCACGCGCCTATCTCTTACGCTCTGGACGACTTCTTCAGGTGACACAAGACCATTCGGTTGTTGCGACCATGGTGCGCAGTGGCTCAATTTCGGAAAGCGAAGCGCGCATTCATCCTCAAAGAAACGTCATAACACGCGCGCTCGGTAGTGACCCCAACGTTATTATCGACACCTATGAATACGAAACCATTCGTGGCGACCGCTGGCTCCTCTGCTCTGATGGGCTTTCAGGTCCTGTCGATGATGCGCACCTCGAGCTTATTCTCAATTCAGAGCGCGACCCACGAGTTTGTGTAGAAAAACTTGTTGAGGCAGCGAATGCTGCTGGAGGCAATGACAACATAACCGCGGTCATTGTCGATGTTCCGGCAGATGATTCAACAGTTGAAGCACGCGTCCAAGCAAAACACACCAAGAAAAATGTACTTTTTAGTCTCATTTCAGGCTTTCTTGCCCTCCTCATTATTGCGGGCATTGGTGGACTGCTTTATAACTACGCACGCAAACGTGCTTACATTGCGCCAACACCCACAGGGCATGTGGGAGTTTATACAGGCGTACCCGGTTCTTTTCTTAACCTAAAAATTAGCACGCTCAGCCAAGAGTCAACCTTTACGGTCGACCAATTGCCTACGCTCAGCCAACAAAAGGTTGCCTCGCAGGAAGAGTTCGAAAACCTGCAAAGCGCGCAAGAGCAATTCGAGACGTATCGTTCGAGCATAGGACAATAGCATGGGTTCTCGTCGCAACAGAGAATTAATACTCCTTATCGCTGCAGCTTTGCCAGCGATTTTGATTTTTGTGCTTGTTGGTGCCCAAGCAAGCAAGAGTTTTTCATCTGAATACCTCACCGTCCCCCTTTCGCTTTTCGGATTATTTGCGGCGGCACACATCGCGCTCCGTTTTCTCGCGCCTAATGCCGATCCAGCGCTCCTCCCGATTGCATTTATACTCAGCAGCATTGGCATCGCGTTTATTACCCGCCTTTCGCCTGATAAAGCTTTCACACAAATCGCTTGGCTCTTCTTGAGCATTGTTGCGCTCATTGCCGTATTGTATGTCGTCCCTTCGCTTGAAAGGCTCGGCAACTACAAGTACATACTTATGGCAACAGGCATAATTCTCATGATGCTGCCTGCCTTCATCGGGCGTGAAATTAATGGCTCAAAGCTGTGGTTGCGCCTTGGACCGCTCTCAATTCAGCCGGGCGAAATCGCGCGCATCCTTATCATTCTTTTCTTGGCAGCCTATCTCGCCGAAAATCGAGAAATGCTCTCAATATCAACGCGTCGTTTTTTGGGCATTCCCATTCCAGAGTTCAAAACACTCGGGCCGCTCATCTTCATGTGGGCTCTTTCATTCCTCGTGCTCATCGCTGAAAAAGACTTGGGCTCTTCTCTGCTCTTTTTCTGCATCTTCCTTATCATGTTGTACTGCGCGACCGGACGGCTCAGCTATGTCTTTATAGGTCTCCTCCTTTTTTCAGCGGGAGCAGTAGCTGCCTATATGATGTTCGGCCACGTACAAACACGTGTGGATATTTGGCTTCATCCGTTTAAAGACCCCGCAGGCAAGGCGTACCAGCTTGTTCAGTCGCTCTTTGCGTTTGCCGATGGCGGACTCTTTGGCAAGGGCATCGGAGCAGGACTCCCCACGCGCATTCCTTTTGTAGATACCGACTTCATCTTTGCCGCGATTGGCGAAGAGATGGGCTTTCTTGGGGCGGCCGGAATCATAGCCGCATTCCTCGTATTCGTGTTCCGCGGTCTCAGCATCGCGTCACGCGCCAAATCAGATATGGCTTCATTTACGGCCATCGGCCTTACCTCATCTATTGGCATCCAGGTCTTTGTCATTATTGGCGGAGTCACCGGTCTAATACCTCTGACGGGTATTACTGTGCCCTTTATTAGCCGTGGTGGCTCATCGATGCTCTCGACTTTTGTTCTTCTTGCGCTCCTCTTGCGCGCGGGCGACGAATCAACGGGGCTCGCCAGCGAACTTATGCAAACGGGAAAAGGACTCGCTGCTCTTGGACGAGTGTCTCTTATTAATCGCCTGAGCGGTGTTGGGGTCTTTTTCTCAATTCTGTTGATTGCTCTTGTGGGCAATCTTACGTGGCTTCAAGTCATTCATGCCCGCTCGCTCCAAAATAACGTGGCGAATACGCGTGCTTTGCTCAAAGAAAAATATGTAGCCCGAGGCTCAATTTCAACGAGTGACCATGTCGTCCTTGCGGAATCTCTCAAGCAGACGGATGGCACGTATAAACGGATCTACCCTCAGAAAACTCTCGCAGCCCACACCGTTGGCTACTATTCCAACAAGTATGGTCGCTCAGGCATTGAGCGCGTGGCAAATGATGCTCTCACAGGCACTCGTACCTATAAGAATTTCAACGATGTTATTGCGGCCGCGACAAACCAATCCATCAAGGGCGACAATATCACGCTTACGCTCAACTCAAAAGTCCAAAAAGCGGCAGAAAAAGCCCTCACTGCTGGCACGGGCAAGGGCGCAATAGTTGTCATGAACCCGAAAACCGGTGCTGTGCTTGCCGCCGCCTCAAACCCCACGTTTAATCCAGGAAACATCAACAAGGATTGGGTCGCGCTTAACACCAACAGCAACTCCCCCCTGCTGGATCGCTCAAGACAAACGCGGCTTGCGCCAGGCTCAACCTTTAAAGTCGTCACTCTTACGGGAGCCTACTCAAACGATGTCGCGAAGCCCGACTCGACCTTCAAGGCTCCAGCTAAAATGGACATCGGCAATGCGCCGGTAACCAACTTTGAGTCGAGCGCCTATAGCGCGACCACACTCAAAATGGCAACCGCAAAATCTATCAACACCGTATTCGGACAGGTTGCGGTAAAGCTTGGACCCCAACGCCTCGTCGCGCAAGCAGGCAAGTTTGGCTTCGATAAAAAGATACCTTACGAGCTTCCCGTGCTCACGTCGCTTATGCCTGATCCTAGTGAAATGACGACATGGGAAACAGCTTGGTCGGGCATTGGTCAACCTGTTGGCGAACATGCCTCGCCGGCTGGACCTCAAGCTACCGTCTTTCAAATGGCCTTGATTGCTAGTGGGCTCGCCAACGATGGCAAAGTTATGAAGCCTTACGTCATCTCAGAAATAGGTGGCAAATCGAGTTCGGGCATTCTCAGCACAACAAAAGGTTCTGTTTTGACGACGGCCTGCTCCCCTAGCGTTGCCAATGAGGTAACCGATGCGATGAAGGCTGTGGTGAAAGTGGGAAGCGGCCGAGGTGCCGCGCTCTCCGGAGTTGAAGTAGCGGGAAAAACAGGTACAGCAGAAATTGGCAAAGATAAAACACCAAACGCGTGGTTTATTGCCTTTGCCCCGGCCGATAATCCCCAAGTTGCGCTCGCCATCATGCTTGAAAATGGTGGCCAAGGCGGTCGAATCGCAGCACCAGCCGCAAAGCAAGTACTTGAAGAGGCATTGAGCGTTTCCAATTCTTCGAAGACTCGCTAAGCCTAAGAAGTGTTCGGATTATATTGTTTTTAAAGGGTTACTCCAAATACTGGGGCAATCTATTAAAATACAGATAGAAGTTTATATTTGAGCGGAGTGAATTCATTGATTAACACGACTCTTGGTCAGCGCTATCGCATCACCGAAAAGGTGGGTACGGGCGGTATGGCTGATGTCTACAAGGCGGTTGATGAGGTACTAGGGCGCACCGTCGCGGTTAAGGTGATGCATGCTAAGTACGCCTCTGATGCCAACTTTGCTGCGCGTTTTCGCCAAGAGGCGCAAGCTGCAGCTAACTTGCAGAGTCCGTATATTGTAAATATTTATGACTGGGGCCAGGACGATGAGACCTACTATATCGTTATGGAGTATGTTCGCGGCCAGGACCTCAAGTCGATAATCCAACAGCAGGGTGCGCTTCCCAGCAAAAAGGTTGCTGACATTGGCCAGCAAGTTTGCGCTGCTTTGGCCGTCGCCCATGGATACGACGTCATTCACCGTGACATCAAACCTCACAACATCATGGTAAAACCTGATGGCAGCGTTAAAGTCATGGACTTTGGCATTGCGCGCGCGGGCAACACGACTATGACGCAAACAGGCTCAGTGCTCGGCACCGCACACTACGTTTCGCCCGAGCAAGCACAGGGTAAAGAGCTTTCGCCCGCAAGTGACTTATATTCATTGGGCATTGTGCTCTATGAGGCCTCATGCGGCCAACTGCCTTTTGATGCCGAAACTCCCGTTGCCGTAGCGCTTAAGCAAGTCAACGAGCAACCGGTTCGTCCTTCCAAAATTAATCCCTCGCTCGACCCAGCTCTCGAGGCTGTTATTGGCCGCGCGTTAGATCGGAACCCACGGGCTCGCTACGCAACAGCAGAGGATATGCGCCGCGATTTGCAGAATGTTGCGCGTGGAGTTGCGACGGGAGCAGGAATGCGTGGTTCAAACGACCCGACACTCCTCGCTGCTCCTGTCATGGCTGGCGCGGCGAGTGACGCGACAACCGTTATGCCTTCAGTAGGCACTCAACGCTATGGTCAGCCAAACGTTGCGAACCTCCAAAATGATAGGAACGACATGGCCAACAAGCGCAACAACAAAAAAAGCACCTGGTGGATTTGGGCGATTGTCGCCGTGCTCATCATTGCCGCAGGCATCGGTATCGCTTTTGGTCTTGGTCTTTTGGGAGGCAACTCAAAGGCTGTTCCTGATGTAGTCGGAAAAACGCTTGAGCAGGCAACTTCAGAAATTGAAGCAGCCGGCTTCACAGTCGGCGAAGTCAAGGAGCAAAACGACAGCTCTGTTCCCGCTGGCTCTGTTATCGACCAATCCCCAACTGCCAATGCGCAAGCAGAGAGCGGAACGACTATCAATTTGACTATCAGTCTTGGCGCTGCAGAAGTTGATGTCCCCGATATTGTCGGCATGAGCGAAGCAGACGCAAAAGCAGCTCTTGAGCAGGCCGGATTCATTGCTGACCCCCAACCAGCTGAATATGATACAAAAATTGAATCGGGACTCATTATTAGCCAGACCCCCGAGGCAGGTTCAAAACTTGCTCAAGGCTCAAAGGTTTCATACATCCCTTCAAAGGGAGTAGAAATTGCTGAAGTTCCTGACGTTGTTGGTATGAGCAAATCTAGCGCAAAAAGCACGCTGGAGGATGCCGGGTTCAAAGTATCAACCAAATCGAGTTACAGCGATACTGTTGCGCAGGGTGAAGTTATCAGCCAAAATCCAAGCTCTGGCATAAAGGTATCCAAGGGCTCGAAGGTCACCATCACGGTGAGCAAGGGCGAAGAAGTCGTCATGGTTAGTGTGCCCGACGTCGTTGGCCTAACGCAGACTGCGGCAAAATCAACGCTCACCAATTTAGGCCTTAAGGTGAACATTACTTACGAACCACATTCACAGAATAACGTTGTCCTGGAACAAGACCCCCAGGATGGCGCTTCTGTTCAGAAGGGCACAACCATTAATCTCATAGTTGATGCCAAAAAGTAGACTTAAAACTCATTAAGAATCGCACTAAAAAAGGCACTCGCAAGAGTGCCTTTTGCTTTCAATGGTGTCCCCGACAGGAATCGAACCTGCGACCTATCGCTTAGGAGGCGATCGCTCTATCCTACTGAGCTACGGAGACGTACAGCGCAACAAGTATTGTACCACGAGCCATAATTGAACTAAAAAGCCTTTCGAGTATAATAGAGGCATACTCAACATGGGGGTGGAGAGTTTGAATCGTCTACTTGGCTCACTACAGTTAAGAGCTCCAAAAGGGAAGCTCTATGAAGACTATCACGCAGCCCGTCTCTTATTAAAAAAATATTCTTTAGCGCCTTTTGATGTGTCATTCAGAAATGCGCGCGCGGAATACTACCGCGGAGGGCTCCATAAAGAGTTCAAACCCTATGGCTCAGATTTTTATCACATCTGGGATCTCAACATTGATCAAAATCACTATGACAATCTCGTCAGAGACTTCTACGACATTTTTCTCTGCGACAAGCGATGGCTGTCAGAGGCCCAAACGGTCATTGATGTTGATGATTATCCGCTCATTGCGCGCTTCGAAAACAATGGCCCCTATCAATGGGGCAACGTCAAAATCCAAAAAGGCGATGTGGTCATTGATGCGGGAGCGCACATAGGGCTATTCGATATTCTCGCAAGCTTCTTTGAGCCATCCGCCATATAT
>OBID01000893.1_pt1 | contig 10883 bp, 10 predicted proteins | sample 1519781 | NCBI WGS metagenome assembly OBID01 (sample SAMEA3991478, study PRJEB22521) | metagenome | biome: anthropogenic terrestrial biome; feature: sewage plant; material: sludge | place: Sweden | collected 2012-09-26
TTCAGCATTCAATTTCATAGGATTGACTTTGACCCCGCCTTCAGCACCCCCAAATGGTACATCGACGATAGCACACTTGTAAGTCATGAGTGATGCAAGTGCCATTACTTCTTCCTGATTGACATGGGTACTAAACCTGATGCCCCCTTTGGTAGGCATCCTGTGGTGGCTATGCTGAACCCTGTACGCTTCGACAACCTGAAATTCTCCACCAATTTTGACAGGAAAACTCATATGATAGACGGAATTACACACTTTTATTTGGCGTAAAAGACCTTTTGGCAAACTGGTAAAATCCGCCGCTTTATCAAAATTGCGGCTCACAGATTCATAAAAACTAATTTGAGTTTCTTCTTTCATATGTTGTTATTTAAGACGGTCCTCGATATTTTTAATTTTTTTCTCCAGTCTGATTAAATAAAATAAAATGGTCAACCAAATCACAAGAGCTACTAAGGCTACTGTATAAATCTTGCCGGTACTTCTTAAAAAGTCAGCATCAGCGAGCCATAAAATGAAAGAAAAATTCGCTAGATTCATATAAAGTTTTACTTGATCAAATGTCAGATAATTTATTACTTATCAATATTATACGATACCTCAGTTGACTCAACCAATATCCTAAAAAGATATAAGCGATCACAGCGGGATAAAATACCATCCTCATCGTATTGTCCAGGTCTTGGGTGCCGAGTGCAGGGTTGCCTCCGTTGCCAGGATGTAAAGAGTCAAATCTCCTGGGAATAATGAAAATCAGGGGAATCAGGAGAGCAAAGGCAAATATATTATAGATACTGCCTACTCTACTTTTGGAGTCAGGATCATTGATTGAATTGCGTAATAAAAAATATCCACCATAGATCAATAAGGATATGGCAGCCATATTTTGTTTTACATCAAAACTCCAATACGATCCCCAGGTACTTCTGGCCCATAGAGATCCGGTGATAGTGCCCAGTATGCCAAATAGTATACCGATACTGACCAATGATTGAGCCCAAAGATCATCTTCCTGATGCTTAAATCTTAAATGTCTGATGCTGTAATACACTGAAAGCATAAATAAAACTGTCATAGCAAACCATAACGGTACATGGAAATAGGTATTGCGAATCGTTTCACCCAATATATTCCTGAATGGATAATTAAAGTTGGACTCTGGTCTCACAGAAATCTTGTCTTTTGACCAGGCGATTACACCATTCATCTCAGCTGGTGCATTATTGAGATTGACAGCGGAGGGCAGCACGATCGGACCTTGCCTGGTATCCATCACAAGCGCTAAGTCTACATTAGTCAACGTGTTATCAATAAATGGGGGAACCTCAAAATGAAGCACAGCTTCTTGTTGATTGATGATTTCTACAGCTGATGCCTGAAGATGCCAGTCGTCGTGCTTGATCCAGGCTTTGATGTCATCGCCAGGGTCAAACTGCGTGTTATACCCTTCGATGGTGAGACTTGTTGATTGGCCCGTTTTAATATTATAAGGTGATATTTTGACGATGCCTTGCCCTAATGGAATTAAAAAACCCATCAGGATGACATATGGAATGAAAATGATGACCAACCACTTCCACCAAACATTAAGTTTCCAATTTTCTTTCAATCTCGCCACAATATAGGGAATAAAATAATGGACAATGCAATGGCTAGAGTGTCGATGGCTATGATGGTGATGAGGTCGGTGCGATAAGCTGAATCAGCTAATATGTGCAGTGAAACCATAGATAGTCTGCTACCGGACATCAAAATGGGGAAAATCAGAGGTGTAGACAAAATAGACATCAGCGTAGATTGATCTCCGGTTTTATTAGATATCAAGGCTATAAATGTAAAAATGGCCGAAATACCGATGATGCTTACAAATAAAGTAATTCCGAGTAATGACCAATCAATCTCAGGCAAAGTAAAAAAAATCTGAAACATTAATAAGCTGATTCCAGTCAAAACGGACAACAAGATGGAATTATAGATCAACTTTGAAAAATAAAATGATAGTGGATGTGCCAACGTATAATAATACCAATGTCGCCCTTTCACTTCTCTGGAGAAGGAAGCAGACAATGCATTGATGCTCATAAATATGATTAAGATCCAAAACACGCCTGTCCAAAGGAATTTTTCCACTTTGACCAAAGAATAATATAAAACCAATAAAGTAGAAAAAAGATATAATAAGATCCCGTTAATGGACTGCTTATTCCTCCATTCGCTTTGTAGGTCTTTACCAATAAGTGTTGCTATATCCCTGATCATGAAAATATAAGGTGTGAAATTAACAGTATTTAATTTGATCAAATACATTTTTAAGAAAACATGGCACTTTTATTGTTTTATATATTACTAATTAGATACATTTGTTTAATTTTGTAATTCAATTCATTATCCCATGAAGCAGTCAAATACCCGCTTTGCTACCCGGCTAGGAGTAATTTTTATTTTTTTCTTAACAGAATTTACTTCGTTTGCAGCTGTCACCTATGTACAGATCAAACCTAAATCCGGAGAAAATTTGTTTATGCTATTCAGAAAATATGCCATTGAACCCAATAGCTGCAATATCAATCACTTCAAGGAGATCAATCGCATTAAGAATCTTGAAAAGATACTTATTGGGGTTACTTATAATCTTCCCATACTTAAATATTAATATAATGGCAAAAGCATCACTACTTCCATACCCAATATGGATCGCCCCACAGCCGTAAAAATCATGAACTATAATAAGTCTCTGTATCAGAATAAGTTAAAAAAAGTTCCTTACACGGAGAATAAAATTGTTTGGGTCGTTTATGATCAATTGGGTTGTAAGAAGGGTTCTTCACCCGATGTCGCCGAAAAGTCTAAACCAAATGGGCTTGCAAAACCAACCCTGGTTGCTTCCAAGGAAAAATCAACCCTAACAAAAGCAACTATTGCATCTTCATCTTCTGAATCCAACATTAAACCAATCAACTCTGCTCCGGTTAAAGATATGACTGGTAACATAAAAACAGAGCCTAACATCCGTGAAAATGAAGCAATTATTGCAACTGAAACCACCACCAATGCCACCGCTCTCAAAACAAAGATCGTCCCAATATTCGGACCAGATTTTCAAGAAATCAGAATCGTAAGCGAAGAACTTAAGAATAAAGTCTACTATCTAGTCAGTGGACATGGCGGCCCGGATCCAGGCACCATGTACAAGGGAAGCAAAATGACCCTCTGCGAAGATGAATATGCCTATGATGTCACTTTAAGACTGGCGCGCAAGCTTATGGAACATGGCGCCACGGTGCATCTTATAGTACAAGATCCAAACGACGGTATTCGAAATGAGTCCTATCTCAAGATTGATCATGATGAAAAATGCATCACCGGCTATCCTTTAGTGCTCAATCAAAGATTAAGACTGACTCAGACGACTGATGCTGTCAATGACCTGTATCGCAAATACCGAAAGCAAGGTGTGGATATGAAAGATCAGATTGCCGTACACATCCACATAGATTCCCGGCATGAGGATATGCGCAAAGATGTCTACTTCTATTACCAGGAAGGAAATCAAAACAGTACAGCCATAGCTAAACGTATACAAAACACCCTAGATCAAAAGTATAAAGAACAAAGCGGCAGGGAATATACCGGAACTATTAGTAGCCGTAATTTATTCGTCATGCGCAATACCCTGCCATCTACTGTTTATATGGAGTTGGGTAATATCCAAAACCAACTTGATCAGAAAAGAATCGTGTATTCTTCAAACAGACAGGCCCTCGCTGAATGGCTATATGATGGTATCGCAGCAGAATGATACTGTAAAAATCAGGATATCAACAGATTACATCCTCTAATATCACTATTATCCAGCCTGCCTACTACTTCAAAATCGCCATTTGAATAAACTTTACCTATATCTTCTGTTGCAATAAAACAACAGCTATCGAGATTGGCGAGGTCTATCATATTCAAGGCGGCGATCTGAGCTATACTTTCCATTGACAAAGGATCTGTTATAGACCTGGGCATAACCTTGAGTGTCGGCGGTAATCTGAAATGACCATTGCTTGAAGCATACGCCTGAGACAACATTTCAGTCATCCCATATTCTGAAAAAACTTCATGAACCCCAAAATTTGCTTTAATCTGGTCATGTAACTCTGACCGGGTCATTTCTTTGCCTCTACCCTTCATCCCACCGGTTTCAATGATCTGAACTTTGCCAGCCAGGTCCAAAGTCGCTGGCCATTGGTGCAGAGCATAGCTCACCCCCCAAAGGACAGGCTGTCCACCTGAATTGTTTTGAGTCAATACCTCTATCAGCTTAGATATTTCTTCGTGGTAGAATCCACCTCCACCTTCATCTATAAATGATTGAATCATAAAAAGGAGTGAAGATGCATCATTGTCCATATAAGAAGGCAAAAATGCCAAATGCTCCCGACTGTTGACTGTACTGGGATAAAATGCATACTCAAAGCAATGCATCGCCACTTTTTTATACCAAAATAATGAGCGTATACCATGTGAACTCCTCTGTATACCTGTAGTCCCACTGCTATAAAATACTTTTTCAGGCTGATATGTCCCAGTCTGGATCAATTGATATTTAAAAAACTGGATCGGAAGAAAAGGAATGGCATCTGGTTCTATAATGTACTTCGGATCAATGTGCAACTTATCCAAATACATACGATATACTGCGTTAAACTTGTACTGAAGCTGAAATATTTTTAAAGCCATTTCATTAAAATCAAAATCGCTGGATAAGATCGTTTCTTGCAGATGTATTCTTTCCTTTTCCCAGTCCATAAGGCAATGATCGGAAAAAAATATGGAGAAGTAAGCCCCCACATCAATCAAAAATCACTGATATTTACAGTGTTTATGGCAAACAGAGCCTTTTTAGCAGTATTAATTACCTTCCTGATAGGTGCGTGCATAGTTGCCCCTAAGTATTCGGATATCCCGGAGATTGAGATAGAAGGGATCAATAAAACAGTGATAGATCAGGGAAGAGTCAGAGATGATTCCTTATTAATCAGGATATCTTTTACTGATGGAGATGGAGACCTTGGAGACCCTCAAAACATGGCCAATATCTTTATGATCGACGATCGGGACGGCAAAGAAATCACTTATAGCATGCCTGTCATTCCACAAAAAGGAGTGAATAACGGTGTTGCAGGTACCATTACCATTTTGCATACCACTTTGTTTAATGTATGTTGCTATTATGCCAATGCGGATCCTTGTAGTGTACCCAGTCTACCTATGACAGATACTGTGACCTATCAATTGTACATCAAGGATAGATCAGGCAATCAAAGTAATATAGTCACCTTGCCGCCATTGGTGATCAATTGCAAATAATACTTTCTCGCTAACTTTCTTTATCCATCCCTCCAAATCATGCCCTGGTCCAGGCTATAGTTTATTAAATTTGCCACCCGGATACGAGCATTTTACAATTCACCGATGATGGAAAAAAAATTAATTGACATAACTGCCACTTTTGGTACTCCACTTTATGTATATGATGAACAAAGGATTATAGATCAGGTAGATACTTTAAAGACAAGTTTTACTTATCCTGATCTGATATTTTGCTATGCCATGAAAGCTAACAGCAATTTAGCCGTTCTGGATACATTGAGGCATCAGGGCATTGGAGTCGACTGTGTGTCCCAGGGAGAGATGATCACCGCCCTCAGAGCTGGATTTGAACCTTCGAAGATTAGATTTACCCCCACTTTTGCTTCAACGGAAGAAATCATATTCGCCATTGAGCAGGGCATACAGCTCACCGTAGACAGTATGCAGATGGTCGATTGGATGCTGGTTAATCGCCCCCAAACTCCAATGGGCCTCCGCATGAATCCTTCGGTCATGGCGGGAGCTTATGAAAAAACTTCGGTAGGCCATGCAAAAGCTAAGTTTGGAATTGGTATGAATTATGTACCAGCACTCCTTGATCTGATCGAGTACAAAGGGTTAAAAATCAATGGCTTGCACATACATAGTGGAAGTGACATCCTGGAGGCCAGTCAATTTATGCAGGCTGTCGAAGTGCTTTTGGAGGTAGCCCCAAAATTTCCAAAATTAGAGTATATAGATTTGGGTAGCGGATTTAAGGTGTCTTATTATCCCGGAGATAAAGAGACTAATATTAGAACGCTAGGCCAAATAGTCAGTGATCGATTTTCGAAATTTTGTACCCATTATGGATCACCACTTCGCCTGATTTTTGAACCAGGCAAATTTATTGTCAGTCAGGCAGGTCGGTTTTTGGTCACGTGCACCGGCGTAAAAGAAAATGGCGGAATTACTTTTGCAGGAGTCGATAGTGGTTTTAATCACCTCATCAGGCCCATGTTTTACGGCGCATATCATACTATTAATAATCTGAGTAATCCGTCCGGATCTTTATTGACTTATGATGTGGTAGGCAATATCTGCGAGACCGATACATTTGCTTCAGACCGATCTATAGCTCAAATCAGACCAGGCGATATCCTTGAATTTGAAAATGCTGGAGCTTATTGCTTTTCAATGTCATCACCTTATAACTCTCGCCCGAGACCGGCAGAAGTATATTTTAGAAGCGATGGAAGCACTCAGTTGATCAGGCGCAGAGAGACTATAGAAGATATCCTCGCTCTGCAAATCAATCTCTAATTCGTCAAAAAAGGGATAATTGGGCACCTGGTCGTTGGAACCTGGTGCAATCCAAGCCGGCATAAGCCCTTGAAGGCAGACCATATTTCTTTTTAGCCAATTTTGCCTGGTTTTTAATATTCAATGCTAAAACACCTTCACCTTTCATTCTGGTACCAAATCTTTTGTCCTGCACAGAACCACCATGACACGCTGCTGTTTGATTTAGGATTTTATCAGCTCTGTCAGGAAAAGTTTTTTTAATCCAATCATTAAAAATCAACTCGACATCCCCATTTAATCTAAGTACTGTATAATAAAAATCATGAGCGCCACGCTCCTTGCACATTTTGACCATAGGGATGATCTCATGATGAGTAAGGCCGGGTATCACCGGAGCCATCATCACACATACAGGGATATTATGCTCAGCCAATAAACTTACCGTTTGAAGCCTTTTGCTAATAGTAGATGTCCTGGGTTCCAACAAAGATCTGATACCTTCATCCAAGGTAGTGATGGAGATTAAGACTTGGGCCAGACCTTGAGCAGCCAATGCTTCTAACAAATCTATATCGCGGGCTACTAATGCATTTTTGGTAATGATGCTGATAGGCTGTTTGTAGTCCAGGCAAAGTTCGATGAGTTGGCGTGTCAGTTTAAATTCCCGCTCAGCTGGTTGGTAACAATCCGTATTGCCTGAAAGCATGATAGGTTGACATTGATAATTTTTGTTATTCAAAAATTTTCTTAATAAGCCCGGAGCTTCGTGTTTGACCAATATTTTTTGCTCAAAATCCAGGCCAGCACTGTATCCCCAGTATGGATGGGTATTTCTTGCATAACAATAAACACATCCATGTTCGCAGCCCTGGTAAGGATTCATGGAGTATGGCATAGGTATATCCGGACTTTCGACTTTATTGACCAAAGTTTTAGCATGAGTAGGAATATACTTAGTTTCAGCAGACAGGACGAGGTGTTCATCCTGCATCCATTTATTGAAGGGGTTGTTTGGATTGAATTGAGCCCCCCTGCCTTTTATATAGGTTGTTGATTTTTCAGACATATTTAAGTCGAATATATAGACTTATTCTGATGGCTACTAATTTTTGTTGGATAATAAGGTATCTTAGACTTCTTTTTAATCACTAATCGATATTGGATGAAAACTAGTTTTAAACTCAATGGCAAACCGGTACAGGTTGATTCTGAAGCCGATGCTACCCTACTGTGGACTTTAAGGGATACTTTAAAGATGACTGGAACTAAGTTTGGTTGCGGGGCATCCTTGTGTGGCGCTTGCACGGTACATTTGGACGGAGTACCAGTCAGATCCTGTATGACTTCGATCTCTGCGGCAGCCGGCAGATCCGTGACTACGATTGAAGGATTGGGGGTAGAGCAACTACATCCATTACAACAAGCCTGGATCGACGAACAGGTACCCCAATGTGGATATTGTCAATCTGGTCAGATTATGCAAGCAGCAGCCTTACTCAAAAGCAATCCAACCCCCAATCGGGAAGAAATCATCAACCATATGAATGGAGTTTTGTGCAGATGCGGCACCTACCTGAGAATCATCAAAGCTATCGAAAGAGCTTCTTCTGTCACTACAAAAGCTGGAAATTAATGAAAAAAAATAACGACCAAACTGCTGGAATCACTCGTCGCCAATTCGTCGTAAGTGCTGGTGGACTTGGATTTTTTATTACTGCCGGAGCTATCACTCCTGGATTTTTAAAAAGACGCATACAAACAACTGCTGAATCACCACTAGAGGAAGTGACGGCTTGGGTGCAAATTGGCAAGAATGGCATGATCACGATATTCAACCCTGCGGCTGAGATGGGCCAGGGATCGATGACTGCTCTGGCGGCCATCATCGCAGAAGAATTGGATGCAGACTGGAACATGGTACGTATAGAAAATGCTCCGGTGATACCAGCTATTTATGGGCTGCAGTGGGGTGGCAAATTAGGAGGGCCTATGATGACAGTAGGCAGTCGTACCATCAAAGGATATTACAATGGTTTGCGTTTGGCTGGAGCCCAGGCAAGAAAAGTTTTATTGCAGAATGTTGCAGAAAAATGGCAAGTTCCGATTGGCGATCTTATCACAGAACCAAGTACAGTTTTGCATAAAATCAGTGGAAGAAAGATAGGTTATGGAGAGATCGTCTCATTTGCTAAAATTCCAAACCCTCTGCCGGCGGTTACAGAGCAAGATTTAAAAGACCCTGCAACCTTTAGATTGGTAGGCCATGTCATGCCAAGGTTTGATATTCCTGCCAAAGTCAATGGCAGTGCTTCTTATGCTATAGATACCCAGGTAGAGGGGATGGTGTATGCATCTATGAGCAGATCACCAATCAATGGTACCAAACCGCAACTACTCAATGAAAAGGAGGTACGTGAATCCGATGGATTAATAGATATTGTCTCATTGGATCATGGCATCGCCGTAGTGGCCAAGACCTATGGTCAGGCGCTGAAAGCCAAAAAGTCCATGCAAATCAAATGGAGCGAAGGCGCTAAGGCAGAAGGTTATGACAGCACTAAGAGCTTTGGTCAATACCAAGCGATGGTGACAGCTAACTCCAGTGATAAAATAAAGGTAGTGTTGGAATCAGGTGATGCAGCCAAGGTTATTAAATCTGCTTCCAAAGTATATAGCGGTGACTATTTTACAGATTATTTATGTCATGCTCAAATGGAACCACTTAACCTGGTAGTGTCTGTAGCTGGAGATGGTCAGAGTGCAGAGGCTTGGGTGGGTACTCAGATGCCTGATGGTGATCGAAATTCCATCGCCAAAGTGTTGAATATTGATGAGAGCAAGGTTAAATTCAATACCTGTTATTTAGGAGGAGGATTTGGCAGAAGATCCGGCTTTTCATCCGAAGCTGCGATTATAGCTAAGCAAGTCAAACTGCCTGTCAAATTAATCTGGAGTCGTGAAGACGATATTCAATATGGGGCCTTCCGGCCTATCAGCCTGCAGAGACTCAAAGCAGGGGTTGATAACAAAGGCAACATCACAGGCTGGCAACACGAGGTGGCTGGTCCCGATGAGCGACTTCAAACCGGGGGTGTAAAAATGGATTATTATTCGATTCCAGATCAGTCGGTCAGACTACATCTTGCAGACCATGGCGTGCGCACTGCTTTCTGGCGATCAGTAGGCCATGGGCCTAATAAATTTGCCCAGGAGGCATTTATTGGTGAAATCGCATACGATCAAAAAATAGATACCTATGCGTATCGTCGCAGATTGATGAAAGATTCGCCCCGACACCTAGCCATTCTGGATAAAGTGGCCACCATGTCAAAATGGGGTGCGCCTATTTCAAAAGGACGAGCCAAAGGCTTAGCTTTTTCAGATTATGGAGGATCCTACACCGCAGGCGTAGTGGAGATCGCATTGGATCCAGACAGTGGACAGATCAGAGTACACCACGTTTGGGCAGCAGTAGACGCCGGTGTCATCGTACAGCCTAATAATGCCATCGCACAAATGGAAGGCGGGATCGTTATGGGAATCAGTAGCACTTTATTTGAAAGCATAACTTTTAAAAATGGCAAGGTGCAACAATCTAATTTTCACGACTACCCTATCCTCAGGATGGCCGATGCTCCGGAAAGTATTGAGATAGCGCTCATACCTTCTTCGCTGCCACCTACAAGCCTGGGTGAGGTAAGTCTGCCCTTGATGGGAGGAGCAATAGCCAATGCATTTTTGACCTTAACTGGAAAACCCCTAAGACACTTGCCATTTACCAATGATAAGGTACTGGAGGTTTTGGCGGGATGATAGGTAAGTAACCACTAAGAGCTATCTCAATTACACACAAAAAAAAGTCCCGACTTTTCGGGACCAAAGCGTGGATATGTTCTTGGTATTGATACTTACTGTTGGTTTCAAGCAAGTTGATCAAACCTCATCTTGTAAAATTAATAGCAAATGCATCTGAGCCATGCACTTGAGATGACTTTAATAAAACCTTAAGCCAATTCATAAAAATTATAAAATGCTTATTGCTCAATAAGCCCTAGCGTTTCAAGACCCTGATTAAAAATAATATCCACCGGGATATTGGCTTTTGCTAATCGGTCCAAATCAGCTTTTAATTCATCGGACAAAATGCACTTTTCACTCATGAGTTTGGAAAGACCTTCATAATCACCATCTCCCTGTATTTGCAATATCAGTTTCGTCAGACCTTCTACCGCGTTATC
>OBID01000896.1_pt1 | contig 10869 bp, 7 predicted proteins | sample 1519781 | NCBI WGS metagenome assembly OBID01 (sample SAMEA3991478, study PRJEB22521) | metagenome | biome: anthropogenic terrestrial biome; feature: sewage plant; material: sludge | place: Sweden | collected 2012-09-26
CAAGGTCATTCCAATGATACAAGTGGTGATAGCCCATGTAAAGTCCGCCAGCAAGAATGAGCAATAAAACCAATCCAATCAATAAAAATTGCGCATAAGCTTCCCAAATTCTTTTGAATGCTACTACCCAACCCCCAAGTGCAACAACAGATACTGCGTATTTAAAAAGTGCAAATAAAGCTATCCCTGTGAAGAAAATGGAATTATGTAAAATAGAAGTCCAAAACCGGGTGTGAAACTGGTCATCCTTAAAATAAATAAATATAAGACACAACAATCCTACACCAAGTGTAGATAATAATACTGTCCGTGCCGTAGAGCTCAATTCGAACTTTTGAGCATGTATATCTGTCGATGTCATATGATGCTGATCTGCCATGTCAAATAATTAAATTATCAATGTTTGGGTAGTGATTCTTTAGGGGTAATTTCGTGTTCTTGCATAGCCTTTCCTGCCTCACCGGATGGTTGAGGTGCCCATTTTGCAAACGGGATATCTGAATTAAAGGAATTTGCCGTCTCGTCGTACTGAAGTTTTTTGTCTTTTGCCTGAAGTGAGCGGATATACTGAATTACCTGCCAACGCTCTTGATAAGAAAGCTTGTCAGCATAACTCCCCATTAAGTTTCTACCGAACATAATAGCATGGTAAAATCTGCCATTAGAGGAATGATAAAAAGTATCTTGTTTAAAATTAGCCGGAGCTACAGGGTATTTGCTTCCATCCCGCGCAAGATATCCGGCACCATCTCCTTTCTCGCCATGACAAATAGCACAATTGATATTATACAGTAATTTACCAGAAGCCAGACCGGCTTCCGTAATGGGTATTGGACTGGTAGTAATATCTTTTGAAGCTCGCACACGGTCATCTTCAGTGTCCGCATAATAATATGGTACCGAACCGTTGGCAGGCATACCCAGGGAAGAGGAAGCATCGCCGACCATACCTCTTGCTATCGTTCCCTTAACTGGAAGTCTGGGTGTAGCATATTTTTTATATTCAGCTTCAGTCCCCCACCGGTTAAAATAATAAAAATCATAAAAGTTGGCTTCATATCCAATAGGATGCACCATATCAGGCATGAATTCATGGCCAGTCTTATTGCCTCCAGCAGTAGAACAAGCACTACCCCACCACATCAGAGAGCAGATAAAACCCAAATAAATAAAATTTTTCATAGATTACATTACTTTAGAATTAACCTCGGCGGCTCCTGTAGTTCTAAAAAACTCATTTACTTTAGAAGGATCAATATTAGATTTATTGAATGCGATACAAAACTTATCATCAGTAATTCGGTCATCTAAAACTTCATTGGTAATACCAGGGCCGAGGCCACAAATAATATAGAAAGTGATGGTCATACCCCAGGCAGCAAATAATACCGTCATTTCGAAGGTAATGGGTATAAAAGCAGGAACCGACCAATATGGCTTACCACCAAAAATTATCGGCCAATCCTTGGTAAAAATCCAGGTCATTCCTAAAAAGGCGGTCAATAAACCCAACAAACCATATACAAATCCGCCCTGATGAAGTCGTGACTCAGACAGGTGTAAGGCCGAATCCAAGCCATGCACCGGAAAAGGGGTAAAAACATCCATGATAGAAAGATCCATTGAATTGGCTTTTTTTACTGCTTTCAACAAATCTTCCTCGTCGTTGTATAAACCGTATATTACTTCTTTATGATTGGACATAAGATCAGTTAAATTTAAATTTTATCAATGATGCGCTGCATGTTCTTCATGGTGTACCGGCGGATGTAGTGCTGCTTCTTTAGCTGCAGCATTATTTTTATCCACGTATTGATCACCAGCAACCTTTAGGATATGTTTCACTTCCGCGATAGCAACCACGGGAGCTAATCGCACAAAAATCAAATAGAAAGTAAAAAATATTCCCAGGGTGCCTATGAAAATTCCGATCTCAACCCAACTTGGAGAATATAAACTCCAGCTTGAAGGCAAATAATCTCTTGCAAGCGTGGTAGCTATAATTACAAATCGCTCAAACCACATACCAATATTGACGAAAATTGACATGAGAAAGGTCCAATAAATACTTCTTCTGATTTTTTTGGACCAAAATAATTGGGGCGAAAGCACATTGCAAGCCATCATGCCAAAGTAGGCCCACCAATAAGGCCCCAAAGCTCTATTAAAGAAAGCAAATTGCTCGTAAACGTATCCGGAATACCAAGCTATAAACAACTCTGTAAGATAGGCCACCCCCACAATAGTACCTGTGAGCAGTATGACTTTATTCATGGATTCAATATGTTCCACGGTGATGTAATCTTCTAACTTTAAGACTTTTCGGGTGATAAGCATCAAAGTCTGGACCATCGCAAATCCCGAGAAAATAGCTCCAGCGACAAAGTAAGGCGGAAAAATGGTAGTGTGCCATCCTGGAATCACTGAAGTTGCAAAGTCAAAACTTACTATAGTGTGAACTGAAAGCACTAGTGGGGTTGAGATACCAGCAAGAACCAAAGAAAGCGCCTCCCATCTTTGCCAATGTTTGGCTGAACCGGTCCATCCAAATGACAGAAAGTTGTATAATTTTTTACGAACACCTTTGGCTCTGTCCCTCACCGTAGCAAAGTCCGGAACCAAACCTGTATACCAGAAAAGGAGCGATACGGAGAAATATGTAGAAATAGCGAACAAGTCCCATAACAAAGGCGAATTAAAATTGGGCCAAAGCGGTCCTCTCGTATTTGGATAAGGGAAAAAGAAATAAACTACCCACATTCTACCAACGTGGATACCTGGAAACAAAGCGGCACAAATAACAGCAAATATGGTCATAGCCTCTGCTGCACGATTTACCCCTGTACGCCATTTTTGTCTAAATAACAAAAGGATGGCAGAGATCAGTGTACCAGCGTGTCCGATACCGATCCACCATACAAAGTTGGTAATATCCCATCCCCATCCAATGGTTCGATTGAGATTCCAACTTCCGATACCTACCCAAATAGTCCAAATGATACAAAACATACCAATGCTCAGGGCAGTTGTGGCAGCACCAAAAGCAAGAATCCATGCCAAGCTTGGCGCTCTTTCAGTAGCAGCACACAAATCTTCTGTGATCTGATGGTAAGTCTTGCTTCCGCGTATTAATGGTTCCCGGATCGGAGAAACTATTGCGCTCATATTTTATTCGTTAAATCACTAATAGTTAAAAAAATATTCAATTTCATGCTTCAATGGCTTCATCGCGGTTTGTAATCTTGGACATATATGTAACCGAAGGTCTGGTGTTTATCTCCTCCAACGCTTGATAATTAAGCGGATGAGCCACCTTTCCATGAACATTAGAAGCTTTATTATTAATGTTCCCAAAAGTAATTGCACCTGTAGGACATGCTGATTGGCAAGCTGTCTTTACATCGGTATCTACCAATGTGCGATTTTCTTTTTTTGCTGTCAATTTACCTTCCTGGATTCTTTGAGTACAGAAAGAACATTTTTCAATAACTCCCCTTGCCCTCACAGTGACATCTGGATTAAGAACCATCCTCGTCAAATTGTCTGTCATAAAAGGAGACTCTTCGCCTTCAGTGATAGAAGGTTCATTAATAGGCCATAGGTCAGCTTTCATATAGTCTAACCAATTAAATCGACGAACCTTATAAGGACAGTTGTTGGCACAGTATCTGGTACCTACACAACGATTGTAAACCATCTGGTTGATCCCCTCACTATTGTGGTTGGTAGCATTGACGGGACATACATTTTCGCAAGGAGCATTATGACAATGCTGACACATCAGTGGTTGAAACACTACATTAGGATTGTGAGCATCACCATAATAGTATCGATCTACTCTAAGCCAGGTCATTTCATGATGTCGGCTGACTTCTTTTTTACCCACTACGGGGACATTGTTTTCAGCCATACAGGCTACAGCACAGGCACCACAACCTATACAAGAATTGAGATCTATGTGCATATGCCACTGAAGACCTTTCTCATAAAACTCTGAATAATCAGGATAAAGTGTCTGATCATTGAGATGCTGGAATTCTTTGCGCTCTTCTTTAAGTTCACCTGCAAATTTCTCCAAATCACTAAGGTTAGCGCGTCTAATGACAGATCGATCTACTAAAGAGCCTTGAAAACCTTGCTTAGCTAAGCCGAAATAGGTAAAAAATACTGTAGCAGCTTCATCAGCATTGATTTTTGTACCGGTCTTCTTATCAATATCTTCTACTCCCATGGTATGATGATATTGTACACAAGCAAGCCTTTCATTAGAACTCAACTTGACAGGAGTAGCAGCTACGGTATTAAAGTACTGGATCAAACCATCTACTATTTGACAATAAGAAAAAACATTGGTACCAATATTTTTTCCTGCAGGGCCAGCCACTTTGCGACCGTAGCCTAACCCTATAGCCATGGTACCCGGCATTTGGCCAAACTGTTGAATAGTCTCTGTCTCAATAATCCCATTTCCTATACCCAATTTGACTACATCACCATTGGACAAGTCAAAAGCACCGACAAACTTATTGACGCCATTGAAAGCCACCGGCACTGCCAAATAATTACCCCAAACACATCGGGTCACCGGGTCAGCCATTTCTTGCAACCATGGGTTGTTGGCATGTTGGCCTGCTCCAATATTTACAGTTTCAAAAAACTCAATTTCGTTTTCGGCATTGACTGGTTGAATTACTTTCAGATTACTTAAATCAATAGCAGGTATCGAGACGGCACCTGATTCAGTCGTACTCTCCTCTACAAAAACGCCATTATGTAAAGCTTGATCCCATGAATCATTGAGCAAATATGAATTCAACCAAACGTGCCTCAAATAATCATAATAAGGTGATTCTGCCTTTAGGTTTACTGTATTGCTGTCAGCCCACTTCAATAAGGATACTTCAGCCTGCCGGGTATTGAATAGAGGAGCTATGGTTGGTTGAATCAATGACAACTGACCTTTTTTAGGCTCCGCATCACCCCAGGATTCCAGGAGATGATGATTCGGCGCAATCATATTGCACAGATCACCTGTCTCATTTAATGATCCAGCAAAAGAAATTCTAGATTTTACTTTTGATACAGCAGCTACAAATTTGTCAGCTCCCGGATAATCATAGGCTGGATTGGCATTGTCCAAAACGATGAGGACATCTATACTCCCTGCATCCATGTCTGCTATTAACTTTTCAAGGGCTTTTTCATCCCCTTGTCTTTGGTAAGAAGGAGTGGTAATATCTAGTGTCTTACCGTAATTCTCTAAAAGTTGGTTGATTCTATTGACGATAATTTGTTCAGCAACATTATTGGAACTTGACACAACTAAAGAGGCACCTTTGTTGGCTAGCAGTTGGTCGGCTACTTTGGCAAGGGAGCCGGCAGCTTTTTCATTTAGAGGCGGACTGGTCAAGGTAGCACCACCACTTTTCGAAGCCAGTGCATTGTATAAAAATGCAATAGCAGCTCCTTGTTCAGAAGGTCTTATCAGTATACGATTATCCGCATTGGACCCTGTTAGTGACATATGACTTTCTACTTGAAAATGGCGGGACATCTTGGCCCCAGCGACCTCACTAATTTTTCTTCCTTTGATATATTGGTGAGCATATTCGATAGGTGAAATCCATGTGCCAAGAAAATCAGCATTGAAGCTTACAATGACCTTTGCTTCGTCAAAACGGTAAGATGGGATACCTTTTATGCCAAAATTGGTTTCATTGGCGATTAACAAGGCCGCAGAGGAACTAGGATCATAACTGATCACTTCCGTATTTGGATATTTAGATTTAAACTCTCCGATTACTTTTTTAGTGGTCGGAGACAATATCGTGTTAGAAAGTATTCTGACTTTGGAGGCAGGTAATATTTCTTTTCCAATCTTCTCATCCAATACATCCCACGAAGCAGATTCCCATTTATTTTCTCCTTTGATCATTGGACCCTGGATACGGTGAGTATCATATAATGACAGCACCAATGCCTGGGCACGCGCGGAGGTACCTCCAAAGGATATATTAGAAAGTGAATTGCCTTCAATTTTGATGGGGCGTCCTTCTCTGGTTTTGACCAGGATGCTGCAATAATCGCCACCATTTACATATGAAGAAGCGTAATAATTTGCAATCCCGGGTACGATGCTATCTGGTTTGACCAAATATGGCAAGGCTTTTCGTATGGGTGTCTTACAACTGGCTGCCAAAGTAGCGGCTCCCAGTCCAAATCCCATATATTTAAGAAAGTCCCGTCGGTTGGACTGATACTCTGGTGAGTCCTCTGACGGTGTAGTCTCATCAGGTCTAATTCGAGATTTTTCGTCGGCTTGTTTGAGGTAATCTATATCTGAGTTAAGATCTTTTTCTCCTATCCAGATTCCTTCTAATTTGTCGCTCATACTGAATTGATTCAAAAATTTATCTCTAATTTGTAATATATTAATAATGGCACTTTTGACACTCTAATCCGCCAATGTCTTCAACGGTCACTTTTTTCATCGTGCCATTTTTTAAAGCGTCATGATATTTCTCGTATTGACCAAGATAATAGTTGTTTGTGCTGAAGCTTTTCACCTCAGTTTCTCGGTGACAATTTACACACCAACCCATAGATAAAGTAGCATATTGCCTCACGACATCCATGGTCTCTACTTTTCCATGACATTGTTGGCACTCAATTCCGCCTACAGTTACATGTTGTGCATGGTTAAAATATACATGATCAGGCAGGCTGTGGATTCGAATCCATTCTACCGGACCTTGTATTTTAGGTTTGGTCGAACTGGTAAGACTGGACTTAATTTCATTCCACTGCTCATTCATCACTCTTTCCCCATCCCGGTCAATAGCCTTTATATTATTGTCTACGAGGTAGTTATCGCCAATCCATTTTTTAAATATCCCTTCGATGTCTTTCTCAGGGAGTTGATCATAGTTTGGTATATATTGATTAGTATTTGGGTTAAATCCTACAGAGGCAAATATTTTACTCAACTCTGAGGTACCATAAGTACTACCCTTGGTAATCGCTTTATGGCAATTCATACAGGTATTCATGGCCGGAATGACAGAATGTTTGCTTCTGCGGGCTCCATCATGGCAGTATTGGCAATCAATTTTATTCAGCCCGGCGTGCGTGGTATGAGAAAACTTAATAGGCTGGTCAGGTTGATAGTTTTGCTGCCGACCAAAGCCAATTCCGTTCTTTACCGTAGTATAGCCAGCTAAAACTACTCCCAGGATGATTAAAGTGGTGATCATGCCCTTACTGGTCAGAAATTCCCAAAAACTCTTAGGTTCTACAGGCACTTCACCAGCTTGAACTTTACTAAGACGATTGAGTCCGCCAATCAATCTACTGAGAATAGCGGCCATAAAAACCAATACGCCTAATAAAGCGTACCAAATCCAGCTCAACCCCTGAGGCTTTGTATCCGTAGTGACTGCAACTACCGGGGCTGCGGCTGCAACGCCATAGGTACCTGCAGCTACACCTTTTATATAGGCCTCTATTGATAAAATTTGATCATCGGTCAAATTGGGGAATGCAGTCATGACAGTTGGACCCCATTCTTTCCAGAGTGCCTGAGCCCTTGGATGGCCTTTGGCAACTAAAGCCTGAGAATTACGAATCCATGCATTTAAATCTGCCTCCGGAAAGTCTGCCCATCGATCATTGAATCCTGCTAAAGCCGGCCCTGTAGCCCTGGTCTTCATGTCTTTTGCATGACAGGCAGCACAATTATTAGCAAACAAGGTTTTTCCTTCATCAGGATTACCCTGAGACCAGGTGGTCGTGAGGAGACTTAGTGATAAAACAAAAAATAAACTACTAAATCTGAATATTTTATATATCATGAAAACTTATATTATAATATTAAGCTTATATGGTTGATATAGCGACGCAAAAATAGAAAATGGCGATCTGATTTTAAGATTTCTTTTAGATTGTTTTTTCTATTTAGACACTATCTAAATAGAATCGGTCTGTTTTCTTTCCTGAGGCAGACATTTTCCGCTTTTTCTCAAAATCATTTCGGTCCCTAAAGTATCTCATTCTTTAATTTATTGTAAGTCTTTAAAAATTCGTTCATTCTGGTTTTATACTTAGCGCTACACTGCTACAGGAGCTTTTATAGTTGGATATGGTGAATAATCTATAAATTCAAAATCGTCAAAATTGAAGTTAAAAATATCTTTAGCTGATGGAGAGATCTTTAATAAGGGGAGTTTACGTGGTATGCGAGCCAATTGTTCTTTGGCTTGATCCAGGTGATTTGAATATAAATGAACATCACCAAAAGAATGTACAAAATATCCTACTTGTAATCCAACCACTTGCGCAATCATATGTGTAAGCAAAGCGTAAGATGCAATATTAAAAGGCACGCCTAAAAAAACATCAGCTGACCTTTGATAAAGCTGGCAAGACAATTTACCATCAGCTACATAAAACTGAAAAAGGCAATGACAGGGACACAAAGCCATCTCATCCAATTCAGCCACATTCCAGGCACTCACTATCATCCGTCGGGAGTCGGGATTGTTTTTGATCGTATGGACCACTTGTGAGATCTGATCGATCGATCTGCCATCTGGAGCAGGCCAACTACGCCATTGCCTACCATAGACCGGACCTAAATCCCCCTGAGCATCAGCCCATTCATCCCAAATCTTCACTCCATGATCTTTTAAATAGTTAATATTGGTGTCCCCTTTCAAGAACCAGAGCAATTCATAAATAATCGATTTAATATGAAGTTTTTTAGTGGTCATGAGTGGAAACCCGGCATTCAGGTCGAATCTCATCTGGTATCCAAACAAACTTTTAGTGCCAGTCCCGGTACGATCATTTTTTACACTACCCTCGTTTATGATTTTTTGAAGAAGGTCTAGATATGCCTGCATGGGGCAAAAATAATAAATGATAATTTCTTTAATGTGTTAATAATCACGATTGCGATATAATATTTACACGGAATAAGAATTTATACTGGCAAATATGATTTAAGGAATGCTCTGAATATTCAAGATTATACTTGTAACTTTTCGGCCGCTAAAATTCTAAGAAATAAATAAATATCATGTCGGTACACAAAGAAATTAAAAGGATTACTACCCAGGTATTGCTGGAAATGAAGGCCAGAAAAGAAAAAATTGCCATGTTGACTGCTTATGATTATTCTATGGCGAAAATCTTTGATGCTGCAGGGATGGATATATTATTAGTAGGTGACTCTGCTTCGAATGTAATGGCTGGTCATGAGACCACTCTACCAATCACGCTCGATCAAATGATTTATCATGCGTCATCCGTAATCCGGGGAGTCAAAAGGTCCTTTGTAGTAGTCGACTTACCCTTTGGCACTTATCAAGGCAACTCAAGGCTGGCCTTAGAAAGCGCCATTAGAATCATGAAAGAATCTGGAGCACATGGTGTCAAGCTGGAAGGGGGGCAGGAAATAGAAGAAAGTATAAAGAGAATCCTAAGCGCCGGGATACCCGTCATGGGACATCTTGGGTTGACTCCCCAGTCGATATACAAATTTGGGACCTATACCGTACGAGCTAAGGATGAAGAGGAAGCAAATAAATTAAAATCCGATGCAAAGTTACTCGAGACGATAGGTTGCTTTGGATTGGTGCTGGAAAAAATACCCGCAGCATTGGCTCAGGAAGTCAGTGCAAACATTTCCATTCCGACGATTGGCATTGGCGCAGGTCATGATACGGATGGTCAAGTGTTGGTATCGCATGATATGTTGGGTATTAATAAAGGGTTCTCCCCTCGTTTTCTTCGCAGATATGCTGACCTCTATGAAACCGTGCTGGGTGCAACACAACAGTATATCGCTGATGTCAAGGCAGTGAGCTTCCCCAATGACCAGGAACAATACTGATATGAAGAAAAAAATATTTTGGATTCTTGCAGGAATATGCTTTGCTGGAGCTGGCATGGGCTATTATTATTATGATCAACTCTTCTCCCCTGTCCTGTTTAAAGAACTAAAGCAAAAAGAACTCAAATTAAAGACCGGATCTACCTTCGAAGATGTTCTATACCAGTTAAAACAAAATAATCAGCTGGCGAGAGAAAATGGGTTTAAATGGTTGTCCCAAAAAATGGGCTACAATGATAAATCAGTAAAGCCCGGCCGGTACATTCTGACCCCGGGAATGAGCAATATAGAGCTTGTGAGGTTATTGCGAAGTGGTAATCAAACTCCGGTCAAAATAGTCATATACGAAGGCAGAACACCGGATGATATCATTCGAAAAGCGGATGACCACCTGGAAACGGATATGGCGACCCTGCTCGACACCTTATACAGTGAATCATTTTTGGCTTCTATCCAGCACACCAGGGACAATGCAATGAATATATTTATTCCGAATACTTATGAAGTCTATTGGAATATTTCGGCCAGAAATTTTTTGATTAAAATGAAACAGGAAGCTGATAAGTTTTGGACTAAAAACAACAGGATCTACAAAGCCAAACTTAAAGGCCTTTCGACGGATGAAGTATATACGATGGCCAGCATCGTAGAGAAAGAAACCAACAATAAAGCTGAGAAACCTATCATTGCAGGGGTCTATCTCAACCGATTAAAAAAAGGCATGCGTCTACAGGCAGATCCGACCGTAGTTTTTGCAAAAAAAGCTTTTTCAATACAAAGAGTAAAACTGGCTGATCTGGAATTCAATTCGCCGTATAACACTTACCTGAATGATGGGCTTCCGCCAGGTCCTATCTCCATCGCCTCCATAGAAAGTATTGACGCCGTCCTGGATGCTGCTGATCATGATTATGTCTACTTTTGTGCCAAACCTGGCGCAGTCGGCCAACACAATTTTGCGGCTACTCTTGCAGCTC
>OBID01000897.1_pt1 | contig 10861 bp, 9 predicted proteins | sample 1519781 | NCBI WGS metagenome assembly OBID01 (sample SAMEA3991478, study PRJEB22521) | metagenome | biome: anthropogenic terrestrial biome; feature: sewage plant; material: sludge | place: Sweden | collected 2012-09-26
GATGACCAAATATTTAAATTATAAAGTGGCTCCGGGACATTTTTATGGGAGCGTGGAAGTGTGAATTTGGGCAATGGGCAATAAGCAATGGGCAAAAGTGCGGGAGACACCCTCTAGGGCAGGGGTTGTGCGGAAGAATGCATAAATAGACAATAGACAATAAGCAATGAGCAATTTGCGGACGAAAATGAAAAGTTAGAGAATTGCCAGAAAGTGAAAGCACATGGCAGTTTGCTCAAACCTGGATAAAAAAAATCTTTTGCGTCTCTCCAGGATTAGGTAGCGCGACCATAATCAAAAAATATAAATCATGGCAAACATCAATATATCTTCTCAAAAAAAACGAACCTATGATGCCATCATCATCGGATCAGGTGCCAGTGGTGGCTGGGCTGCTAAAGAGCTCTGTGATGCAGGACTCAAAACGCTCGTACTCGAGCGCGGTCGTGATGTAAAACATATCGTGGATTATCCTACGGCTTCAAAAGCACCGTGGGAATTTGAATTCCGCGGTACCGTACCACTCGAAAAAAGAGTGGGTTATCAATTTGGCCGATTCATGAGAGAAGAATCACTGCATTGGGCACTCAAAGACGACGAGCAGCCTGTGATCTATGAAAAGCCTTTCCGATGGTTTCGCGGCTATCATACCGGTGGGAAATCCTTGCTATGGGCCAGGCAGACCCAACGCTGGAGTGATTATGATTTTGAAGGACCTGCCAGGGATGGTTTTGCAGTGGATTGGCCTATCCGGTACAAAGACCTCGCACCGTGGTATGATCATGTGGAGCAATTTGCAGGTATCGCCGGCAATCGCGATGGCATCGACGAACTGCCAGATAGTATCGTGCAGCCAGCCTTTGAGGTATCCCATATAGAGACTTATTTTAAAGCGCAGCTCGCCAAACATTTTCCTGATCGTCATCTTATAGCAGGTCGATGTGCACACCTTACCGATCCACAAGCTATCCATGTCCAGCAAGGCCGTGGTAAATGTCAAAATCAAACCATGTGCAATCGTGGGTGTATCTATGGCGCCTACTTTAGCGCCAATGCATCTACTATACCCTGGGCCCTGAAGACCAAGAAAATGACCATGCGACCGGATGCCGTAGTTCATTCCATTATCTACAATGACAAAAAAGACCGTGCTACCGGTGTCCGCATCATCGATCGCAATACTCATGAGATGATAGAGTTTTACGCCAAAATTATTTTTGTCAATGCCTCTACGATCAACAGTAGCGCGATCCTGCTCAACAGCACTTCCACCCGATTTCCCAACGGCTTGGGCAATGACAGTGGAGTACTAGGCAAATACCTTGCCTGGCACAATTATCGTGGCAAAGCCAATGCTCAGTTTGAAGCATTACTAGACAAACGCACCGATGGGCGCAGTCCAACCAATAGTTATATCCCCCGCTTCCGCAATGTCAAAAAGCAAGACACTGATTTTCTGCGTGGCTATGCCATCGGTATCGGTGGTGGCCGTGGCATGCGTTCCGACACCAGCATGATAGGGGACAAACTCAGAGATAATATCTTGCATCCGGAGCTTGGGCCCTGGAATATCTCCTCCTGGATGATGGGTGAATGTGTACCCTCTGAGTCCAATCACCTGCGCCTCAGCACAGATCTCAAAGACAAGTATGGCATACCTCAGATCATCCTGTCTTGCGACTGGACTGAAAACGACGATAAGATGGTCGCCGACTATGTAGAACAATCCAAAGCTATGTTTGAAGCAGCCGGTTTTACCAATATCACTGCCAATGATACCAAATCACCTCCCGGCTCCGACATCCATGAGATGGGTGGCGCCCGCATGGGTCACGACCCAAAAACCTCCATCCTCAATGCCTGGAACCAGGTGCATGCCTGCAAAAATGTATTCGTGAGTGACGGAGCTTGTATGACGAGTACGAGTACCCAAAATCCGACGCTGACTTTTATGGCGATGACTGCCAGGGCTGCTACGCATGCTGTCGAGGAACTGAAGAAGAGGAATATCTAGCCAGAGATAGTTGACATGTTGAGATAGCCTCCCCAAGTTTCGGGACACCATGTTTAGGAGGAGTGCCTATTGCCTCCCGAAAATTCGGGATGCCAGGTAGTCAATTAAGTGTCACCAGTTCAGAACCCCTTTTATTCCGTGTCAAATTTGTATTATCTTTCGGTACTAACTTTTAGAAACATTAAACCTTTCCGATGAAACCGTCACTGCTAATTTTCGCATTTTTTATTATTGAGTTTTCTTTGCATGCCCAGCCGGATCAAGCCGTCGTCATCGGCAAGGCCGACAGCATTCATTCCACCATATTAAATGAAAATAGAAACATCCTGGTCCATCTGCCCTCCGGATATAACGATAATCTTTATAGTGCTCAACGATATCCTGTGATCTACCTCCTGGATGGTGATGCACATTTCCCTTCAGTGGCAGGCATGGTCCATCAATTAAGCGAAATCAATGGCAATACGATATGCCCGGAGATGATCATCGTAGCCATCCCCAATACGGATCGCACCCGCGACCTCACGCCTACGCATGTGGAGAGTGACCTACCCTATGTCGATAGAGATTTCGCCAGAACTTCCGGGGGTGGCGAAAAATTCATGGCTTTCATTGAAAAAGAATTGATCCCTTACATAGATGCTTCCTACCATACACAACCTTATCGAATGTTGATTGGTCACTCATTTGGAGGTCTGACAGTGATCAACACCTTGATCCATCACAAAGACATCTTCAATTCTTATATCTCTATAGATCCAAGTATGTGGTGGGACCATGAGCGATTGCTCAAAGAATCACAGGCGGCATTAAAATCAGTATCCTTCGAAGGTAAGAGCTTGTACCTGGGTATCGCCAATACCATGGAGGACGGCATGACCATCAAAAAAATAAAAAAAGATACTTCGGCCAATTCACGCCATATACGCTCCATACTCAACCTCCAGGATCATCTTCAGAAAAATCCTCAAAATGGATTAAAATACATGGGCAAATATTATGATGGTGATGACCATGGTTCAGTACCGCTGATCACGGAATATGATGCCTTGCGATTTATATTTAAAGATTACCCTATACATTTTAAGCCAAATGATTTTAAGGACACCACGGAGGCCTTAAAAAACAAGATCGTAACGCATTATCAAAAAATCTCTAAAATCTATGGCTATACCATCGCCCCCGCTGAGTCTATGATGAATGGCATGGGATACCAGGCACTTGGAAGCAAACAATACACCAAAGCCAAAAGTTTTTTCTCATACAATGTTGACCAATACCCCGGATCCGGCAATGTCTATGACTCTTATGGCGATTATTTTAATGCCATCGGAGACAAGCCTCATGCTATCGAACAATTCAAAAAAGCATTGAGCATCAAAGAAAGTCCGGAAACCAGGAAGAAACTGGATGCACTGGAAAATAAATCGATGGCAGCATCCAATACAAGTCTGCAAGACCTTGATCTGTATGTTGGAGAATATATACTCCCGGGAGAAGGGATCGAGATTAAGACCTTTGTCAGAGACGGAGCATTGAGAATATTGGCTACAGGACGGGACGAGGCCGAACTCGTTCCAGCGAAGACACATGAATTTACGGTCAAAGGAGTAACGGGTTATCTAATAAAGTTCGACATAGTCGATGGTAAAAGTGTTGGGATCGGTCTGGATGTACCGGAGGGTATGTTTAAAGCGGTGCGGAAAAAGCCTTAAGGCAAAGCCATTTATCTAACCCTTCTGTAAATAATCGACTTTGTATTTTTTACAAGATGCAAACGAATACCATGCCAAGGTCTATCGTATACCGAAGCTTAAGGATATCTGTTGTTCAAAAAGATGCGACACTACACTAAAATTTGTACTAACTTTCGGCACTTATTCAGAAAAACATAAAACTTATTTCAATGAAATCTTTTTTTCTACTTTTCGTCTTTTCGATAGTTGGTTTTTCAATGAATGCCCAATCATTGAACATTAAAGAAAGCCCGGATACCAGAAAAAAACTGGAAGCTCCAGAAAATAAAACGCCTGGAGTATTCAATACAAGTCTGGCAGACCTTGATCTATATGTTGGTGAATATACTATCCCGGGAGAAGGGGTTGACATTAAAATTTTTGTTAAGGAAGGAGCATTGTGGGCATTGGCTACAGAACGAGACGAGGCCGAACTCGTACCAGCAAAGACCCATGAATTTACGGTTAAAGGAGTAGCGGGTTATCTGCTTAAGTTCGAAATAGTGGATGGTAAAAGTGTTGGGATCGACCTGGATGTACCGGAAGGTATGTTTAAAGCGGTGCGGAAAAAACCTTAATCATAAGCTTGGAGTGAATGGGACTCCGACCATTGATGAAGTTGAAGGCAATTAGCCGACACTTTGCTCCTGCATCAACTGTCGGATCGATAGGAAAGGGTTTCACTCTGATCTAATGGGAATTGAAAATTTTCACAGCAGTTTGATTCGGTGAGTGTCTCAGAGAGATTTTGATTTCTATTGATAGTCGGCAATTGTATTCATTAAAGAAACCCACCAATCCCAATTTCCAGCAGAATACATCAGTATATGTTGTAAAGCCATAAAAATTAATACTGGCAAGTACGTAAATTTAACTTCTTTATGATTTCTTTCCTTCCAAATAATAAACAAAAGCACTATTTCTATTAGTATATAAGAAAGAGTTAATGATTTGTCGAAATTGTCAGCTAATCCTACAGAAAAGAAAATTCTTGTCAATGCAGGAATTAAGGGGCCAAATATCGTGCAAACCATCAGACGGGCGTGCAGTTTTAGTCTTTTGCGATAATAAATAGCAAGTAAATAAATTATTACAAATCCTAATAAAGTGACAGCATCTATAAATGCAAGCCTATAAACCATATTTGGAGGATAATTTTCTTGGTTATGAATCATTAATTTCATCATTTCAAATCCACCAAATACTATTGTAGGTACTAGTATCATTGAACTCCAACCTAAGTACTTATGGATTGTTAATTTCCCTTTTGTGTAAAAAAATGGTTGAACTATTAATAATAACATCCATAATGTTGCGCTTAATCCATGTATATGATATGGCAAAGTGGTTTCTCCCAATTTCCCAAAATATGAATTAGAAAAACCCCAGAAGACAACAACCAAACCGATCGCTAAATACAAATGGGCATTATTGTAAAATTTTATTCTTTCCATGTTTTTTGTTTTGATGACCACCGGCGATTTGTATATGAGCTGGTTTATGATTTAACCTACCTGTTAGCTCTTTCGTTTATTTTATATGCATAACTTTTTTATTATTCGTGTTTTGGTTCTTCTAAATTGAAGTATTCACTCTTTGTTTTGTCCAGGGTAGTTGACATTATTTTGAAATTGTCTTGCGTAGCAGTAAGGTCAATATATTTATCAATTATTGTTCTATGTTGGTAAATTACAAATGTGTTTTCAACTGCCGGATTTAATTTATTGAGGTTTACTTCGCTTTCTGTGTCTGTCAAAGAAGGCACAAAGGTTAAAGCAATATTTTTTAAGTTTAATTCAAGCCCAATTCTTTCTAACTCCTTTCGCCTATCGTCTTTGTTGTAATTTAATTCATTGCCATAGACAAAATAAGCTTTCAAGTATTTACTTCGTGTCACACTTTCTTGCTCCAAATAAGTCAACCACTTTTTGATTTCAACCCAATTGGGATTGTTGCCAACAAAATAAACAATGCCGTGGTAGCGTCCATATTTGCAGACAGGACAAGTCCTTGTTCCTTTGTCCGGACCCCAGGCATGGAAAGGAATAAAAGATGGTTGATCTTCACCGATATGAAGTCCCGATTGTTTCTCTTGCTCCAATTCTACCGGATAGTTTGGAATGTTTAGTCCTAAAATAATATTATGCTCGGCAATTTGTAAATCTCCTGAAATAAGAACTCTTAATATACCACTGCCGCCACGATTTTCTAGTGCCTTTCTTTTGGCCCCTGTCAATAATCTGTCGTCGTCAAAAACAAACTCATCAAGGTAATATTCATTGTCAATGTTGGGTTCTTTGATGGAGGTATGAATATGGGCTGGAATATTTTCATTTGGATAGGGCGCGGGTCTGATGGTGTATATTGAAAACTTCCCATGCTCATCTGATTTTATCCAACCTCGAATATGGCCGTGTCGTTTGGCTTTTTCATTCAATCCTTGTTTTGGTAAATAGTAGCCGTTATGGTCTGTCTGCCAATAATAAATGATCACGTTTGGTACCGGCGTTTTTCCGTCATGTTTAAAAACGGTTCCCGTCACCAAAAGTTTTTGTCCTTTCTCTGCCCAACCAGCACTTGTATCAACGGATGAAATGTTTGTTGGTATGTCAATATACATTAGTTCACAACCGTCGCAACCGCCACCTACCAGTTTGTTTATGCTTGGTGTGGTTGTTTGCTGATTTGGATTACTATTTTTTGTTTGTCCGCTACAACCTGTCAGAATGCTGAGCAGCATTAGAAAAAGTCCGGGTCGATGTATTTGGTGCATTTGTTGTAATTTTGTGTTTCATAGTTGCAGGTAACGGTTTGAGGCTTTTAAGGCACAAATGTTAATGAGAATTACTAATGTTCAAATGTAGCATTTCTGCTCCAATTTCAACAAAACCCTGTGAGTAGTTGGGTATTTTTTTTTCAATTGGTTATCTATATTTTTTCAGTCTTTATTCGAAATGTTCGTTCAAAAAAATAAATTTTACCTTTGCTATTATTTGAATCTTGCAATAATGGAAAACATAGGTATTAAAGATTTTTATAAAGAAATATTTGGTGAATATGGAAGCCAGCTGGATTTCTTTTTAGAAAGCATTAGCTCAAACAATTTAGGTCATTTCAATGTATTTGATACAAAGAAGTTTTATTTCAGCGGTGTAAAAAATTCCGAAATGACATACAACAGGAGGTTGTATTATAAAATCAGTTTAATTAAAGGCAAAAATTTGGTTGAGTTTGCTGGAAAATCTGTTTTCATTGAAAATCAAGGAATTCTATTTGCAACTCCGAAAATTCCTTATCGGTATATACCACAAGACAAAGAACAGGCTGGATTTTTTTGTGTTTTCACTAAAGAATTTTTGTCGAAGTCCAAAACAGGGATACTGGTAGATGATTTTCCTATTTATCAGCTAAATAGTGATTTTGTTTATGAATTAAATGATGAACAATATCTTGAAATGGAAGCTATTTTCAAAAAAATGGACACAGAACTCTCGTCTGATTATGCTTATAAATATGATTTACTTCGTAACTATGTATTGGAATTGATTCATATGGGACAAAAGTTAAACCCTATAGAAAGTATGTTAAATTCCACGAACGCTTCAAGCAGAATTTCATCATTATTTATTGAGTTACTGGAAAGACAGTTTCCAATTGAAAATGATGCACAAATGATGCAACTCAAAGCACCAATCGATTTTGCCAAAACTTTAGGCGTTCACATCAATCACTTAAATAAAGTATTAAAAGAAACGACAGGTAATAGTACATCTGAAATTATCAATGGCAGAGTAGTAGAAGAAGCCAAAATATTATTAAGACAAACTCAATGGAATGTTTCTGAAGTTGCTTTTGCTTTGGGATTTGATGAAGTAGCTCATTTTTCAAATTTTTTCAAAAAACATACTGGCCTGTCACCATTGAAATTTCGTAATTGATTGAAATTTACAAATAGTAGCTTGAAATTTGCAAGCTTTATTTTATTAGAAGACTGACCTTTGTGGATAATTTAAAAATAAACAAATGAAGAATTCAACAATATTAGGAAGCAGCACACTGAAGGTGAACCGAATAGGTCTTGGTTGTATGGGTATGTCAGAGTTTTATGGCGCTTTTAATGAATCAGAATCTATTATTACTTTGCACAAAGCCATTGATTTAGGCGTTAATTTTTTCGATACAGCCGATATGTATGGAAGTGGAGCCAATGAAAAGTTAATTGGAAAAGCATTTAAGGGCAGATGGAATGATTTGGTTTTAGCTACTAAATTCGCAGTAATGAGAGGACCAAATGGCGAGTGGCTAGGATTAAATGGACAGCCTGATTATATTAGAAAAGCTTGTGATCAAAGTCTTTTAAATTTAGGAACGGATGTCATTGATTTATATTATATGCATCGTCAAGCTCCTGATGTTGAGATTGAAGTGATAGTAGAGGCAATGGCTGATTTAGTCAAACAAGGAAAAGTAAAGTTTATTGGTCTGTCAGAAGTGAATGCTCAAACTATTCGCAGAGCGCACAAAGTACATCCCATCACAGCTATACAAATAGAATATTCTTTATGGAGCCGTGAGCCAGAACATGAACTTTTAAAGGTTTGCAAAGAACTCGGAATCACTTTTGTTTCATACAGTCCTTTAGGTAGAGGTTTTTTAACGGGAGCTTATAAAAGTCGTGCTGATTTTGAAGCCGGTGACTTTAGATTAAATAATCCTAGATTTACAGATGAAGCGATTAAAGAAAATATAAAATTTGTTGAAGTCATAGACCAAATTGCAAAAGCTAAAGGAGTAACTAAAGCTCAAATTGCATTGTCTTGGATTTTAGGTCAGGATGATGAGATTACTGCAATTCCTGGCACAAGAAAAATTCATCGTCTTGAAGAAAATTTAGGTGCCTATAATGTAGCCCTAACTCAAGCCGATTTGGAACTGATTGATGTCTCTATGCCAAAAGAAACCATTGGTAGTAGGTATTAAAATTTGTATTATTTAATTCAAAAGAGTCACAATAATGTGGCTCTTTTTTTGTTTTGCTTGCTGTCTGTGCGCCAAATAGCGTATATACAGCATACAAAACTGCTTCATATTCTCAAATTGGCTATTGGGGCCTACCTTGCGGCATCTTTTTCGTAATAGGCATATACATAGTAACTGGCTCGACTTTGTGCTAATGGCCACAGCTCGACAATTCCGTTCCATCCAAAGAAGGATTACTTTCGAAGTGCATTGCACCCTGATCAAACCATCGCCCTCCTAAAACAGTTTCTAAGTGGAAATAGCGCATTCAGGAAATACATCTCTGCCGAGCATAATTTTGATTTACTTATCTATGAATCCTTATATTCGGGTTTGAAATAAGAACCTTAAAAAAATAAATCATGGAAAAAATAAAAGTAGGCGTTGTCGGCACCGGTTTTATCGGTCCCGCTCATGTAGAAGCATTGCGCAGACTACCCAATATTGAAGTTGCAGCGCTTTGTGAAGTCAATATGGAACTGGCTACAGCCAAAGCAGCCCAATTAGGCATAGAGCGTGCCTGTACCTTTGACCAATTGTTAGCGATGGAGGATATTACAAGTGTGCATATCTGTACTCCCAATTTTCTACATTTTTCTCAAGCGAAAGCTGCGCTCCTGGCTGGCAAACATGTGATCTGCGAAAAACCGCTGTCCAAAGACCTGCACGAAGCAGAAGAACTGGTCGCCCTTGCCCAGTCTACCGGTCTTGTCAATGCAGTCCATTTTAACCTGCGCTATTACCCGCTGATACGCCAGATGAAAACCATGCGGGAAAAAGGGGAGCTCGGTGAAGTCTATTCTATCCTGGGATCCTACCTGCAGGATTGGCTGTTCTACAATACAGATTATAACTGGCGCCTGGAACCGGACAAATCAGGCGATTCAAGAGCCATCGCGGATATCGGCTCTCACCTGATGGATGTCATCGAGTACATCACCGGTCTCAAAACGGTAGAAGTGATGGCGGATTTTAATACCATCCACAAAGTGCGTAAAAAACCACTAAAAGCGATCGAGACCTATTCGGGAAAAATGCTGACACCCGAAGATTATGCAGATGTGCCTATCAATACCGAAGATCACGCCAATGTGCTGCTCCGCTTTGACAATGGCAATCGGGGTTCTGTGACCGTATCCCAGGTATCTGCCGGCCGCAAAAACCAATTGAAGCTGGAGATCTCCGGCTCCAATAAAACTTTCGCATGGAATTCTGAAGCCCCCAATGAAATCTGGATTGGCAACCGAAATAAAAGCAATGAATCGCTCATGCGCGATCCTTCGCTGGTATATCCTGAGGCAGGCAGCATCATCTCCTTCCCCGGAGGGCACAATGAAGGTTTCCCCGATACTTCCAAACAATTATTTAAAGAGGTGTATGCAGCGATCGCTAATAATAAACAACCGGAACACCCTACGTACCCGACCTTTGCAGATGGTTACCGGGAGTTATTGATTTGCGAAAGAATATTGGAGAGCAATCGAAAACAAGCCTGGGTGAAGGTATAGCTGGCAGGGACTTGCCGGCCTTCGTAGCTATTCTGGTATATCGTATAGTTTTATAAGATGATCATTATTTCCTCACAACTACGTTGGTGACGGCACAACACATTTTTGTTTTTTTACAGCTAACCAGAAACTTGCTATCACCAGGACTATGCCCAAACCTTTAAAAAAGTCGATTACAAATTCATTCGTATGAATAAAAAAGTTGGCGATGGCTCCGGCATTCATCACCAAAATTCCTATCGCCATATACCTTAGATAAATTGAATTAACTTTTTTCATTCGTTTGATTTTTTATGTGATCAATTTTGTTTAATAAAGTTTGAATTTTGTGATTCTGTCTTCTTTCCATTATAGGCCGGTAAACAAACCACATGAATGAAAGAAACAAAAACAATAGAGTATAACCTGTGATTAATCTTGTTTTGTTCTGGGAGAGCATTTCGTACACATACAACGAGAAAGCTGAGGCAAGGACCATATAGAGAATTGGGTGTATTTTATTATAAGCTGTCTTCTGAGTTTTTTTCTTTAAATCATCTAAATATTCATTTGAGAAAAAATATCGATCATAATCAAATAAAAAC
>OBID01000902.1_pt1 | contig 10836 bp, 15 predicted proteins | sample 1519781 | NCBI WGS metagenome assembly OBID01 (sample SAMEA3991478, study PRJEB22521) | metagenome | biome: anthropogenic terrestrial biome; feature: sewage plant; material: sludge | place: Sweden | collected 2012-09-26
GAGGTTCGATCGGTTGGGCTCTCTCTTCAGGTTCGGATCGAACCGAGATGAGGTGTGACGTGACCCCCAGCTTTCCACCAGCTGGGATTAGAGCCGGGCCGCTTTGTTGCGCATGAGCGCGGTTGAAGCAATGGCCTGCGTAGGGGAGCCCGCAGGGCGTAGCGAAGCAGGCCATTGCTTATCCAGTCCAGCGGCGAACGCCGCCGGGGTCTCGTAGCCAAGCGATGAGTGTGGTCTCTCCCGATTGTAGTCATCCACCCAGGCCGCGATCTCGACGCGGGCATGCGCCAGGCTGAGGAACAGCGTCTCGTTGAGCAGCTCGTCGCGCATGCGGCCGTTGAAGCTCTCGACATAGCCGTTCTGCATCGGTCTTCCCGGCGCGATGTAATGCCACTCCACACCGATCTCGCCGCACCATGCCAGCACGGCATTGCTGGTGAGCTCGGTGCCATTGTCGCTGACGATCATGCCGGGCTTGCCACGCCGGGCTATCAGCTCGGTCAACTCGCGCACGACACGGCGCCCCGAGATCGATGTATCAGGCACCGCTGCCAGGCACTCCCGGGTCACATCATCGACCACATTGAGCACACGGAACCGGCGGCCGGAGGCCATCTGGTCGTGCACGAAGTCGAGGCTCCAGCGCTGGTTCGGCAGCGCCAGCACCGGAGCAGGTGCCCTCGTGCCCACAGCCCTTCTGCGGCTGCGCCGCCGCCTGACAGCGAGACCTTCCTCACGATAGAGCCGCTGGGTCTTCTTGCGGTTGATCATCACGCCCTCCCGGCGCAGCAGGATGTGCAGCCGACGATAGCCGAACCGGCGACGCTGGTTGGCCAACTCGCGCAGCTTCTCGCGAAGCGAGCCGTCATCGTCCCGCGTGGAACGGTAACGCACGCTCTTGCGATCGGCATCGATGACACGGCACGCCCGCCGCTCGCTCATCCCGTGGCAGGCCTGGAGATGAGCCACAGCTTCCCGCATGGCGGCGGGCGTCAGAACTTTTTTGCTAGAAGATCCTTGAGCGCAACGTTGTCCAGCATCGTGTCGGCCAGCAGCCGCTTGAGCTTGGCGTTCTCGCTCTCGAGCTCTCTCAACCGTCGGGCCTCGGACACCTCCAGCCCGCCGTACTTCGACTTCCAGTTGTAGATCGTCGCTTCAGATACCCCGTGCCGCCGGGCGAGATCGGCGGTCTTCGCACCCGCATCTGCTTCCTTCAGCACGCCAATGATCTGTTCTTCCGTAAACCTCGTTCGCTTCATCTGTCCGTCCTTCCAATGGGTCGGACTCTAATCAAGCTTGGAGGAAAATCAGGGGGTCACGTCATAGGCGCTGACGGGGAACATTGAGATTGAAGACATTGAAGTGAATAGCGCCTAGTGATCTAGACGCCTTCATTGTTTGTTTTTTGCTGTCGTTCGAAGTTCACAGGTGACAACATGGGGTTTGTGGCGTGCTTTCGCACGGGGTTATAGAATTTCGATGTAGTCGAACTCATCCTGCCGAGCTTCTGCGCGGGTTTTTTATGTCCGCCTTCGGATCCGTTCGCGTTTGAGCAGGTTAAGGAAGCTCTCAGCGAACGCATTATCATGGCAGTTCCCGCGCCTGCCCATTGAGTGCTTGAGATTGTGGGCATGGAGGAGCCAGGTTCATTCGCGGGAGATAAACTGTGAGCCCTGATGGAGTGGATCAGAACTACGTTCTTCGGCTTTCTGCGCCACACCGCTATCAGCAGTGCCTGGCAGACCAGATCAGCGGTCTGCCGACTTTGTATCTGCCAACCAACCACCGCCGTGAATAGAGATCGATCACCACTGAGAGGTAAGCGAAGCCCTCATGCGTTCTGATGAAGGTGGTGTCTGTTACCCATGCTGCGTCGGACGCTGACACTGCAAACTGGCGATCCAACGTATTGTCGATCACAACTGATGGCGTGCCACAATAGCTGTCTGGACGCCGCTTATAGCCAACTTGAGCTTTGATCCCGGCTTGCCATGCAAGGCGAGCCACACGGTTGGGACAGCTCTGCTCACCCTGATCAAGCAGAACATCATGCAGATGCGGTTGCCGTACACCCTGCCACTCTTCCCGTGCCTCGTGGATGAGCTTGGTCTGTCGGGCATCTTCCTGCGCCCTCTGAATCAACTTATGAGACCTGACCCTGGCTGGGAAGTGTCTCGGGATCGACGCTGGAGCCAGACATGCAACGGTTCCTAACAACGAATCACTTCGCAGGCAGCGACCGCGAGCAGTTGAATTGGCTGATGGGCTTCTCGCGCCTGAACATGAGGCCTGTAGCAGCCCGCAATAGCCGAGGTTCTTGTCTGAATTTTCCAATCCAAGGGAGATCCCGGCCGCGCACGAAGTTGAATGAATCTGTCAAAAAACTGACTTCAATGGCAATAGAATAGGTTCGTCGACCCGTTAACTTCTGGTGCTCAAACTGATTTCTGAGGGCATTGAATCATGACTGAGCAAGCTGGCTACTATGGTAAGAGGCGCAAATGGCATAGCTGGGGATACGAAGACGAGGTCATTTCCCAGGCTGAGGTCAAGGAAATGGCCGTTCGCGTTGGCAAACGCCTGGGCATTGATGAGCCGGTGGTCTTGTCTGATCCAACGCTCGAGGAAATCGAGTTGAGGGAATCGCGGATCTCCATCCCTGCTTCCTTGTCGTCTTTTTGTAATTCAGACAAATGGGATCGCGTTTCTCATTCCTACGGCAAGAGCTTCAAGGACCTGACGCGCATTTTTCGGCGAGATTTTACCAATCCGCCTGATGTGATTGCCTATCCTCGCAACGAGGCCGAGGTTGCCGCAGTTTTGGATTGGTGCGGTGATAATGGCTATGCGGCAATTCCATATGGCGGCGGATCAAGTGTCACGGACGGCTTTACTGCCCCGGAGGATTGCGACGGTTCGGTAATTATCGATTTGGGGAACATGAACCAGGTGCTGGAGGTTGACCCGGTCTCCCGCTGCGCACTTATCCAGGCAGGTACGCTTGGGCCTTCGCTTGAAGATCAGCTAAAGCCGCACGGCCTCACATTGAGACATATTCCGCAATCCTGGGAGTTTTCATCGCTTGGCGGCTGGATTGCGACGCGTTCTTCGGGCCACTATGCTACCCACCTTACCCATATTGACGATATGGTGCAGAGCCTCAGGGTCGTAACGCCGCGCGGAACGATAGAAAATCGCAGATTGCCGGGATCAGGTGCCGGCCCGGATCCCGACCGCCTCTTTATCGGTTCTGAAGGCTCGCTCGGGATTATCACACAGGCATGGATGAAGCTTCAGGGGCGAGTGGTCTTCCGGGCGAATGCGACCATCACCTTTGACACGTTCTATCAAGGTGCCGCAGCCATTCGGCAGATCACACAGGCAGGCCTGTTTCCTGCGAATTGTCGTTATCTGGACGCGCAAGATGCCCAGTTTTATGGCGCTGGTGATGGCACAAAATCTGTGCTGCTGCTTGGCTTTGAATCTGCGGATCATCCCGTGGATGTCTGGCTGGAGCGCGGCGTTGAAATTTGCCAGGACCACGGCGGTGAAGTCGTGACCAAGACCGGATCGGGCGGCGATGCCTTGAAGTCAAGCCGCAGCGGCGCGCAGGGGAATTGGCGCGAGCAATTCCGTTACCTGCCGCGATTGATGCATACGCGCGCTGCGATGGGCGTGGTCAGCTTTACCTTTGAAACGGCCTATACCTGGGACAAATTCGAAGCCGTGGACACGGAAATTATTCGCCGGGTCAGCGAGGCGCAAAAAGCGCTGACCGGCGGTGGCATTGTTTGCCGCAGATTCTCCTTCCTCTATCCCGATGGGCCGGCGCCCTATTATTCCGTCGTTGCGCCTTCCACGCACGAGACGAGCCTTGAACATTACCAGGCGCTTTCCGACGTGGCTTCTGATGCGATATCGGAGCTTGGCGCGACAATCACGCACCACCATGCGGTCGGACGCAGCTTCCGTCCGTGGTACGACAAGGAAGTGGACCCGCTTTTCCGGGATATGTTGGCTGGCGCAAAGAATGCTGTTGATCCAGATTGGATTATGAACCCGGGAATGCTTCTCGACCGTTCGAATCATCTCAAGATCGTCGGATAAGGGGAGCAGGTCGCACGCTATGATCGAACTGTTTTTCTGGCCTACTCCCAACGGATACAAGGCGACGATTGCTTTGGCGGAATTGGGATTGCTTGGCAAAGTTACGCCAATCAATATTCTGGCCGGTGAACAGTTCGATCCGGCATTTCTTAAGATCAGTCCAAACAACAAGGTTCCCGCCATCATCGATCACGATGGTCCAAATGGCGAGCCGGTTGCGATATTCGAATCTGGCGCCATATTGCTCTACCTGGCTGAAAAGACCGGAAAGCTTCTTCCCAAGTCTGAAGTGAAAAGGCTGGAAGCCCTGCAATGGCTTTTCTTCCAGGTGAGTAGCATGGGGCCGATGCTCGGGCAGGCACACCATTTTAGAACATACGCGCCCGAGAAGATCGAATATGCGGTAGACCGCTACACACAAGAGGCCGCTCGCCTTTACAAAGTGCTCGATAACCGGCTGGCGGATCATGAATATCTGGCGGACGAATTTTCGATAGCCGATATAGCTACGTTCACATGGGTCAGGCCCCGAAAAATGCAGGGCCAGGACCTTGAAGATTATCCAAATGTGAAACGTTGGTATGACCAGATCAAGGTTCGCCCGTCTGTCTCTGAGGGCCTGAGTGTTCTGTCCGACAAGATGAAATGGCAAGCTAAGCCCGGTTCCAAGGAATGGAAATCGATGTTCTCCGGCTCGGAGAAAAAGTCAGATTGATCGGTCGGGCTTGCAATGCCTGCAATGAATTGCCCGAGAATCGCCCCACCGACGAGTTCGGGATTGTGAAGCAGGCAAAGTTGCCGGTCACGGCGACATTGATGATTCATCGGCATTCGGACAGAAGCCCATGATTTCACATCATATTTTTGAACAGGATTTGCCGCGATGCCTTATATCAATGTCCAGTTTACCAAGGGCGCTACCAAGGAAGCCAAGCGAGAGATCGTAAAAGGTGTCACAGATTTAATGGTGGAGCACCTCGGTAAGAGGCCCGAGCACGTCCATGTCGTGATTCAAGAAGTTGAATTTGAAGATTGGGGGTTCGCCGGAAAACTCGTTGCGGAGCTGTCAGACTAACTGTACCTGATTGAAAATTGGACCCAATTGGGTGCTGTCAGACTTGCTACAGCTCGTCTCCGATTGACAGAGCCATGGCAAGGTCGCGCTGAGATTAGGCAGCAAGAAACTGCCACTCGCCAAAATCGGCCGTTACTCGCTAATCTAACTCAGCTTCACCAGCAGCAGCTACTGCGTTCGGTGTGCACCTCTGTCCCCAGCTTAGAGGGTAGGTCCCAGTGTCACGACCTGCACGGGATCGGCGGTTTTGAAGTCCCAAGTCCAAGGGATGAAGTTGATGCCGTTCGATTGCCGTTTGTGTTAAGGATCGATCGAGTCCGCCGGCAGGAAGAATGGTGTCGCGGGTATCCCACCGGGAGCATGGATATGGCGGACGTTACACTGAGCGCGACACCCAAAGGCAACGGATTCCAGGCAACCGTGACCTATTCGAGCGGCGTGTCGATCAGTTCGGCGGAAGCCTTTCCGACGAAGGCCGAGGCCATTTCAGCAGCGGCCATGAAGGTACTCGAGTTGCCCGATCGGCTGGAGGAAATCGATGCGTCTACCGCCGAGGGCTGATGCTGCAGGGAATGCTCGCGCGATGCCTACGGGAGCGACAATACGGGACCCGAGCAAAAAGAAAGGAGGAAGCCCTGACGGACTTCCTCCTTTTGTGTGGCATCAGAATTCATCGCTCAGCTTTCCAGGCACTGTGTCGATGACCCGGTCCAGCATGGCCTTGGGCAGTGCGCCGTAATCGCCCTCATCGACCGCGATGTAACCTGCCTCACCATCGGTCAGGACATATTGGGTGAAGTAGCTGTGAAGGGACCGGGCATGAGCCTTGTCGAGTGCGGCAACGAAGGCTGCCTGATCTGCCTGGAATGAACCCTGCGCGATATTCAGTGAAGCGTACATGATCTTTCCTCCTGATGTTCGATGCGTCGCATCAGGAGCTGCGAGGATGTGGGCGACGGGCCGGGTCAGGGACCGCGCGTAGCGCGGCCGCGAAGCGGCGATGGGGGAAACGATTTTTGCCGGGCTTGCCCGGTAAAAATGGTGGGGCCCCGTCGTCCTTGACGCGGCCCCAAAGCCCGCATCACACTTGGTTTTTCTGCGAGAGAGACCTCTCCAACGTCAGCGTGAGAAGCACTAGCATCGCGGCAAAAACCGTTTTCCTACATGGCCCCATGCTGGCACTGTCGCGCGTGGAGGGGACCAACGGCCAGCGAAAGGACAATCTGATGGCCAGGTCCAAACCGAGCGCGCGTAATGCGCTCAAGAAGCTGCGCGAGCAGCGCGAAGAACTCGATGCACAGGAGGCCAGGCTCCGTGATGAAGCAGCCGGCGAACTGGGCAAGGTTCTTCTTGAATGCGGAGCCGAGACGATCGAACCCGCGCAACTGAAGCAGCTCATCCGCGCATCGCTTACCATCGGGATCGGCGATGCTCTCAAGCGGCTTTCCCCCACCTGACACTTCAACCGCGGCGGGGTGTGGGCTCGATGCCCCGCCCCGCCGTTCACGCCAGCGATCACAAAAAAGGCCCCGATGGCGCGAACCATCGGAGCCTTGTTGTTTGCGGAAGGCGCTCAGTCCTCATCGATGTCGGGCGCACCCTCATTGTTCGACGCCCGCCCCTTGGTGAGGAAGTCCACCTTGTCAGCGATGATCTCGCAGCCGTAGCGCTTGGCGCCGTCCTGGTCTTCCCACTGCGTATAGTGGATGCGCCCCTCGACCGTCACGAGCTGGCCCTTGGTGCAGTACTTGGCGACGTTCTGGCCGAGACCGTTGAAGCAGGTCACACGGTGGAATTCGCTGTCCTTGGCGGTGTAGCCGTTTTCGTCCTTGTAGGTCTTGCCGTCCTTGCGGGCGGGACGGTCGGTGACGACCGAGATCGAGGTGATGTTGGTGCCGCCCTGGGTAGTGCGGGTTTCGGGATCGCGGGCAATGCGGCCAACGAGGATAACGAGATTGGTCATGGTCTTTCTCCTGATCGAGCATTCCGGGTCCATCCCGGCTGCAAACCCGACTAGGAAGCGGCCCCGGCGAAGCGCACCGAAGGGAAACCTCGATTTGGTTCGGGTGGTGCGGGCAGCCGGGCGCAGCCCGGCAACTCGGCCGGACCTGATCGGGGTTGCGCGTCTCGACGGGGGTGCTTCAGGAAAGGTTTGCTTACAGGCCGGGTTGGTCCCGAGTGCCTTGCACAGGCTAAGCCATGACTTTTCGCATTGACGGGCTGCGACGTGCCCCCCCCCGACCTCGCCTGCCTTCAAGGCGACATCATATCTCGACGACGAAAGCTCCTCCCGAAGCCGACGAATGACCACCTGAAAACGCACCGCTAGCACCAGTCTCCACAGTGCCAAGCGGCATCGGCCCGTCCAGGCGATGCCCCCGCAACATCCAGTCTTGGGGCGTGATGAGGCGCCCCCAATCCGCAAAGGAAGGGATCGCACCCAAGTCCTCGCGGACGTGCTGCTCGCCTATAAGACGAACGGGCACGACACGGCTGTCGGCGTTGACGATGGTAGGCCCGAACAGCGTTTCAAGCATGAAAATGCCTTCGGCATGGTGCCGAAGGGCCCGGTGCCGCGGATCAGCAAAGATCGCCTTCGACTGGTCAAACCATTGGTGGAGCGGCAGGTAATCTTCCACCACCCCTCCCCATTTCCGGACCGACGATAGGGCGTGATAATAGCAATGAGCCATCGCACTTCTCCTAGAGATCAGTCGAATGGTCGTCGGTCGCCGTGTAACGCAGCTGGCAGTCCAGAACGAAACTCGGCGTAGCCACGTCGATGATCAGTTCGCCGCAGGCACCATCATTGATTTCCCATCCGGGATGATGGCGTTCGAGAGCAAGGTACGTCAGTTGCTCGATGGCGGAATGGAGGCTCTGGTCGTCGCCTTCTCCAGCATAGTCGATCGTCACTTCGGGACACGGAACACTCGCCCCGACGGCATCAGAGAAGACGCATTCTTCGACCGCACCGCTGTCGCCGCACCCATCGAAGCGGATTTCTACGCGGGCAATTTCGGCATTGCGCAGCGGGTCAATGATAGCTGCCTTGAGCCGTTGGATTTCACTTTGCGCCTGCGCCGCGCGTTCGGCCTGGCGGACAGCAAAGTCCGCCATGATTGCCTGAAAATCAGTCATGAGAAATCTCCTGATATGTGCGGGCAAGCACCAATCGTCTTGCCCACGATAACAAGCGATCTCTTTCCTCTGACGGGCTGCGCCAGCGCCGATAGCGCTGGCGCGATGCCCGACGCATCAGTCGGTATCCTGCGCCGCGCGCTTGGGGGAAGTGCCCAGCGGACCACGGCGATCTACAACCGTGATCCGACGGGATTTGGCTTCGATGACGAGGCGCTCCAGGACTCCGTTTCCGGGAAAGGCGACGACATAACGGGGGTCGAGCGAGAGCATACGCTCGTTGCGCTTGAAGCCTGCGCGTGCCCCGAGGCGCATGTCGAGGGAGAAGCTGATTTGCGGGATGTTGCGTCGTTCCGCCCATGAGGATGCCAGACGGTCAACACCCTTGGTATCACCGCCGTGGACAAGAACCATGTCAGGAACCCGGTCGTGGACCTTGTCCAGAGTAGCCCAGACATTGTTGGCAAAGGTGAGAGCGTCCTGCTCGTTTGGATGGCGTGTGCGGCCACCGGCAAAGATCACCGGCGTACCTTCTGGCATGGCGGCGCGGCGTTTCGCTTCGGACCGAGCTCGGACGAACTCGCGGCCCTCGACAAGCGCAGAAGTCAGCATGGCACTGTGATTGAAGCGCGAGCTCGACACAGGTTTCCACGAAGATCCGAACTCGTTGAGATAGAGGGCAGCGGCCACCTCACGCATCTCTTCGAGAGCAAGCATGGCGCCTTCGGCACACTGCGCACGCTCAACCTGGGTCTCGAGTTCATGGGTGTGAATTTCGGATCCATCGGCAGTGGCGAGGAGTGCTCGGACCTCGTCGGTTGCGCGGTCGACTGCGGCCGATTTGCGGGTCGCGGAACGATGGAAGATGTTGACGAACGCCCAACCGAGGTCCTCGGCATCGGCCTCCAGCGCAGTCCCAGAGACCATCGCAAATAGATCGGACCAGACCGCTTCGAGAGTCTGGACGACCGCTTCGTGGACCGGAAAATCATTGGTGGAAACCGGGGCAGGACCAATCGAAAAACCGGAAAGGTCGAGGCCGGCAAGTTGCTCGGAAAATGATGAGTGCATGGGTATTGTCCTCCTGACTGGCGTGAGGCTGACGCACCCGCTCATGGCTGCGCCAGCGAGAGCCCGTCAGGGCCAGCTTGAGGCAGTCTCCGCACCCGACAGGGGGAAACCCGCTTGGGCAGGCTGGCGCGGGCAGGCCAACGGCCCAAAGGGCCGGGCCAACTCGGGCCTGCGCAAGCCGGGTTGCGGCAGACTGGCGGCTGGCCCAGGGCCTCTCTCGCATGGCTTCAGACCATGAGTGCAAAAGCAAGCTTCGTCAGGGAGGACAGGCACTTCGCCACGACCAAAGTGACTGGCGCATCAGGCTACCCGTTTTGCGTAGACGCCCTCACCGTTCGACATGTGACCGAGGCAGACGTAGTCGCCGAACAACGCTTCAAAGCGGGAGGCGATCTGGGACAGCCAGCGTTGTGCCCTCGGCGATCTGGCCGTGCGCCAATCGGCATCCCAATAGGCGCCATCGTCACGCTCGACGATCCACACCGCAACCAGGCCGGCGTAAACCGACACGCCGAAATCCGCGTAGGCATTGCGCATGAGGATGCGGTCTTCGCACCCCCGCCAACCGTCGTGCGCGATCAGGGAAGGGAAAGCCCGCCCAGCGCGCTCACGCAGATCCTCGCGGAGCCATTCATATTCGAAGTCCCAGTCGTCGTCGTTTTCGACTTCGAGCACCGTGAAGGCCACGATGGCCCCGCTGGGGGAGCTAACCGATCGGCCCATGACACCCTCCTTCAGGCGGCCAACGCAGCGTCGGCAGACGCCTCGTCGGTATCATCGGCAGAGATCCGTCCTCCGAGTTTGAGCAGAAGCCTTGATGCTTCCTCCGCCTTTGCGGCAGCGGTGAGAATGGCACGGTCATCCTGCTTCAGGAGCTTGAGCCAGTGCTCGATATAGCTCGCATGGCTATCGAGGTGGGTGACTGGCAGACCGAGCTCAGCGCCAAGCATGGCGCTCGAAAGTTCGGCGATGAGTTCCTCGGCGGCGTAAGCTGCAGAACCAAATCGATTCTTGAGATTACGGTCGAGGCGGCTGGCATGGCCGGTCCAATGCGACAGCTCGTGTGCGAGCGTCGCGTAATAGTGGTCGAAGCCCGAGAAGAGATGCGCGGGCGGCATTGTCACCCGGTCAGCCACTGGCTCATAATAGGCTTCGTCGCCCTGATGCCGCAGGACGGCCGGAACACTGGCAAAGAATGAGTCGAGTTCAGCCTGACGGCCCTCGGGTTCAACCACTTCAAGCGTCGCGGCGGGATGGAAACGTTCCGGAAGGCCTTCGACCTGATCGGCATTGAAAACCGGATAGGCCTTCAACACGCGACGACTTTCGTCGGTTTTTTCGCCGGTGTCGGGAGCTTCGACTTCCTTGGTGTAGCTCTTGTAGAAGATCGCGATGGTGGATTTTTCGCCCTTGCGCACCTGCGCACCCAATTCTTTGGCCTG